>Ga0182014_10001095_pt1 | contig 36709 bp, 28 predicted proteins | sample 612S2DmetaG_FD_120489 | JGI IMG/M metagenome (GOLD analysis project Ga0182014, IMG submission 120489) | Permafrost microbial communities from Stordalen Mire, Sweden - 612S2D metaG | ecosystem: Environmental > Terrestrial > Soil > Wetlands > Permafrost | place: Sweden: Stordalen | collected... | reverse complement strand
GCTGACGGACAACAGTGAATTTTGACGCGGTTGGAAGTTTTTGGTTTTTCATTCGCCTGCCGTGTGGCAGGTTTTCTGAAGATTTCCAACCGTTTTCTTTAAGTTCCTATGGGATGGCAGTGCATGAATTTCGTATCGGCCACCGATTACGTCGCCCTTCTTGTAAACTTCGGTGGGTTCTTGTCGCAGAGCTTCCCGCCGCGCGGGCGCGGCAGGCTCCGCCTTCTGTCGCGGCTTCTGTTGCTGCCCGAACAGGCTGCCGAAGAACCTTTTCATGTCTTTCATGGCTTTGCTCTGCAAGAGTTGCCCAGCCTATTTATGCGGACCACTACAATGCTGGCCGCGTGGACAAGTTCACAAACTCAAACTTCCGTTTGTGGCAGGAGTGACAAGTAGTCGTCCGTACCCGACTCAGGCCAGATTGGGTCGGAAGCATCCATGTGAGTCGATTGCTTGATTATAATTGACTTAAGACTAATCCTGCGCCCTGATGGCCTCAACAGCTTCCCGATGGTGGCTTCGATAATCTCGGCTTGCCATTTCTCCGCGTAGGGCGTGACAGTAACTTTTTCGATGAGACGATATGGGTCCACGAGAAGGTCGAAGCCAGGGGCACGCGCAAACGGATAGTCCACATACACGCGCACTTCGTGTTCATGCTTGAACGCCAGACGCTTAATGAGCCAAGGTGGGGTGCCCCTGGAACAGGCCGTGTCCTCGTACTTCACCTCAGCAAGTGAAAGCTTAAAATGCTCGGAAAACAGCTTCGGGACAAAGCACGACACCGCCCTCTTCAAGCGGGAGACGGAAGTGGTGATTGCAACGCCGACGTGTTCGCAATAGAGCCTCCACATCGCATCAGAATCCATCTCGCTACCGTACCAACAACTACACACCAATTCTTGCTTAAGCCGGGAATGCTCCACAAACCATGCCGCCTGCGTTAGATCGTCCAATGACATCCTCTTGACTCTATCCTCAAACGAATCTATCACGTTCAGCGCGGACGCATAACGCGACCCAGAGGCAAATCCGCTAGCATCAGTAGCGGATTCCGGCACGAATTCCCTGAGATCAATGACTCGGCGTTCGAGTTCCTCACGAGCCACCTGGCTGTAGTCTGATTTCGCGTCACACTCGTGCGGATCGCATCGCTTAAGCTCGGCAAGCCGCGGCAGCAGAAGTCTTCCTGAAATGATCAAGTCTAGGAATTTCGGAAGGTCCATGAACCGACGAAGCGGCGCCGCATCTTCGATGCCCGGGTGCTCAATTGTCGGCACGATCTTCTTACTTTCAAATGTCTCCGCCCACCAGCGCTCGTAATCGGGAGTTCTCGCCTTGGCGATGGAGAAAGGTGGGCCCTCTTCGTACGCTCGGGGTGCCCTTGAGCGGGCCTCACTGAGCCTCTCGCGGAGAGTCATAACGAGAATCGGCTTCTCACGGGGACGACTATGCCAAGCCGCCGAACGCGGTCAAGCTCTTGGCGGTGTCGGTCCAAGGATTGCAACATTCTGCACTCGTGCCCGCTCTTTTCTGCTTCCTCTGGCATTGAAACCACCACCGCTGTCGTTTTTCTAGGACTCCTTTCCTTGGTGATCTCCTATCCCAGTTTCGCCAAGTGCTGCCGGGCATAGGCGATCTGCCGCGCATCCTGTGGCGGGGCAAGCTCGATAAACTTACGATAACTCAACGCCGCTTCACGCCTCCGCCCCGAAGCGTCCTCCAAGAGCGCCTTGTTAAGCCAAGCCTCCGCATATCGCGGGTCAATCGCCAGCGCCTGGTCGTAGCACCCAATTGCCTCCTCCTGCCGGCCGAGGGCAGCGAGCACATTGCCCTTGTTGTTCCAAACCTCGGCGTTTTGCGGGCAAGTGTCGGGCAAGTGTCGGGCAGGTGTCGGTTCTCACTATTGACACTTTACCCGCGCAGCCTCAATCAAGGGGCAGCGTGTCAAAAAGCAAATTCAGTCAGTAATTTGAGGGTTACCGTCATGCTGCCTATAAAGCCGCCGCATTTCTTCAAGCATTTCCCCGATTTCGGATGCGGTGGGCCGGCCTGAATGAGGGTGTGGCGTTTGCAGGGTGACGGAGCGCAGGCCTGGAAGATGGGTTGCGGGCCTCGTCCGGATTGGGGGTTTCGACCTTGCCCGGCCCTCAATCCTTAACTCTCCACCCTCCGCAGTTCTGCTATGGAGGACGGGTCAACCCTCAACCCGCTCCGTGTTTTCAGCGGCCGTTGGGTCAGCGGGATTGCCGCGAGAATCCCCGGCGGCCACCACGCGCTCCGGTAGGTTGAAGGACCGCACCTGCTGGCGCAGGACTTCCGGGTGGAAGAGCGGTTTGGATTCGAGAGCCATTTGCCGGGGGAAAGGGTATGCGGCGCCGGGAAGAAACCAAGCCCATTCGCGCTGGGGAAGCGGGTCGAACATCCAACATTCAGCATCCCACATACAAACCCGAACACCGCTGCACGGCGGAAAAGCAGCAGGAAAGTGATTTGGATAAGCTTGCCTGATTGAAAATGGGGGTCTGAGCGGCGTCTATGCGTACAGGAAGGTACCGGTCTCCGAAGCCACTCTGAGGCCACCCTGAGGCCACCCTGAGGCCATCTGGTGGCCAACCGGTAGGCACCCGGAAGCCACCCTGAGGCTACCTTGAGGCTATCCTGAGGCTACCCTGAGGCTACCCTGAGGCTACCCTGAGGCTACCCCAAAGCCTGGAGTGAGCCAACTGTTCTGATGCTGGGCCTGGAGGCCTTGGCCAAGAAGCCTGTTGCCGATCGCCGATAGCAGATGGTAAATGGCAAATGGCCAAGCTGTCGTTGGGGCGGCAGAACGTGAGCCAGCGTCCGCGTCTTGAGGACTGGTTTACAGCGAAGTACGAGGCATAAGGAGTCTGGTCGGGCGGGGCAGAAACTTCTTTTGCCAGGCGGCCCGTTGGTCCATGTTGGGGGCACACAAGCAATAAGGTAGTATGTCTGCTTACGACCAATTACAGAAGGAACTGAAGGCCGAGCCAAAGATCTGGCTCGTCACGGGGGTGGCCGGGTTTATCGGCTCGAACCTGCTCGAAGCGCTGCTCCAACTGGACCAGCGGGTGACCGGGCTGGACAATTTCTCGACGGGAAAGCAGAAGAACCTGGCGGAGGTTAAAGCGCTGGTCAGCCCGGCTCAGTGGGGAAGGTTTCGATTTGTGGAGGGTGATATTGGGGATTTAGCGACATGCCAGGCGGGGTGCGCAGGGGTGGATTTCGTCCTGCATCAGGCGGCGCTCGGGTCGGTGCCGTTCTCGATGACTGATCCGCTCAGCAGCCATCGCAGCAACGTGACCGGCAGCCTGAACATGCTGGTGGCGACGCGTGATGCGAAGGCCAGACGTTTTGTCTATGCGTCGAGCAGCGCGATCTATGGCGACGATCCGGGATTGCCGAAGGTGGAGGAGAAAGTGGGCAGGCCGCTGTCGCCTTACGCCGCGACGAAGGCGATCGACGAGGTGTATGCCGGCACGTTCGCGGTGGCGTACGGCCTGCCGTCCATCGGGCTGAGGTATTTCAATGTGTTCGGCTGCCGGCAGGACCCCGATGGCGCATACGCCGCGGTGATCCCCAAATGGACTGCGTCGCTGCTGAAGCGCGAGTCAGTTTATATCAACGGGGACGGCGAGACGAGCCGGGATTTCTGTTACGTGGCGAACGTGGTGCAGGCCAACCTGCTGGCGGCGACGACGCGGAACTCCGGAGCGGCCAACCAGGCTTACAACATCGCCCTCGGGGAACGCACTACGCTCAATGAGCTGTTTGGTTTGCTCCAAAGCGCCTTGCGCGCAAAGGACGCCGCGCTGCCCGACCAGAAGCCGGTTTACCGGGACTTCCGGGTTGGCGATGTGCGACATTCGCTGGCGGACATCGGCAAGGCGCAGCGGCTGCTCGGCTACGCGCCAACCCACCGCATTGGGCAGGGGCTTGAACTGGCGATGGATTGGTATCGGCGCAACGTTGTTTGAGGCGGAGTTCCCGCTTCACACGCTGGCGGCGGCGTGGCTGAATCAGGGTGGAATCAGAGGGCGCAGAGAATCGTTGGATGATGATCTGACATAAGCGATGCCGTGGATCGAACAACTCCGGTTAACCAACTGGACCCGGGCGGGCTGCATTGGGCTCGCGTCTTATGCGCTCGGCTGCTTCACTACGGGGTATTATCTCGTGCGCTGGCGGACGGGGCAGGATGTTCGTGAAGTGGGGAGCGGCAGCGTCGGCGCGAGGAACGTTGGGCGGTTGCTGGGGCGGCAGGGGTTTCTGGCGACCATGTTGTGCGACTTCGGCAAAGGCATGTTGGCGGTGTGGTGGGCGCGGCACTTCACGACAGACGATCGGCTGTTAGCGCTCGCTATGCTGGGAGTGGTCGCGGGGCACCTGTGGCCGGTCCAATTGCGCTTGCGCGGCGGGAAGGGCATGGCGACTTCATTTGGGGCATTGCTGATTTTCGATTGGAAATTGGCGGTGGCGTTCGTGCTGTTGTTTTTGGGCGCCTTGGCGGTGATGCGCAAGCCGGTTCTCCCGGGTCTGTTTGCTTTGGCTTGCCTGCCTTTCGCCAGCTTATTGTTGGGACGGGGGGTGGCGGAAGTGGCCGGCTGTTCGATCCTTGCCGGGATGGTGCTGATGGCGCACCGCCGAAACCTCGGGTCGGAGATTTCGCTCCTGCTGGAGCGCCGCCACGCTAACTCGAAACACGACCCACCTAAATTATGAATGGGCAGATGCCGCTGGTTTTCAAGGTTGCCAATGAGGACTGGGAAGTCGAACAGATTCACCGGCTCAACTACCGGACCTTCGTCGAGGAGATTCCGCAGCACCACGCGTCACCGGCACAGCGGCTGGTGGATAAGTTCCACGCGGAGAATACTTACCTGATATGCCTGGCCGGGCGGACCCTGGCTGGCATGTTGGCTGTGCGGGGGAACCGGCCCTTTTCGCTCGACCAGAAGCTGCCGGACCTGGATGCGTACCTGCCCGCCGGGCGAAGTATCTGCGAAATCCGGCTGCTGGCAGTGGAGAAGAAGTTCCGCGGCGCCAGGGTGCTGCAAGGCCTCCTCGCGCTCTTATGGCAACATGGCCTCGAGAGGGGCTACGATCTGGCGATCATCTCGGGCACCACTCGGCAATTCAAACTGTATCGGCACCTGGGTTTCGCGCTGTTCGGGCCGCTGGTCGGAACGGGCGACGCCAGATTTCAACCGATGTGCATCACGCTGGAAACCTTTGAATCGGCGGCGCGCCAATTCCTGCGCGCAGCGTCGTTGCCGGCTGGCCAAGCCGGAACCGGGAGGTGCGCGGGATAGTCTGTTCGGCTGCAAGACGCAGGTGAAGCATCAGATCACAAAATCAATAGGATTGAGGGGGTTCTGTTGAAGATCGCGCGCGCGCTTGCACAGTTCGGCAATGGTGATGCGCTCGGCTACGCGCACGATTGCATCGCGCATCTCCTTCATCGCGCTGCGAATGGCACACCGCGATTCGTCAGGGCAGGAACACTTCTCATAGAACTGTTCACTGACACAACTAACCGGGGCCAGCGCGCCTTCGATGTGACGCACAACCGCAGCGAGCGTGATCTCTTCCGGCGGCTTGGCCAGGCGATAACCCCCAGCAACGCCGCGCCGGCTCTGCACGAAGCCGGCCGACTTGAGGTCGTTGAGAATCTGTTCCAGGAATCGCTTGGGGATGTTCTGCTGGTCCGAGATCGACTGAATATGCACCAGCGGTTGGTCGTAGTTCAGGCCCAGGACCAGCAGGGCTCGCAAGGCATATTCACCACGAAGCGAGAGTCGCATAAGCCAGTTAGTATATAATCTACACTAAAAACATCAAGAGGCGGTATATGGGCACGAAACATTGAAAACAGGCTATTTATAGGATTATGCGATAAATACACTAATCTCTATTGACATAATGTAGATGGTGTATAATGTTGAGCCGGATTGTTAAAAGAAAGGCAGAAAACATGAGAAATAAACGATTGAGACTCATCGCGGCGCTGCTGCTCGGTGCCGTTGTCGTGGTGCAACCCGCCGCATTGACATTGCGCGCGGAAGACACAAATACAGTCGAGCTGATCAAGCAACTCCAGAAGCGAATCGACGACCTGGAACAAAAGGTGATAGTCTTGGAGAGCGGCAAAGGCCCCGGCGGGGAGGCAAATGACGCCAAAGCCAAGGAGCACGTCGAAGCGTTGGATCAGAAGGTGAAGATCCTGGAACGCGAGAAGGAGCTGGAGCAGGAGGCTAGCGAAGCCAAAGCGGCAACGGCGCCCAAGATCAGCATCGGCGGGGACGGTTTTAATCTGAGTTCGGCGAAGGGAGACTTTGCGGTGCAGTTGAAGGGAGTACTGCAAGTGGATTCACGGACTTTCTTCGACAACCCGGCGGTGGTGGGCAATGACGGCCTGTTGTTGCGGCGAGTGCGGCCGATCCTGGAGGGCACGGTGTTCCGGGACTTCGATTTCCTGTTCGTGCCTGATTTCGCGCCGAGCAGCGGCCCGACGATTTACGATGCCTACCTCAATTACCGATACAGTCCTGCGCTGCAATTCCAGGCGGGCAAATTCAAGGTGCCGTTCGGATTGGAACAGTTGCAGGCTGACAGGGACATCCTTTTCAACGAGCGGTCATTGGTGACCGACCTGGTGCCGAACCGCGATGTCGGTTTCGAATTGCACGGCGACCTGTTCGACGGGCGCGCCAGCTATGCCGCCGGCGTCTTTAACGGCACGACTGACGGAGGCAACTCCGGCAACGTCAACTTCGCGAATGACGAAGCCTTTGCCGGGCGTCTTTTCTTCCAGCCGTTCAAGAAAGCGCCCGCGACGGCCCTGCGAGGGTTTGGATTTGGCCTCGCGGGAACATATGAGACCACGTCCACGACGAGCACCGCCGGGCTGCCTTCGACGACGGGCGGCACTCTGCCGGGTTACTTCACGGACGGCCAACAACAGTTCTTTGCGTATAACCCGACCGGCGGGGCGGTAGTGGTTGCCGACCAGGAGCGCTGGAGAATTTCGCCGCAGGCGTATTATTATTACGGGCCGTTCGGACTTCTGGGAGAGTACGCCATTTCCGATCAAGCGGTGAGGCGGACTGGGGCCGCGCCGTTTAGCTCCGCACACCTGGAGAATACCGCCTGGGATGTTTCGGCTTCCTGGGTGCTGACGGGGGAGGACGCCACCTTTGCCGGCGGGGTGATTCCGCGGCATCCCTTCAATCCGGCCCAGGGCGATTGGGGTGCGCTGCAATTGGTGGGCCGATACGCGGAGTTGAGCATTGATTCGGCGGCGTTCCCACTGTTTTCCGATCCGACGACTTCGGCCCGGTCTGCCGCAGCCTGGTCGGCTGGTCTCAACTGGTACCTGAATCGGAACGTGATGGTGAAGCTCGATTTCTCCCACACGGCCTTCACCGGCGGCGGCGGTGCGGGAACTTCCGCGCCGGCAACGGTGACCCGCAAGCCGGAGAACGTGCTGTTCACTCGCGTCCAATTGGCGTTCTGAACCGCAATGGGACGAGAGATGGCAAGAGTCCAGTTCGCAGGTGTATCCTGCAATCGAAAGGGTCTATGTTCAAACTCGGAATGAAAGCCTTATTGAGGGGATTGGCCGTACTGGCGGTGGCGACAGGCTGGGCCGCCGGCAAAGAGATCACGCTGTTGAACGTCTCCTACGATCCGACGCGTGAGCTTTACCAGGATTACAACAGCGCGTTTGCCAGGCATTGGCTGGAGAAGACCGGCGACAAGGTCACTATCCGTCAGTCGCACGCAGGTTCGGGGAAGCAGGCGCGTTCGGTGATTGACGGACTGGATGCGGACGTGGTGACACTGGCGCTGGCGTATGACGTGGACGCGCTGTGGGAGAAGGGGAAGCTCATACCGCAGGATTGGCAGAAGCGCCTGCCGAATAACAGCGCGCCTTACAGCTCGACCATCGTGCTGATCGTGCGCAAAGGGAATCCCAAACAGATCAAAGACTGGGACGATCTGACCAGGCCGGGAGTTTCCGTCATCACGCCCAACCCCAAGACCTCGGGCGGGGCGCGGTGGAATTACCTGGCGGCGTGGGGGTATGCGCTGAAGAAACTCGGCGGCGACGAGGGCAACGCGCGGGATTTCGTGGCCCGGATCTTCAAGAACGTGCCTATCCTGGACACCGGGGCGCGTGGGGCCACAACCACTTTTGTGCAGCGGGGCATAGGAGATGTGCTAATCGCGTGGGAGAATGAGGCGCTGCTGACGCTCAAGGAGTCAGGCCAGGGGGAATTCGAGCTGGTCGCCCCCTCGCTGAGCATCCTGGCTGAGCCGCCGGTAACCTGGGTGGATAAGGTGGTGAACCGGCACGGGACTCAAGCCATCGCACAGGCCTACCTCGAATACCTGTATTCGCCCGAAGGCCAGGAAATCGGAGCGAAACATTACTATCGGCCGCGGCTAGAAGCGATCGGGAAGAAATACGCCGCGACCTTTCCGACCGTTGCCTTGTTTACCATAGATGAGGTCTTCGGCGGCTGGCAGAAGGCGCAAAAGACGCACTTCAACGAGGGGGGAGTGTTTGACCAGATTCAAAAGGCCAATCGGTAGGAACGGCAGGGTTGCTTGCGGTCGCGGCGTCAAGTAGGATGCCGCCCACCATGGCGCAATTGAACACCGCATTAACGCGCCAGGGCTGAACGCGAATGGCGCAAAAGAAATTCAACGTGCTGCCCGGCTTCGGCCTGACAATGGGCTTCACGCTCTTTTATTTGAGCGCGGTTGTTCTTATCCCCTTTGCTGCGCTCGTCATTCGCACACTGGAACTGTCGTGGGCAGACTTCTGGCGGCTGGCGACCGCGGACCGCGCGCTGGCGGCGTATCGGCTGACGTTCGGGGCGTCTTTGATTGCCGCTGCGGCCAACGCGGTATTTGGCACGCTGCTGGCTTGGGTGCTGGTTCGCTATGAATTCCCTGGGCGCCGGTTCATTGACGCGATGGTGGATTTTCCTTTTGCGCTGCCCACGGCGGTAGCCGGGCTGACGCTGGCGAACCTGTTCGCCGCTAACGGCTGGCTGGGGCGATGGCTGGTGCCGCTGGGCATCAAAGTGGCATTCACCCCGCTGGGAGTGGTGATCGCGCTGACCTTTGTGGGCCTGCCGTTTGTGGTGCGCACGCTTCAGCCGGTGCTGCAGAACCTGGAACGGGAAGTGGAAGAAGCGGCGGCCACGCTCGGCGCGGGGCGCCTGCGCACATTCACGACGATCATTGCGCCCTCCCTGCTGCCCGCAGTGCTCACCGGCCTGGCGCTGGCATTCGCCCGGGCGATAGGCGAATACGGCTCCATCGTTTTCATCTCCGGCAACCTGCCCTTCAAGACCGAGATCGCGCCCTATCTCATCGTCATACGGCTCGAAGAATACGACACCACGGGGGCGATCGCGCTGGCGGTGGTGCTGCTGGCCTGCTCGTTCCTGCTGCTCGGGGCCATGAACCTGCTCGAACAATGGGCAAGCCGGTTTCACGCATCGTCCTGAGATTATGATTGGATTCGCAGCCAGGCAAAAACGCGCGGCGCACCGGGCATCCCAACGGAGCACGGAGGAATCGCGGTTAACCAAGTGGACGCTCATCACCATCGCACTTGCGTTCTGCTTCGTGTTTCTGCTGCTGCCGCTGGCCAATGTATTCGCGCAGGCCTTGACGCAAGGCTGGCGGTATTACTGCAAGTCGCTGGTGGAGCCCGATTCCCTGGCGGCGATCCGGCTGACGCTCACCGTGGCCGCCATTAGCGTGCCGTTGAATGTCCTCTTTGGCCTGGCCGCCGCGTGGGCGATCGCCAAGTTCCAGTTCCGCGGCAAGACCATTCTCATCACGCTGATCGATCTGCCGTTTTCGGTTTCGCCAGTCGTCGCCGGCTTGATGCTCGTGGTGCTGTTCGGGCTGCAAGGCTTCTTCGGCAAATGGCTCGACGCGCACGATTTCAAGATCATTTTCGCCGTTCCCGGAATTGTGTTGGCAACTGTATTCATCACGTTCCCGTTCGTTGCGCGGGAGCTCATCCCCGTGATGCAGGCGACCGGCACCGAGCAGGAACAAGCGGCGCTGACGCTCGGGGCCAACGGCTGGCAGACCTTCTGGTATGTCACGCTGCCGTCGGTAAAGTGGGGACTGATTTATGGCATCATCCTGTGCAACGCGCGCGCGATGGGGGAGTTTGGCGCGGTGTCCGTCGTGTCCCGCCACATCGCCGGCCAGACCGAGACCATGCCGCTGAGGGTGCAGGCGCTTTATGAGGGGACCACGGCGGCGTCCGCGGCGGCGGCGTTCGCGCTCGCCAGCTTGTTGGCGACACTCGCCCTGATTACGCTGGGCATCAAGACTTTCCTCGAGTGGAAGCAGGAGCGGGCGGAGAAGTTGATAGTTGGGAGAGTGGATAGTTGATTGCACATGAGCATTGAGCTGAAACAGGTGACTAAGAAATTCGGCGACAATGCGGTCGTCAACAACGTGACGTTTTCCGTGAAGGAGGGTGAGCTGATGGCCCTGCTCGGCCCCAGCGGTGGGGGGAAGACCACCGTGCTGCGCATGATTGCCGGGCTGGAGATGCCGACCGCCGGGGACGTCTTGATTCGTGGCCAGCGGGTAAACGATCTGTCCGTGCAACAGCGCAACATCGGCTTTGTGTTCCAAAACTACGCGCTGTTCAAGAACATGACGGTGTTCAAGAACATTGCCTTCGGCCTGAAGATCAAGAAGTGGAAGCGGGCCGACATTGAGGGGCGGATCACCGAGCTGCTTAAGTTGTTCGGGCTGGAAGGGCTGGAGCGGCGGTACCCGCACCAGTTGTCCGGCGGCCAGCGACAGCGAGTGGCCATTGCGCGCGCGCTGGCGCCGAAGCCGAGCGTTCTGCTGCTGGACGAGCCGTTCGGAGCGGTGGACGCGAAGATTCGCCAAGAGCTGCGCGAGTGGCTCGTTACACTGCACCACGACCTGAATGTAACCACCATCTTCGTCACGCATGATCAGGAGGAGGCGCTGGAAGTGGCCAACCGCATCGTTATTTTCTCCCGCGGCGTTCTGGAGCAGGTTGGCACCCCCCGGGAAGTCTATGACCAGCCCGCAAACGAATTCGTCGCGCGGTTTATTGGGGCGATGAATGTCCTGGAGCCGGAAGTGCGCGGGGAAGTGGCGCGCATCGGCGAGCTGGAGTTTCCCGCACCCGGCCATGCCGACGGGGAGAAACTCCGGATCGGGTTCCGTCCTTATGCCGTGCAGATTTCGTCAGACCTGACGCAATACCGGTATCATGCGGTGTTGCGGCACACGTTTTTCCTGGGAGTGCTGCTGCGGGTCGAGATGGAGCTGCCGAGCGGCCTGACGATTCGCGCCCGCATGACCAAAGAGGAATATGCCCACCAGGGCCTGGAGGACGGCAAAGAAGTCTCGCTGCAAATCCGCCAGTACCGGGTGCTCGCCCGGGAAGCCGCCGCGTTGCCGCCGGAGAGCGAGCTTGGGTATCAGCCGCCGCCGGTTCTCGGGGAGAATATTTAACCCCCGTTCACTTCCCGTCCAACCCCTTCAAATAGGCCAGGATCAACTCCGGCAATTCGGCGCTGTAGCCGCCTTCGAGCACGCTGAAAAGCGGCACATCCAGCTTCCGCAGCGATTGCCCCAGCCAATAAAAATCCTCCACTTCCAGTGATCCCTGCGCCAACGGGTCACGGGCGTAGGAGTCAAATCCCGCTGACACGCCGATCAGGGTGGGTTTGAACGTCTGCAAATGTTCGAGGGCGCTGGCGAGGACGTGGAGGTACTCCCCGCGGAGCGTCTGCGGGAGCACCGGGTAATTGTAGCAGTTGTTGCCGACGTTCCGCGTGCCGGTGCCAGGGTAGCAGGGGAATTGGTGAATGGATAAGAAGGCTGCGCCAGGGGTGTTCAGGAGGATTGCTTCGGTCCCATTGCCGTGATGCACGTCGAAATCGAAGACTGCGACGCGCTTGGCCCCGGTGGCCAGCGCCTCGAGGGCGGCGATCGCAATGTTATTCAGGTAGCAGAAGCCCATGGCCCGATTGCGCGTCGCGTGGTGTCCCGGCGGGCGCATCAGACTGAAAACCGTCTCCCCGGCCCGCGCGGACTTCAAAGCGTCCAGCGCCGCGCCCACGGAAGCCCGTGCATAAACCGCAAGGTCCGGGAACGCAGGAGTATCATCATCGAAGTCCTCCGGCACGCTTAGCCGGGCAAGGTGTTCGGGGGTGTGCGCGCGCAGGATGGCGGCGTCATCCGCAGGACCGGGATTGCTCCAGGTAATTGGCAGCTCGGTCTGACCGCGCAGCTTCTCACAGGTCGTAAGAATACGCTCGGGCCGTTCCGGGTGGCCAGGGTGCGAATACCCGGTGCAGCGCTCGTCAGTGATGATTCTCATCTGCCGGCCGGACGCCTACACATACAGATAGACGTAGATGGCGAAAGCAATTGCCAGCAAGCCCGCCGCCGCGGCGATCGACCATAGCAGGTTGCGTTGCCGGGCCGCCATCGCCAGGGTGGAGACGATGACACCGAGCTGCGCCGCCAACATGCCGAAGAAGAAGCGTTGGCTCCGGTTGTGGTGCCGCTCGGCGGAAATGTTGCTCTTGCGCACCTGAAGCTCGTAGAAGGTCGCAATGACTTGGTTCAGTCGCGCCTCGATCTCATACCGCTGCCCCGCGTAGCGCAGCCGCGCCGCGGTGAAATCGCGGGTGAGGGAAGCTCCTGATCCCGGCGAAGCGGGCTTGCCCTGCGCGATGGCCGTTTGCCGGGCCAACAGGCTCTCGAATTGGTCAATGGTCTGGTTCACCGGCTTGGTGGTTGAGTCGTATTCCTGCGCCCGGTCGCGGGCGGCGAGGAGAGATCCGTCAAGCGTCAGGATGCTCACTCGTGCCAGCAGCGGGACCATTTCAACATCCGGCGTCAGGTTCTCCACTGCGTCCAGCGCCGCCTTCACGTTGGGGTCCACCACCGGCGCCGCACCCGGCTGTGGCACCTCCCCCCGTTGCAGGAACGCCAGGGCTTGCTGTCCGGCTGGGGAATCCAGCACCGCCAGCATCTCGGCCTTCACCTTCGCCGCCTCGGCCTGGTCCGGCTGGGCCGGCAATTGCTCGGCGGCATCCTTCAGCGTCGCGGCACTCAAAGGATGCAATTCGACCGTGCTTAGCAGTAAATCGAGGGCATTGTGCTGGAGCGCGCCCCGCAGCCGCTTGGCCTGAAAAAAACTCCACTGGTCTCCCGCCTTGGACTGCTGCTGTGCGGCCAGCGCGCGGTCGTATTGGGCGCGGGTCATTTCGCTCGAAGCCAGCCCCGCCAGCAACGTCGCCACGACTGCCATCACCACCGGGGTGGCGCTGAGCATCTTGCCCCACCGGGTAGGGGGTACATCCGCCTTCAGTTGCTCTGGTATCTGAACTTTCATGATGGTTGGTTCTTTGCGTTGCCCGTCCTGCCGCCGGAGGGACAACCCCCCGTGCGCCTACCTTCCAGTTGCCACACCGAATCACCGCCCGCAAGCGCAAATAGGTTTGAGGGCCTTTTAGGGTAGCCTTGGGTAGCCTTGGAATGGCTTTGGGTGGCTTTTCTGGACCCACTCGGCGGTGACCGCATAGCCGCCTGCGAAGGCAGCCGGGTGACCTCAGGAATTGCCACCTGCGGATTGCCATAAAAGCGGCAATATGATTCCATGCCGTCTGACCCGATCGAATTTCGAGTCGGGAACCGCCTATGCACCACGAGAGTCTATTACTCAACCTGGCCGTGTGCCTCGCGGCCGCGCTGTTCTGCGGCTGGATGGCAAACCGCCTGCGGTTCTCTCCCATCGTCGGTTACCTGGTGGCAGGCATTATCTGCGGCCCCTTCACCCCGGGGTTCGTAGCCGGACCCGAAATCGCTGAGGAGCTTGCGGACATTGGCGTCGTGCTCCTCATGTTCGGCGTGGGTTTGCATTTCAAGTTCCATGAGCTCTTCGCAGTGCGCCAGGTCGCCGTGCCCGGCGCGCTGGTCCAGAGCCTGGTCGCCACGGCGGTGGTCATGGGAGCCAGCCACCTGGCGGGCCTGACCTGGTGGCAAGGGCTGGTCGTGGGTCTGGCGTTCTCCGTCGCCAGCACCGCCGTGCTCGCCCGCATGCTGACCGACCATCACCAGCTCTCCACCCCTGCTGGCCAATTGGCGATGGGTTGGCTGGTGGTGGAAGACATCTTTACGGTGATCGTGCTGATCATGCTCCCGATGCTGGCGGTGCAGCAAGATGCATCAGGCGGGTGGTCCACGGTGGCGAAGGAGGTGGGCGCCGGTCTGGGCAAGTTCGCGCTGCTCGTCCTCCTCGTCGCTGTGTTGGGCATACGACTCGTGCCCTGGCTGCTGGGCAAGGCCGCTGACTCCTCCGAAATCTTCAACCTCACCGTGCCGGTCGTCGCGCTCGGCACGGCCTGGATGGCAGCCCAGTTCTTCGGCGTTTCACTGGCGCTCGGTTCCTTCCTGGCGGGCGTCGTCGCCGGCCAATCGCCGCAGCTCGAGCGGGTGGAACGGACCATTCAGCCGCTCCGGGATCCGTTTGCCGCGCTGTTCTTTCTCTCCATCGGCACATTGGTTGATCCGCATTACGTTTTCGCCCACCCCGTCGGTCTCCTCTTCGCTCTGGCCGTCATTGTCCTGGTCAAACCGCTCACCGCCTTCGTGCTGGTGCGGCTATTCCGCCGGCCGTTGCACACGGCGCTGGTAGTGGCCATTGGACTCGGGCAAGTCGGGGAATTCTCCTTCATCCTCATCCGCCAGGGCCACGAGCTGAAGCTCCTGCCCGCCGACGTCGGCCACCAGCTCGTGGCTGCCGCCATGATCTCCATCATGCTCAACCCGTTCCTGTTCCGGAGCCTGCCAAGCATCGAACGCTACTTGCGCAAGCTGCCTCAGTGGCAGGACGCCTGATCATCGAACCCGCTATGGGGGGGTAACCCTCAGTTTGACCGCCGCAGAATGCGGTAATTCTGGGCGAACAGTTCACTGTCGGCGTCGCCTTTGGCAGCCGGCGGGGCCGATGTATCGGCGCCATCAACGATCGCCAATTGGATGATTCCTGCCTCCAGCAGGCTGGCCAACAGAACCCGATCATTCGCAACACCCGGCACGGTTCCCAACGTCATCGTGGCCACCACGAGCACGGGTGGATGCTGTTCCGGCCTTAGCCGGGCGGCATCGCCCTGCTGCAGCAGCGGCGCGCCCGCAAATGAGACCACAGCCCCGGCGCCAGCCGACTTATCCAGCGCTTCAATGAAGTCCGCCGCCTTCAAACCCGGTCGGGAGCGCATGGGATCTCCCAGGTCCGCCACCTTCACGTCGAGGACCGAGAAGCCCTGTTTCTTCATCGCCGCCCGGAAAGCATCCTCCGCAATAGAGGACGGCCCCCAACTGGCGTCGGGCAAGATTACGGCGACCTGTTTCTTAGCGCCCGCGGCGCGAGCGGCTTCGTCCGCCAGCACAAGACCCAGCGCTTGCGGCGGCTGCAGCAAAGCTCGGGTCTCTTTGGAACCGCACCCGGCAAACGCCAGCAGCAATGCCGCAAACCCGCAAGCGGTCTTCCGTGATAAAAGCAGGGGCATACGCGTGCGCGAGACTAATCCGGCGCATTCTGCCAGTCGTATCCGGCAGGGATCGCCGCCTGGCCTGAAGTGGGATAAGTAGCATAGCAAAACGGCGGCAGGCCCGTGCTCGGGTTGTAGTACAACTTGATGGCGCGGGCATGGCCATCCACGAAGCTCACGTTATCGACCGCGTTGTTGTAGGGAATATTCGCGTCGCCGGTCAGGCTCTTGTGCCAGGAATACCCCCAATGAATCGGCCACTCGGACATCAGCCACGTGCGTGAGGGATGCTTGACGTTCGACAAGCTCAGGTTCAGCAGATTGTTGGTGTTGTCATAGTTATCACAGCCATTGAAGACGTAGCTGCTGTAGTCGAGCAGCGGGTTCTGCCAGTGGGGTGTGAGGTAGTAGGCATTGGGCTTCCAGCCCCGATCCTTTGGACAGCGAAACACCACGTCGTTGGTCCCCGAACGGCCCCGCACCCCGGCGTAGGCCTTGTCCAGTTCCTTGTACCACCACCAGATGTCTTGCCCCGGCACGCTCTCCGGGCCCGGGGTCTTGTCCTGGAAGTCGCCGCAATAGAGCACCATCGCCAGGTTGAGCTGCTTGAGATTGCTCAGGCACTGGGTTTGGACCGCTTTGGCCTTGGCGTTGCCGAGAGCAGGCAAGAGCAGCGCCGCCAGGATCGCGATGATCGCAATCACCACCAGCAATTCGATCAGTGTAAATGCGAGTCGGCGGCTCTGCGGAAGGAGTTGCAACCGCCGCTTTGGCACAGACTGTCTCATAACTGGCGTGTAACTATTCAGTTTCCTTGCGTTGACTGGCAGTAAACTTAATAGCCTTTGGGATGGGCGTCAAGGAATGGACATTCTTGGCTCGCGCAGTGGGCGCATTCACACGCGGCCACCGCCCTGCGCCGTAGCGGCAGGCATCTTGCCTGCCGTAGAGCCGGGCGTCTCGCCCGGCGGCCTGGCCGTTCGCCTGGTTACTGTGCTTGATATTTCGACCGCCGGTCCGGGCCGGGGGATGCCTGCCGCCACCTGGCGGCAGGGTGCGCATGCGTCCCAGCGCAGTCAGGGCGCTGCAGCGCCAGGTTGGAGGGCCGGCGATACTGGCGCGCGTTCCTCGCAGAACCGAAACAGCGTGTGCCCGGCAAGAATGCAGTCGTTGTGGCTCAGCTTGGCGGTAATGGCCCGGTGTCCATGCACCCAGGTGCCGTTACGCGAGCTTAAATCCTTAATCAGGTAGTCCGCGCCCTCGCGCAGGACCATGAAATGCCGGCGCGACAAGCCGTCATCCTCGACCTTCACATCCACTGATGCGCCGCGGCCAACCGTCACCGGCTGGTCACTGATCTCCCATTGCTTTCCCAGCAAGCCGTCGATACCTAACAAACAAAGAGTCGCCATATCCAATTCCTTCCGGGAGGGTAGCTCCGACCCGAACCGGGTCGGCCTCTCCCATCCATGAGCGACAAAAACCGGACCAGGGAAACAGTTGCGTATCCCTTGCCCGTGGCAATTTCGCCTTGCCGGGTTAGACGGCATCCGCGCCGAAATGCTTCAATGATTCAGCAGAGAAACCCGAAGGCGCATACGGATACTCTTGCCTGCCGCTGGAGCTTGGACATTTTGGAAGAGCCGATAGGGGTCAAGCGACTTGGCTTTGGGCTATCCGTGCAATCCCGAAGGGATTGAATCACTCAGCCCAGGGTTGCGAGGGACGAGCTACCCTGGGTAAAAGTCCACGAAGAAATGGACAACCCTGAAAGGGTTGCATCCCAGTCCCGCCCGGTCCATCCTCGCCCCATCGGCGCCGGTTGACCATCAACTATCAACTATCGACCATCGACTATTGTATGCCTGCCGCGACTCCGCCCTCTGCGCCCGACTCCAATGCTCCGGCCTCCGTGCCTGCCCGCCCTGTGCGCATCACCTCGATTGACGCCCTGCGCGGCCTGGTGATGTTCACCATGATCTACGTCAACGACCTCGCTGGGGCGTCGGACAAGATCGTGCCGGCCTGGATGAAGCATTTCCATGGCAAGAGCGGCATGACCTTCGTTGACCTGGTCTTTCCTGCCTTCCTTTTCATAGTCGGCATGTCCATTCCCTTTGGGCTCGGCTCGCGGCTCAGCAAGGGCGAGCCGCTTTGGAAGATCATCCTCCACGTTGCGGTGCGAACGTTGTCTCTCCTGTTCATTGGAATCCTGATGGTCAACGAAACCCCGAGTTCCGAGAAGATGGGCTGGTCTGGCGCCCTCTGGGCCACGCTGATGTATTTCTCAGCTATCCTTGCCTTCTGCAACATTTCCCCGCCTCAAAAACCTGCTACCGCTGCCAGCCGCAAGCGAGCTTTCCACATAGTCTCGTTGGCTCTTCGCCTTCTCGGGCTAGGGATGCTGGTGTATCTCGCCTTCGCGTTCCGCGGCGAAGACGGCCACCGCATTATCTCCATCGCCCCATTCTCCATCCATACCGAATGGTATGGCATCCTCGGGCTCATCGGCTGGGCTTACCTCGTTGGGGCTATGGTGTTTCTCATGTTTCGGGGCCATCGCGCGGCGTTGCTTGGTTGCGCGGTCTTGCTCCTGTGTCTCTATCCCGCAGACCAGCATGGAGCTTTCAACGGTTTCTGGCTCGCCCAATACGTCGGCATTGGCGCGACGCTGGGATCACTAGCGTCCATCACGGTCGCCGGCTTGCTGCTCGCCACCATCCTGGTGGCGCCCGACACCAGCACGGTTTGGTCGCGAACCCGCTTCACGCTGCTGTTCATCGCCGGCTCGGCTGCCGGCGCGTGGCTGCTCCACGGCCTGTACGGGATCAACAAGAACAGCGCGACGCCTTCCTGGTGCCTGTGGGCGTGTGCCATTACCGCCGCTCTCTGGCTGCTGTCCTATTTCCTCGCCGATGTCAGTCGGTTGGGCTTCATCGCTAGGCCCTTCGCTGTTGCCGGTCAAAACGTTTTCCTGGCTTACCTCATCTCCGAGATGCTTCCTTCCACGATTGATCTGCTTCACCTCGACAACTGGTACGGCGGTCTCGCCGAGCCTAATCTCGCGCATGCCGTCGCTCGCTCCGCCGGATGCGCCGTCGTGATCCTTTGCCTCACCGCCGGCCTGAACCGTGTCGGCTTCCGGCTGAAGCTCTAAGGTGCATCCGAGCAGGGAAGAACCACAGATGGACAAAGATGAACACAGATTCTGTGGGCCGGACTCCGGGCTTGCTTCGCACTGCTTTGGGCCACTCCTTGGAAAGGCACGGATTAGATTAGTCCTTATCTGTGTTCATCTGTGGTTGTCTTGACTTCTTACGGCTAAGGCATCTGCACTTCGCGGCATAGCCGAGCCGGCTGTCCTATACTGGACGTGTCAAAGTAGAGCTGCGAGGTGTTGGTTGGTCACCGTCACGGTGTCTAGCGTGACCCAGGCGTTTGTCAGGCCAACACCTTCTTATGTTGGTGCGCCCCTTTAGGTCGGCGCTCAGGGCATCACCAGGCGATAAAATCGGCAGGCGCTGCCAGGAGGGCAGTTGACGTTGAATAGAATCGTTCCGTCGCTCCCGATTTGGTTGGTGGCAATCGGAACCCAGCTCGACAAATCCGGGCTCGACAGCAACCGGCAGGATCGGCCGGCGATGCCGGTGGCCACGAGGCTCAAGCCGGTGGCACCGGACCGGCTGACGGCGACAGGCGACATCACAGAGCCGTATTCGAAGGCGCCGATATCGGCGGCTGGGCCGGCTGGCCGCGGGAACCCGCGTTGATCGGTCGCGGGGGCAAGGGAGGTATTCCCGGCATCAATGGCCGGACTGCCTGGCAGCAGTGCCATGGTCAGCGTCGGGCCACCGTTGTTCGCGAGCGGGCCGAGTTTGGGGTCCGAGAAGGTGTCACCGTCCGCGGGCGTATTCGAAACGATCAACGTATTGACCATCGGGCCGCAAGCCGTGCCACCCCATGCGGACCCACTCGTTCCGGGTGTGCCGGGAGGATTGCCTCCGCCACCGTCGCCGCCCAAACCGGCGATTCCCAGGTTCGAGGCCAGGGTGCAGTTGATGAGGTTGCACGTCCCGTCAACACCACCAAAACCCGACCCGCCCCCTCCGCCATTTCCCCCCGCGCCCTGATGACGGCTGGGGCTCGTGGGCATCTGAGACATACCCCCCGATCCGCCTTGCCGGCCGTTCCCGGTGTTATATGCAATGGTGCAGTTCACCAGACTGGCGGCCCCGCTATTGTGCAGCGCTCCTCCCAAACCCGAGCCCCCATTCCCACCGCTGCCCCCGTTCCCAGTATCCATGCCTAAGTACTCGGCGCCTCCGCCCCCCTCGCCGTATCCGCCGGTAACGACATTACTAGCCAACGTGCTGCAGGTGACCCACAACGAGCCCAGGTTGCAGATCGCCCCGCCGAGCCCATTAGCGCCCGGACCTCCAGCAAAGCCGTCAGGGCCGATAGGCGTTCCTCCTTGGAAGCTTGAATAGCCTGGAGAGCCGCCTCCCCCTGTTGCAGTATTACCAGAAAGTGTGGACCGATCGGTCGTCACTGTGCCCTCGTTGAAGATCGCCCCGCCGGAGCCTTCAGCGGGCGAGACGCCCGCAGCATCTCGCGATGGCCAACTGGACCCGCCGGTCGCGGAGTTGGCTGCCAAGGTGCAGAGGTCCAGAGTTGTCGCGCCGCTATTGTGGATCGCACCCCCCCGAGCCGTGTCGCCGCGAGCATCTATGTACGCCCGCCCGCCCACCGCCTGGTTGGCCACAAAAGAGCAGCAGCGCAGAGTCAGTAGTCCCGTTTCATTACGGATAGCCCCACCGCACACCACTGTGCCGAGTGGATGGGAAAACTGTGACTGGTCCGGGGTATAGGCGGTGTTGTGCACGAACGAACAGTTGCTGGCATTCACCGTCCCGCCGCGATTGAAGATGGCCCCGCCATTGGCCTGTGGGCTGAGGACGTCGTTGGCGAGATTGATGGTGGCCGTGTTCGAGCGAAAGGCAACGCCATCCAGGTTTACTATGCCTCCCAGATTCAGGATGGCTGAGCCGCCTAAGCTGGTGCCGTCGGCGATCGTCATGTTGACCACCGAGAAATGGACGTTGGTGGCGATGGAAAACACCCGAACTGCGCTATGGCCGCTGATAGTTACCTGGCGGCCACTGCCATCGAGTGTGGTGTCATTGACGTTGGTAATGGTGCTGGCCAGCGTGATCGTGCCGTCGCAGGCGAAGGTGACCGCACCGCCGCCCGCCATAGCCGTCCGCAAGTCAGCCTCCGTGCAATTCGTAACGACGCCCCCGGCCCATGTGGCGACGGGCAGAAGGAGCAGCAATGCAAGCGCTTCTCTAATCTCGCGTTCGCTGCGCTTCACCAACGACTGGTTTTCATATCTGCTTTTTGTATACATATAAGACTGCTTTCTCTCATTTGGTGTTATCATTGTAGGGTGAGCCGATAGCGGCGCTCCTTTGAGATTGGGGAAACCCCGGTTCATGGTGACGGAACCACCCGGTAGAGCCGCGGAGGTTGACCGTGCGCCGAGATATCGAAGTAAAGCTGGGACGTGTTCGTCAATGTCAGTATGTCCAGCGTGACCCAGGCATCTGTCGGGCCAAACTGGTTGATGTAATCCACGCGTACAGACTGGCCAATGTTCCCCGTCAAGGTGATCGCCGGAACCAGGTGCAGGTCCAGAGACGGCCTCATGCTTGGCGTTCCCGACTGCCACGCGCGGTAGAACCGCTGCGGCGCAAGCAGTGCGGAGAGATCGAAGTAGAATTGTGAAGCATTGGTAAGACTCATCACAGCCATTGTCTCCCGGTTCGCTGTGGGGCCAAGGTCGTCCCGGTAATCCAGGCCCCAAAAGGTTCCCACCGGCGCAATCAATTTGACCCCCGACACCAACCTGTGAACCACCGGCGCAATTACATTGACCATGACCGGCGCGCTGGTCACGGCGCCGAACACATTAGTGACGACCACAGTGTAAGTGCCAGACTCGGACAACAGGAGATCAGTCAAAACCAGGTTGCCGTTTGTGCAACCGAGGAGATTGGTGCCGTTGAAATACCATTGATAGGCCGGCGGTGGGTATCCAGCGGCGTCCACGGTGAGGATCAGTGTGGTGCCGGCCTCCGTCGTTTGAGTTCGCGGTGAGCTGAATACAGTTGGGGCGCTGCCCAGGTTCGCCTGGGTGATGAACGGCGACACGTTAGTCCCGGCCAGGGAAAACTGTCGGCCGACGAACAGGTGCCCCTCCCCGTCAGCCGCCAGCGCGTAGACGAAGCCGCCGTTCCCCGCCATCCCCGAGCCCAAGGCCGACCAGGTGTTGCCGTCACATTTGGCAATGCACCGTGCCGGCACACCCCCCGCGGCACCGAAGCTGAAGGATCCCCCGGCGTAGAGATCGGTCCCGCTCGCCGCCAGCGCATAGACATAGCTGCCCACCCCCGACCCCAAGGCCGACCAGGCGCTGCCGTCCCATTTGGCGATGTGGTTGGCCGGCACCGACCCAACCAAGGTGAAGTAACCAGCGACATACACATTGCCGCTACCGTCCGCCGCGATGGCGGATACGGAGCCATTGGCCCCCGGAATGCTGGGATTCAAGCTCACCCAGTCGGCATCGCTGAAGGTGGGATCGATACGCACGGGGTAAGTGGCGTTGGGATCGGCTACACTCACCACCAGCCGATCGGGCGAGAGCACTTCCAAGCGCGCCGTCAGTTCCCGGCCCGTGGCATCCTCCACCCGCAGGCGGCTGTAGGCCAGCGTGCGCCCCGAGCCGTCCAGCCTGAGCCTGGCGCCGCCAGCCGCCGCCTCGGCCCGCGCCCCGCTCAGCGCCAGCTCCACCCGCAAATCCCCCGCTGACTGGTTGAGAGTTGAGCGTTGAGGGTTGAGGGGTGGAGATTCGATGATGAAGTCCTGCCGCACACCATCCACGCTCACGGAGTATTCCTCCGTCAGGCCGGGACGCGTGAACCGGACCAGCTTGTCGTTCACAGATACCATGCCAGTGCGAGGGAGCATTTGCGCACCCTCCCCGTGGCAAGCGATAGCTCCGTTAGGAGCGGCCTGTCTATAGAAGGGCACATCTGCGAATGTGGTTTCAAGCTCCGTCAGGAGCGGCATGTCGAAAAAGTTTGCCGCTCGGTGTGTACATGGCGCTCCTGACGGAGCTTGCCGCCTCAGTCGGCGCGCACTGACGTGCGCGGCTACCATCGCGCCCCACCGCCGCAGCCATCAGGCGGAGTCTGCCCGCGTTGCCCAGTTTGGTGGATTCGAGCCAGAGGCCCTCGGGTGTGGCGTGGCCATCGAGCTTCTGGAACCCGCAGCGCAAGCGCGCGCCGTCAGATGTGGCCTTGATGCCTAGGGCATCGCCCTGGTAATTCGCTGTGGCCCTGGCGCCGATGTCGGAGAAGGGGATGGCGGCCGGCTGCGTTTCCGCGTGGGCGGGCACAATGAGCGCCAAAGCCAGCGCGGCCAGCAGCGTCAACAGCACTGGCCCGGTCCGGCGGCGGAGAGGAATGGGCATGGAGTTAGGCTCTGATTTCATAGCGGATTCCTTTGTTGTTGCGGTGGATGGGTTTGGGGAGCGGTCTGGCGCAAGAGGCGTTCTGGACGGGTCCGGGAAGATGCAGAATTCCTTCGGTAGGTTTGGGACCCCTTCAACGTCCGTCCGTAAGCCCGCCGTCCGACCGCCCATCGGGGCAGATGCTTTCATCAAGTGAAAGAGAAGCCCGCTTCAGGTCCTCGGCCGTGATAAATCCTCAGAGCTAAAGCCGACTGGCTTGATTAATATCATCCGGCATTCTCGCGCGTCAATATGTATTTGGATAAGATAAACGACTCAGGCACATTAACCGCAATTGGAGGTTCCCCTGCTCAAGGAAGGGTGCAACAGCCGCCTCTTTCACTACCGCAGTCGCCGCGGCTTCGGATGAGGCGCTCTCAGTTGCACGCGAAATGCCCACGGCGGCGGCAGTCAAGCTGAAGGCGAAGGGTAAGCCGTGTCTATTGAGTTGGGGCGCAGGCCAAACCAGGCGCTTGGGTGGAAACTGCGACTGACAAGCCACCCCAAAGCCATTTGCAAGCCACCTGCTAGCCAGGAAGTTGGGATGTGGTCTCTTGTGCTGCTCTTGTGTTCCTCTTGTGCTCCTCTTGTGCTCCTCTTGTTTTTTCCTCGGTCGCTGGTGGGGAGTTAAGCAGCACTGCGGCGGCCCCACCGAGCCCGTGACTAGCTTCGACGGCGCGAGGGTGGTGGTCATTCAAATAAAACTCGAGTGCTGAAAGCTCAATAAGGCGGAGGCCGCCGGCAATGGTGGCCCGTGATGGGCGCTGCCCAGCTTAACCGCGGCCAGAGAACGTGACACACGCGGATGAATCTGGCGGGTGTGGTGATAGGCACCGTGGCGTCCCCGCGAGCAGCCGCTTTCTTGACGCCATCGCGTTAGAGTTCAGAGCCGAACTCGTACTCCCCGGACCCGACAGCCAACACCGCATTCCCCCCTTCCCTTCTAAGCAACTGTACTCCCGTGGCACGCTCGACCGCTTTGCCGCTCTCCGTGACCGGCGCTCCGTCCTTCGCCGGGAGGAAGACCGTCGCAGTGGCGCCCACCGGCACTCGCACGCGCAACTTGAACTTCTCCGCCGCACGAGTCCATTCGCTGACGATCTTGCCATGCGCCGAATTGTAGCTGGCCTTGACCCAGTTCAGGTCGCCGACGGGCTGGGGCCGGATGACGATCTTGTTAAAGCCGACGGCATCGGGCGCGGGGTTGATGCCCGCCGGCACCTTGTAAAACCACTCGCTGACCGAGCCGAACATCGGGTGGTTGTGCGAGTAGGTGTTGTCGCTGAACTCCCAATGCTCCCACAACGTCGTCGCCCCGTGTTCCAGCATATAACCCCAGCCCGGGAACGTGCTCTGATTGACGATCCTGAACGCCACGTCGGCGCGCCCCGAATCCGCCAGCGCGTGCAGCATGAACTTGGTCCCGAAGATGCCCGTGGTCAGGTGGCCGGCGTGCGTCTCCTCGATGTCGCGCACCAGAACAGCCAGCGCGCGCTCCCGTTCCTCGGCGGGCACCAGCCCCATGTAAACGGCGAATGCCTGGCAGGCCTGCGTGGCTGTGTCGTAGCGGCCCATGCCCGGCTGGAGGAACCTCCGGTTGAAGGCGGTCTTGATGGTCTCGGCCAGTGCCTCGGCTTGCGCGGCGTCGGCGTTCTTCCCGAGCGCCCGGGCGATATTGGAGAACAGCCTTACATTGAAGTAGTAGAAAGCGGTGCCGGTCAGGGCGCGGGGCTTCGGCGCCAGACTCTCGTGATCGCTGATGCCGTTGTCCAGGATGCCATCCTGCGCGCGCGACTGCAGCAACGCGATCCAGCGCTTCGTCAGTTCATAGTTCTCTTCGAGCAGCCGCCGGTCCCCGTAATACTGGTAAAGCTGCCACAGCAGAAGCGGCTGCGCCGTGCCCCAGCCTACCGGCCCCGCCCCCTCGCCCAAGCCCTCGTCACTGATGCCCACGAATGGCGCGGTCTCGGTAAACCCGCCATTCGGGCGCACCGCGTCCGCCAGGTCCTCCACTGCTTTCCCGTAGAAGCACGCCATATCAAAGTTGAGCATCGCCATCTCTCCGGCTGCGACGATGTCGCCCCCATAGCCGAGCTTCTCCCGGTGCGGGCAGTCCGATTCCACGCTGAAGAGGTTGCTTAGCTCCGTCCACAACACCATTTGCTGAATTCGGTTGAACCGCTCGTTCGAGCAGGTGAAGGAGCCCACGGGGGTGACGTCCGAGTTGAGGCGCCGGCCTTCCAGCGAGCCGAGGGTCGGCTTGCCGGGGAAGCCGGTAACCTCGACGTAGCGGAAGCCGTGGAAGGTGAATCGCGGCGTATAGACCTCTTCGCTCTGCCCTTTCAGGATGTAATCATCCATTTGCCAGGCCGTCTTGGGCGCGCCGACGCCGTCATAGCGGTAATTGGGGCCGCCTTGCTTGATCTGGGTGCAGACCGCGGTCATCCCGTTGAGCGTGCCGTCCGGATTGAGCAGTTCCCCATAGCGCAAGCGCACGTGGGTGCCGGCGGGGCCTTGGACCCGCAGCCGTGCCCAGCCGGCGAAGTTCTGCCCGAGGTCGAAGATCCAGACGTCGGGCTTGGGCTCGGTGAGTTTGACGGGCTTGAATGTTCGGGTGACCCGAATCGGCGGAGCGCTCTGCGCCTGAAGCGGTCCCAGGGGTACGGTGGCACGCATCGCCTGCTGCCAACCCGAATCGTCGAACCCTGGCCGATCCCAGCCTGGCTGCTCTTTCCGCGCGTCATACACCTCGCCCAGATACTCACTGTTTCTCATGACAGGGCCGGCGCCTGCTTTCCAGCTTTCGTCGGTGACAATCGTCTGTGAGGTGCCGTCAGTGAAATCGACCACAAGCTGCGCGATGACACGCGGCTCGCCCACCGTGAGCTGTTCGCGCAGATTAATGCGACCAAACAAGCGCAATGGCGACGGATTGAACCACCCGTTGCCGAGCATCACGCCTAGGGCGTTATCCCCTTGCTTCAACTGATCCGTCACATCGTAGGTGGAGTAGAGCACGCGCTTTGAATAGGTGGTCCAGCCGGGGTCGAGCACCTGGTCTCCGACGCGCTGACCATTCAGGTGCAGCTCGTAGTAGCCCAGCCCGCTCACATACACTCGGGCGCGGCTGATCCTCCTCCCGATCGGAAACTCCTTCCTGAGCAGTGGCGCTGGGTCGTCTCCGAACATCGCGCCCTCCGAGAGCGGCTCGGCGCGCTTACGAGTGATCCACGCCGCACGCCAATCCGCTGGCGAAAGCAGGCCCATCTCCCACCACGCGGCTGCGCTATAGGCGGAGGGGCGGTCCCCACGGTCCCACGCGCGGATGGTCCAATAGACCCGCTGGCCGGGGCGTAACCGCTCGCCGCTGTAAATCACCTGCACCGACTCGCCGGAGGCGACCTTGCCGCTGTCCCACAAATCGGCTTCGCCCTTGGACAGCAGCTTTTGGCTCGAGGCCACGAGCACCTGGTATGCCGACTGCGTCTGGCCGCGCTCCCTGGAATTGAGGAGCCAGCTTAGCGGGGGGCGGGACTCATCCAGCCCCAGCGGGTTGAGCCGGTATTCGCACTTCAACCCGTCCACTTCAAGCCCGGCGCCTCGGGTCGTGCAGAGCGAGGCCACGAGGAGAAGAAGAGCCGCCGGTTGGGACAAACAGCTTCGATGAGTCATAAGTAATTGGCGTTATCCGCGAATCACGCGAATTAACGCGAAATGGCAACCAGGATCAAGCACCAGAAACGGGGGCCCCGGGTGCAGGAGGGGACTAATTCGCGGGTTCAATTCGCGTGGATCACTCCGATCGGGTCGGCGCGACCGGCTTTTGCCAAGAGGAACGCTAGCGAGTGTCTGACAGCGCGACTCGAGATGCTGTGTCTAGCTTCCCGATATCGTACCCCTATCGAAATCGCAGCTAAAGCTTCGTGCCCCAGGCTTTGTTGGGCTGGATGTCCATCTCAAGCTCGAGCTTGCCGCCGCGGGCCACTTCTTCATGCGTAATCCAGGGCCGCTCCAGCGGCTGCCCATTGAGCTTCGCCGACTGGATGTATCCGTTCTGCCGGGAGACGTTGTGGGCGATAATGGTGAACTCCCCGCCTTTGTAATACTTGGGATCGAGATGCAGGGTAGCCTTCTCCACCAGCGGGCTGCCGATAACGTAAATGCCGTTGGCAGGGTTCACCGGGTAAAGCCCAATGGCGCTCCACACATACCAGGCTGAGATCTGCCCGCAGTCATCATTGCCGCAGATGCCGTCCGGTGCGTTCTCGTATTGCGTGAGCATGATTTGGCGGACGTGGTAAGCGGTCTTGTATTGCGCGCCAGCCAGGGCATAGAGGTAGGCGATGTGATGGCACGGCTCATTGCCGTGGGCGTATTGGCCGATCAGGCCTGAGACGTCGATCAGGTAATGCCCGATGGCCGAGTCCTCGCTGAAAAGCTGGTCGAGCTTGTTCTCGAACGCCTTCGGGCCGCCATAGAGGCTGATCATGCCCGGCACGTCGTGCTGGACGCCGAAGGTGTATTGCCACCCGTTGGCCTCCGTGTAGTCATCAAAGGAAACGTCCTTGGGATCGAATGGGACGCGCCAGGTACCGTCCGCCTGCTTGCCGCGGAAGAAACCGGTCGCGGGGTCGAACACGTTCTTGTAGTTCTGCGCGCGTTTGGCGAAGAACGCGGCGTCCTCGGTTTTGCCGAGCGCCTTGGCCATCTGGGCGATGCACCAATCGTCGTAGGCAAATTCCAGCGTGCGGGAAGTGGCCTCCGTCCGCTTGTCGGTTTCGGCGGGCACGTAGCCGAACTTCTGGTATAGGTCCTGCCGATTACGGGCATCGGTGGCGGTCTTCTTCATCGCTTCAAAGGCCAATTCGGCATCGAAGCCGCGGAACCCTTTGGCGTAGGCGTCCGCGATCACCGGCGCCGAGTGGTAGCCGATCATGCACCAGGTTTCGCAGCAGGCCAGCGGCCACATCGGCAAGGCGTGTTGCTCGGATTGCTGGTATGACGCCAGCATGCTCTGCACGAAATCACTTACGCGGCCCGGCTGCACCAGCGTCATCAGCGGATGCTCAGCGCGGTAAGTATCCCACAGGGACATGGTCGAGTAATAATTGAAGCCGGGACGCTCGTGGACCTTCCGGTCCTGGCCGATATAGGAACCATCGGCATCGTTATACATCGTCGGCGCAGTGGCCGTGTGATACAAGGTCGAGTAGAAGGTCTCGCGCAGGTTGTGGTCGGAAGATTCGACTGTGATGCGCGACAGATAATCGTTCCACGCGGCGCGGGCCTGCTCGTGGATCTCGTCGAAGCTCCGGTTGCCGATCTCGGTCTCCAGGTTCCTCTTGGCCCCTTCGATGCTCACCGGCGAGAGGCCGACTCGCAGCACGATATCCAGCCTTCCCTTGGCATCAACGGCGGTCTTCGAGTAATCCAGGTGACCGCGGACATTCTTGCCTTTGGCTTCCGACTGACCTTCGGGCAGAGGCTTGCCGTCCAGTTCCAGACCGAAGCCGCTGAAGGGATCGGACGACTCAATGACAAAAAAGACGGTCTTCCCGTTGGCCCAGCCGCCGCTTCGGCGGTAGCCGGTGATTAGCGTCTTGCTCTGGACCTTGAGGCACGCTTCAAGCGGTTGGCTGTTGAGGCCGTAAACCAAGTCGAGCACCAGGTGTTGCGCCTTGGCGGCTTGCTCCTCTGATGGCGGCGCGAAGTTATAGCGGTGCATCGCTCCGTGAGCGGTGGCGGTCAGCGCAACCTGCACTCGCGGCTTGTCCAGCGTGACGGTGTAGAAGCCCGGCAGCGCTGTTTCCGTGGCATGGGAGAACGGCGATTGAAAACGCTTGGCTTCGAGCGGGGAATCCACGCTGCCGGTGACCGGTATGATGAGCAGGTCGCCCAGGTCGGCGCAGCCCGTGCCGGAGAGGTGTGTGTGACTGAAGCCCAGTATGCTCGAATCGGAATAATGATAGCCGGAGCAGGCGTCCCAGCCTTCCGTGCGCGTGTCGGGGCTGACCTGCACGAATCCAAACGGAACCGTTGCGCCCGGGTAAGTGTGCCCATGCCCGCCGGTGCCGACCAGCGGCAGCGCTTCGTCCACTGGCTGCGGCGCGGCCCCGGCAACGCCGGCGGCCACGCACGCGCCTACGCTGGCGATGCGGACAAGGTGATGGACAAGTCGAGTATGTAGTTTCATCTGTGTTCCTGAGCAATGATTGACGGCTCGCCAGCCAAGCCCGGCCCGAGCCCGGTTAAAACGCTGCGCCAGAACTAGCCAGAATCCGCCGCCGCGTCAAGGCACGGAATTGGGCCGACTTTTGGATTGACCCCTCATTGACCTCGATTAAACTTCCATGCTGACCATGAGCGTCCTTACTCTTTCCCGCTTCCAGTTCGCGCTGACGATAGGGATCCATTATATCTATCCGCCCTTGAGCATAGGCCTGGGGGTGGTGCTGGTGATGATCGAAGGGCTCTGGTTGAAGACCGGGAAAGCAGTGTATCACCAGATGGCCCGGTTTTGGACTAAAGTCTTCGGGCTCACGTTCGCGATTGGTGTGGCCACGGGCATCGTCATGGAGTTTGAGTTCGGCACTAATTGGGCCACTTACTCCCGCTATGTCGGCGACGTGTTCGGCAGCGCTTTGGCGGCTGAAGGCATCTTCGCGTTCTTCCTCGAATCGGGGTTCCTGGCCGTGCTGCTGTTTGGCTGGAACAAGGTCAGCCGGCGCTTGCATTTTTTCGCGACTTGCATGGTCTGCCTGGGAGCCCATTTCAGCGCTATCTGGATCGTGGTGGCCAATTCCTGGATGCAGACACCAGCCGGGTTCCACATCGTAGGCGAGGGGCTGAGGGCGCGGGCGGAGATCACCGACTTCTGGCAAATGGTCTTCAGCCCCTCTTCGATGGACCGGCTGTTCCATACGCTGTGCGGCGCGTGGCAGGCGGGGGCGTTCCTGGTGGTGAGCGTGAGCGCCTGGTATCTGTTGAAAGGGAAACACGAAGAATTCGCGCGCCGCTCGATGCGGGTCGGCCTGGCAGTCGGATTGGCGGCGTCCCTGCTGCAACTGGTGAGCGGGCACAGCAGCGCGGTGGGGGTGGCCCGGAACCAGCCCGCCAAGCTGGCCGCATTCGAAGGGCTCTATCAGACCACGTCAAACGCGCCTTTGTCGTTGTTCGGCTGGGTGGACGAGAAGGACGAGGTCGTCAGAGGCGGCCTGCACATCCCCGGGCTGTTGAGCTTCCTGGCGCATAGCGACAGTCACCAGCCGGTCACGGGCCTGCGCGAGGCCGCGCCCAGCCCGGACGACCGCCCACCGGTCAACTTCACTTTCCAGCTCTTTCACCTCATGGTGGCAGTCGGATTCGGCATGATATTACTCGCCTCGCTGGGGTTCCTCTACTTTTGGCGTGGGTCGCTCTTCGAGAAACGCTGGCTGCTCCGGCTACTGGTGCTCTCGGTACTGGGGCCGCAAATGGCCAACCAGGCCGGCTGGTTCGCCGCCGAAGTCGGGCGGCAGCCGTGGATTGTCTATGGACTACTCCGCACGTCCCAAGGGCTTTCCGCAGTGGTCAAGGCCAACACCGTGCTGGCGGCCATTATCCTGTTCAGCGTGGTTTACCTGCTGCTCTTTGCGGTGTTTATCTATCTGCTGAACGACAAAATTCAACACGGCCCGGACGACTCCGATCTGGCGCCGTCGGGCAAGCTGGCGCTGCCCTTGGGAAGACACTAAATGAGACAAATGGGAAGAATGGGACAAATGCAAGAAGGCAGTCGTGTGTGTTTATCTGTTCGCATCTGCGGTTGTAGTTTTTCCGGCGTATGAACTACGGCTCGCTCGACCTCAACACCGTGTGGTTCATCCTCATTGGGGTGCTGTTTACCGGCTACGCCATGTTGGACGGCTTCGACCTTGGCGTCGGCGCATTACATCTGTTCACCAGGACCGATGAGGAGCGGCGCACCATGCTCAATGCGATAGGGCCGGTTTGGGACGGCAACGAAGTGTGGCTCGTCACCGGCGGGGGCGCGTTGTTTGCCGCCTTCCCGAACGTTTACGCCACAGTGTTTTCCGGCTTCTACCTGGCTTTCGTGCTGCTGCTGGTCGCGCTGATCTTCCGCGCGGTGGCGATTGAGTTCAGGAGCAAGCAGCCTATGCGATGGTGGCGCCAGATGTGGGACATCGGGTTCAGCGCCGGCAGCCTCCTGTCCAGCCTGCTGATCGGCGTGGCGATGGGGAACATCGCCTGGGGCATCCCGTTGGACGAACGCGGCGAGTTCGCCGGCACGTTCTTGAGTCTGCTGGGTCCTTACCCGCTGCTGCTGGGGATCACGACCGTGGCGCTGTTCATGATGCACGGGGCGATTTACGCCCTGCTGAAAACCGACGGTCCGCTCCATGATAAACTGCGCGGATGGATCACCAACTGCATCATCTTCTTCATCATCTGCTACGCCATAACGACGATGGCGACGCTGCTCTACGTGCCGCAAATGGCGGCGCGCGTGCGCGCCAACCCATGGCTGTTCAGCATCGCCCTTCTGAACATGCTGGCCATCGCTAACATCCCGCGTGAGATCCATCGCGGCCGCGACGGGCGGGCCTTCCTCTCTTCCTGCGTGGCGATGATCGCGCTGATGGGCCTGTTCGGTCTGGAGATGTATCCGAACCTGGTCTTGAGCAACCCGCTGCCAGGGAACAGCCTGAGCATTCACAACGCGGCCTCTTCGCACAAGACACTAGGCATCGTGCTGACCATTGCGCTGACCGGGGTGCCGGTGGTGCTCGCCTACACGATCGGCATCTATTGGATATTTCGTGGCAAGGTGCAACTGGACAAGATGAGCTATTGAGGCTTCCAACTACGCCAGCAGCCTCGAGTTTTGCTTGAGCCAGCGTTCAGCCTCCGAGAAATCAGGACAGAGCCGCGCCACCTCGCTCCAAAACCGCCGGGAGTGATTCATTTCCTTCAGGTGCGCGAGTTCGTGCAGCACGAGGTAATCGCGGACAAAGCCGGGGGCCTGCACCAGACGCCAGTTGAGGGAGATCGTGCCGCGCCTCGAACAGGAGCCCCAGCGGGACCGCTGGTTTCGCACGGTCACGCGCCGCACGGGCAGTTGGTGCAACGCGGACAGTTCGAGCACGCGCGGGGGCAATTCCCGCGCCGCTAACTGCCGCAGATGCTTCTCGACGGCTGGGCGCAGGTCGCCGGTTGAATCCGCGAGGGGCACGGCTTCGCCGCCGAAGCGGATCAATGCGGACGCCCCATTGGCAGCGGTTTCCAGGCGCACCCGTTCTCCCCGGAAGAATATTTCCGTCCCGGCCGGCCAGGTCTCGGGCCCGGATGGTTGCAGGGCCTGCCGCTGAAGCTGTTTCTCAAGCCAGGCAACATTCCTTTGCACGAACTGCTTTGCTTCCGCAAGCGCTCCACCGCGAGGAACAGTCACGCGGGCGGTGCCGTCAGGCCGGAGGCGCAGGATGTAGCGCCGCGCCCGCCGGTTGCGGACGAACCTCAACCGCACGGGCCGCCGGCCAGCCAGCAGCCAGTGGTCCTCGGGTTGGGCGGGTTGCTTGCGCCCAAAGAGCCATTCGAGTTGCACACGCTGATTTAAGTGGCCGGGAGCAGCCTTGGCAATACAATCACCGCAGGGCGGCTTAATTGAGGTTCAAGAGAAGACATTCCAGGCCTGCGGAAAGCACCTTGGCCGTATCCATGCAGAAGAGAACCACAGATGAACCCAGATGAGCGCAGATTGCCGCTGAACTCGCTCACTTTGCCCAGAGCACGAGCGATTGGCGGATGATTTCGTCCAATTCCTCTTTCGTTGGGCCGTTGCCGAAGGTGAACGTGCCGGTCAGATGCTTCCAGTCGTCCAATGACAAGCCGTACAGATCGCGGGCGATGAAGACCTCCAACGCAGCGCGCTCCTTCACGTCGCGCGGGTCCTTCAAGAGCCTTGCAGCAGACCCGTCAAGTCTGCTCTTTTGGCCTAGGGCGATTTTGGCAATGGGTAACTCATAAAGCTGGTGGATGTTCACATGCGCCGAAACCTTGCTTCGAATGAAATAATTTAGCACCAGGGAGTTTAGCAGACAGAGGAGCGAGTGGACATCGCTCCCAGCCAATTCAACCTGCTGGAGGTCCCCTTTGGCATTAATGGCGTAATGAAAAGGGCGGAGGTAGTTGATTGTGTTGCCTATGCAAACACGACGGGGCAACAGGGCGGCGATGAGTGTCCGCTCATTAGTTGAACTCCCCACATCGCGAGTGCCGAGCCGTTCGAATTCGTATTGCAGCTTGAGCTTGCCCTGGTCAAACAACTGCCGTAACCATTGCTCAAGCTTCTCCCGAGACGTAGGTAAATTCTCTCCATTCAGTTTCTTTAACCCTTTCTCCCGGATAAACTGCCCCAGCCTGAATAGCTCTTTGCGAAGCAGCCCCTCGCACACTGCCTTTTCTTCCACAGCCAGCGTCGCTGGGGTGAAATGGTGGTCAAACTGGTGGATCATTTTCCCTTCGTACAGAGGAAGCTGCCCCTTGACCGGCTTCTTGCCGCCTAGTTTCAGAAACAGGTGGTTGTCATCCGTCATGTGCAACTCCCGTTGGAATCTGTAACCAGACTCTTCCAGCAGTTGGTGTTCACCGCGAATCTTGCCAGCCAACATGTAGTCAATCGGCGAGCGAAACTCCATGAATGACTGGTTATGTGGTGAGAAGCGGCGGATCATGTCAGCCGCGTAGCGAATCGGTGGCCCGAAAGCATCCTTTGGGTCGTGGAGGTAAAATCGTCCGTCGAAGGCGTGATCCTTGGGCATGTCAGCCCCTTTGACGACCTTGAAGAAGCCAAATTTGAACTGGGGGTGAACGTCCGGAAATATTTTCCGTCGCCGTTCGCTACCGTCTTTTACTTCCACATAGCCTTTGTTTTCGAAGGAAGTCAGCTCATCGAGCCGATGCTCAGTAATGAACCAGTGGCGCAGATCAGCGCACCCTTCGTCGGTCTGGAAGCTACTGGGCACGAGCAATGAGAACTGTCCGCCCTGACGCACGAGCGAGAGGTCCCGCTCGATAAAGAGCTTGAACAGGTTCCAGTCGCCGGTGCCCTGGCGCGTGAAGGTCCGGCCAAAGAACTGCTTGTAGCGCTCGTAATACTTCTCGTGCTCGCGCCATCGGGCGGCAAACTCCCCGTTCGTTTTAAGTTCCTCGGCAAACCACTTGTCGAAGGTGGGGCCGTCCATGCCCATTTTGCTGAACTGTGGTTTGTCGCGGTAGAAGCCGGCGGCAAATTCCTTCCGGAAGGGCTTGAATCCCTCCCACGGCGGGTTGCCGATGATGCCGTCGAAACCGGCGCATAGTTGGACAGGCGTCGCGCCTGTGCTGGCCGACGGAGCCGGCGAACTTTCAGTCTGGCTTTCGGTTTCCTTTGCGTGCGCGCTGGCGGGATCGGGGGACAGGCGGGACGCCTGTCCTACTCTAGGCTTCCCGTCAGGCGTAAACCAGCAGGGCCAAAAGTGAAGGACGAAACCGGCCGGCTCGCAGGGGAGATTCTCGGTTTGGAAGTGCTCGACCAGATCGGCGCGGACCTTTCGGCGCAAGGCCAGCGCTTCGTCCAGCGGCTCGTGCAGCATCGGGTTGGCGACGTAACGGGCGCGCAGTTCGGAGAGCCTTTTCAACTCGGCTTGGTGGTATTCCTCTAGCCACGCCGCTTGTTGGCCGAGCTCAACGTCCACCAGCGAGTCGGCGGAGTGGAAATTCAATTCCAGGTTCGGAAGGATCCTCACGACGTCCGTCTTGAGCAGGCGGTAGTTGTAGTCCGCGGGCGATAGTTTGACGGCCTCCTTCCAGATGTTGGTTTTGGCGACTTCGAGCGCGCCGAGGTCCTTGTCCACGCCGAAGATATGGCGGAGGAGAATCTGGGCGATGAGGACGCGGCGGTTTTCAAAATTCTGGCGGCGGCGGAAGCCGAGGGCGGCTTCGACGTTGGGGGGCAGCTCGGCCAGGTAAAGCTCGCCGTTTTCCGGGCGGAGAATCTTTTGCACCTAGGCGCAGGCCTGGTCAATGCGCTGGTATTGCTGCCAGAAACAGCGGAGGACTTTGATGAGAAAGCCGCCGCTGCCGCAAGCGGTGTCCGCGACGCGGATTTCGGCCAGTTGCGCCATGAGTTGTTCGGCGCGGGCGAACTCGCATTGCTGGCTGCCGACGGCGGCGCAGATGTCGTCCACGAGTTTGCCGGCGAGGGAGTTGACGAGCGACTCGGCCATGGGGGCGGTGATGGCAGCGGGCGTGTAGTAGATGCCCTCGTCTTTCCGGTTGGCTGCGAGGAACATTTCGTAGCTCTTGCCGAAGATGTCCTCATCAATGCGCCGGTAGTTGTAGTGGACGATGCCGCGGCTGAAGGTCTGGTCCCAGGTGTTGATGCCGAGGACAAAATTCAGTTTCTCGCAGAACCGCTGGAGATTGGCCGGGTCCTTGTCCAGGCGGTCCCAAATGCGCTCGGAAAAGATTTCGGTGTCGTAATACTCGTCGAAGAACTCCTCGAAGAAGTCGAGGAACTTGGGGACAACGCGATGCGCGCCCTTGGGTTCCCAGAGTTTGATGAAGCGGGCGTATTCATCCTGGGTGAAGCGGTAGTGGACAAGACCGTAATCCTCGATCGTGCGAGCAAAGATGAGCTTGTTGATGAGGAGAATGATGGACTCGGCGGCCTGTTCCTCGGGCGTCCATTTCACCTTCTCGAACTCGTTGAACCAGGTTTTCAAGTCCTCGAAGAACTGCTGTTCGAGTTCCGGTTTGTCGGCCGTGTCCTCAACCCGGCGCAAGGTGTCGAGCACGCTGCCGGTTTCCCGGCAACGGGCTAAGAAATCGGGGAACGGCAATTCGGCAAAGGGCTTGTTCTCGAAGAAAAAATCCCGCGCGTTGAAGAACCAGGCGGTCCGCAGGTCAGTGAGGATCAGGTATTCGTGGTCGCGGAGGTACTTCTTGACCTGGGTGACATGCTGTTTGGGGTTGGCGTCGCTGCGCCAGAGGGCGTCCGGACCGTCCCGTTGGAAGAGCGGTTTGAGTTCGAGCGGGAGCGGTTCGCCCTTGCGCTCGGGGAGCATGAAGTCCACCCACCCCTCGCCGGTGCCGACCTGTCGGGTCGGCTGAAAAGCCAGAATATCCTTGCAGAGCGCCGTGAAGAGGTCCTCGGCGGCGGTTTCAGGCTTGGCGCCGTTCTTGAGGTCGAGGACATACTTCTGAATTGGCGCATAAGGGGAAATCGGCTTGGCATCGGGTGCCAGCGGCAGGAACTCGATTCTTTCGCGAGCTATCAACTCACGCAGGGCATCGAGGATGTCGGTATAATTCACGGGCACTATGATGTGACGGTTCGATTCACGTTCATCCCAATGCCGCGAGATTAGCCCGATCTTCGCTACTGGAGGGTGTATGGTTGCGCAAGTGCCTGAGAATCAAGGATGGCTTGGCAAAGGTCTGTAGCCAATTTCCAACTCTCCTTTCGCCGTGATCCGGGGCGGCG
>Ga0182014_10001093_pt1 | contig 36713 bp, 35 predicted proteins | sample 612S2DmetaG_FD_120489 | JGI IMG/M metagenome (GOLD analysis project Ga0182014, IMG submission 120489) | Permafrost microbial communities from Stordalen Mire, Sweden - 612S2D metaG | ecosystem: Environmental > Terrestrial > Soil > Wetlands > Permafrost | place: Sweden: Stordalen | collected... | reverse complement strand
CTAGCCGCTCCCGCCCGCCGCCTTCCGCACGTTCGCCCAGGTACTGGAATGGCTGCTCGACGGCCTTGCGGCCGTGGCCACCGAGACTGGGCAACCCTGACCCGCGGGCCTTCCTTATTGCCGCCCTTCCTTATTGGGGCCCTGCCTTATGGCTGGCCAATTGCGCAAGGATGGAAAGTGAAATGGAATTGATATCCATAGCTATTTCAAAATTAATTTCCATGTGCTATTATCCTGAATAACGCTGATAATGTCGCGGCGTGACCGAAGGCAATGCAACCGAAGACAATGCAACCAAAGACAGCGCCCACGCGAACATCGCGGAACAGGCGCTCCCGTACAGCGACCGGGATATCGCTCGTTCACCGCCACCTGCACCTTTCTTGCGGAGATATTTGCCGCAAGATAAGCATTTCAGCCGAAGGTAGCAGGCCCGAAGGTAGGACGCCGGGCCACCGGAGCCGGGCGGCTTTGCCCCGGGGGGCAGTCCGTCGGCTACGGCCGGGTGAGCAGCTCGCGCCCGTGCTTGCGCAGCTCGGCGACCGAAGTGACGCCCAGCAGCTGCATCGTCCGGGTGAACTGGTCCGCCAGCAGGTCGAGGACCCGGTCCACGCCCGGCTCGCCCCCGGCCATCAGGCCGTACAGGTAGGAGCGGCCGATCATGCCCGCGTCTGCGCCCAGGGCCATCGCGACCGCCAGGTCGGCGCCGTGCCGGATCCCGGAGTCCACCAGCACGCAGGGGCCGTCACCCAGCGCCTCCCGGACCTCGGCGACCAGATCGATGGGCGCGATGGCGCGGTCCAGCTGCCGCCCGCCGTGGTTGGACAGCTGGACGCCGTCGGCGCCAGCCTCGATGGCCCGCTGCGCGTCGGCCGCCCCCAGCGGGCCCTTGACGATCAGCTTCCCGGGCCAGTGCGCGCGCAGCACGGCGATGTCGTCCGGAGTGATGGTCGGGCTGAACTTCGCAACGCCGCTGGCTACGGTCCCGGACTGGAAGTCGGGCGGCAGGTTGGCGAACGTGATCGCCGGGTTGCGCAGCATCCGCATCCAGTAGGCCGGCCGTGAGCCGATGCTGGCTATCGTGCTCACGGTCAGTTCGGGCGGGATGACCAGCCCGTTGTGCTCGTCACGGATGCGGAACCCGGTGACGGTCGTGTCGACGGTCACCACCAGCACGCGGAACCCGCTGGTCGCGGCGCGCTGGACCAGTTCCTGGGTCAGCGCGCGGTCCTTCAGCATGTAGAGCTGGAACCACAGGTCGTCCTGGCCGGTGGCCTGGGCCGCGGTGGCGAGGTCCTCGATGGAGGTGGTCCCCATGGTGGACAGCGTGTACGGCAGGTTCCGGCGGCCCGCCGCCCGCGCGACGGCGATCTCCCCGTCCGGGTGCATCATCCGGGAGTACCCGGTCGGGGCCATGCCGAGCGGCAGGGAGTGCGTCCGGCCGAGGACCTGGGTGCTCGTATCGATCCTGGCCACGTCGACCAGCTCGTTCGGCCGGAACTGCCAGCGCCGGAACGCGCGGAGGTTGCCGGCCATGCTCAGCTCGTCGTCGGCGGCGCCGTCCACGTAGTCGAAGACGGGCCGCGGGATCAGCAGCTTGGCGCTCCGGCGCAGATCGGCAACGCTGTAGCAGCGGCCGAGCCGCCGCTTGACGATGTCGCGCTCGACGGGCTTCATCCGGATCAGCTGCCGGATCTCCGCGATGTTCATGTTAAGAAACGTACCGTTTTCGGCGGCGCCGCAAACGCTTGCATCTACTCCCCGCCTGGTTGTGATTTTGAAAGATAAGTGGCGGCGAATCTTTACCGGTAGCTGGCGGGGAAGTTGCCGATGATGAGTTCTTGATCATCCACGCTGCCAGGTGGGCCAGGGCTCCGGTGCCTCCGGTGATGACCGAGACGACGGCCACGATCGCCCGGACCAGGGTCACGTCCAAGCCGGAGTACTCAGCGATTCCCGCGCAGACCCCGGCCACCATGTGGCCCTTCCGGGGGCGCATCAGGACCCTGGTCCCGTTCCGCCGTTCATATGAGCCGTCCTCGCCGTGGCCCCAGGGGTAGCTGGCCGCCGCCGACGGCTGATCCCGGTGCCGGCCCACAACATATGTTGGCAATCTAAACTAGCAATATTTTTCAAGAAACGTTGTACGTTTATCCATGTGGCGGACTGGGGCTTCCTGACCAACCACGCCCGGGTCCTGCTGCATATCGCCCACGACCCGGGCGCGAGACTGCGTGACATCCTCGGCACGAAAGCCTGACGATCATGCCCCAGGATGATGCCCCCGCGGCCGGCTTCCGGCCCTTCTTCAACCCCGCCACCGGCGAGTGGATCACCTACACCGCTATCGCCGAGGACAACCACGGGCAGCTGGTCCGCTTCACTTGGCGCAGCGTGCCCGGCGGGGTGATCACCGAGCACATCCATCCCCGCCAGGAAGAGCGTTTCACCATCCTGGCGGGCCAGGCCCACTTCACCCTCAACGGCCAGGAACATGTGGCCGGCGCGGGCGAGACGGTCATCGTGCCGGCCGGCGTGCCGCATTCGGAGGGCAACCCCGGACCAGCCGAGATCGAGGGCATCGTCGAGCTGCGCCCGGCGCTGCGCGCCAAGGAACTGCATGAGGCCTTCGCCGGCCTGGTCGCCGACGGCAAGACCACACCGCGGGGCGCGCCGCGCAACCCGCTCCAGCTCGGCGCCACCTTCTGGCACTTCCGCCACGAAAGCCGGGTCACCTCACCGCCCATCTGGGTGCAGAACCTCATGCTCCCGCCGCTGTGGGCGCTGGCCAAGGTCTTCGGCGTCCGCTCCTACTACGACCGCTGGGACAGCCGTATCCCGGACGCCGGCTCAGGCCACCCGGAACTTCCCCGCCCGGATGCTGGATCCGGCGATAACGCGACATCGGGAAGCGACTCGGTGTAACGCTGGACAGGTGACCGGCAGCGATGCCCGGCACCTGGCCGGCCTGACCGAGGAGCAGCGGGACGAGGCGCTGGCCCGCTGGCAGGTTCTGCGCCCGCACATCGAAGACGGCGTACCACTCACGCGGCTGGCTGGGCATGGCGGAGTCGCCGCCCGGACGCTGCAGCGGTGGGCGGCCCGTTACCGCGCTGATGGCCTGGCCAGGCTGCCCGCAGCGAGCGAGCCGACCGTGCAGCCCGGCGGCCTGTTCCACGGCCCACCCCGGCCACAGGCAGCTCAACTCGATTAAACTAACCGGAAATATAGATATGGCGACGCCGATCTGTGAGGGGAAGCCGATGTCACTGCGGTTCCACTGGTTCCTGCCGACCAACGGCGACGGCCGGGACATCGTGGGCGGCGGCCACGGGGTGGCCACCGGCGCAGCCGGGGCGATCCGGCCGGCGTCGCTGGCGTACCTGGGCCAGATCGCCCGCAGCGCCGAGCAGCTCGGGTTCGAGGCTGCCCTCACGCCCACCGGGGCCTGGTGCGAAGACGCCTGGCTGGCCACCGCGATGCTTACCGAGGTGACCGAGCGGCTGAAGTTCCTGGTCGCGTTCCGGCCGGGCCTGATCTCCCCGACCCTGTCCGCGCAGATGGCCGCGACCTTCCAGCGTTACTCCAAGGGGCGCCTGCTGCTCAACGTCGTGACCGGCGGCGAGTCCGCCGAACAGCAGGCCTACGGCGACTTCGCCGGCAAGGCGGAGCGGTACGAGCGGTGCGGCGAGTTCCTCGACATCGTCACGCGGCTGTGGGCGGGGGAGACCGTCGACTTCGACGGCAAGCACCTGCACGTAGCCGGGGCGCGGCTGTCCCGGCGCCCCGACCCGGTACCGGACCTGTACTTCGGCGGGTCGTCGGCTGAGGCGGGACCCGTGGCTGCCCGCTACACCGACGTCTACCTGACCTGGGGCGAGCCTCCTGCGGCGGTAGAGGCCAAGCTGCGCTGGATCGCGGGGCTGGCCGCGCCGCGCCGGATGAGGTTCGGCATCCGGCTGCACGTCATCAGCCGGGACACCGCGGCCGACGCGTGGCGGCAGGCGGACCGGCTGATCGAGGGGGTCGACGAGGCGATGATCGCCAAGGTCCAGGCAGGCCTGGCCACCAGCGAGTCGGAGGGCCTGCGGCGGATGCGCGAACTGCACGGCGGGTCCCGCGACGGGCTGGAGGTCGCACCGAACCTGTGGGCGGGCGTCGGGCTGGTCCGCGGCGGTGCCGGGACCGCGCTGGTCGGCAGCCACGCCGAGGTCGCCGACCGGATCGAGGAGTACGCCAGACTGGGCATCTCGGAGTTCATCCTCTCCGGGTACCCGCACCTGGAGGAGGCGTACTGGTTCGGCGAGGGCGTGCTGCCCATCCTGGCGTCGCGCGGTGTGTGGAGTCATCCCGCGCCGGAAGCCGCCGACGGCACCGCGAACGTGACGCCGTTCGCCCCGACCTCGGGCGCCGCCCCGGCCGCCGCGTCGTGACTGCCGGCATGCTGAGCCGGCCCGGCCCGGGGGCGGACCGGCCGGGTGCCGCCACAGACCGGCCGGGTGCCGCCACAGACCGGCCGGGCATGGGAAGGGTAGGGTAACACCGTGCGGATCGCTGTCGTAGTCGGGAACCCCAAGCCGGCGTCCCGCACGCTGGGGGTCGCGACCGCCGTGGCTGACGCGCTGTCGGCCAGGTTCGGCGTGGGTGAGAGCCATCTGATCGTGGATCTCGCCGAGCACGCCGGGGACCTGTTCGACTGGGGCGCGCCGCGGCTGGCGCAGCTCACCGCCGAGGTGGCCGCCGCCGGGCTGATCGTCGCCGCGTCGCCCACCTATAAGGCCACGTACACCGGCATGCTGAAGGCGTTCTTCGACCGCTACGGGTCGAACGGCCTGGCCGGCTCGGTCGCCGTTCCGCTGATGACCGGCGGCGCGCCGATCCACGCCCTCGCGGTCGAAGTGCACCTGCGGCCGCTGCTGGTCGAGCTGGGCGCGACCGTGCCCACCCGTGGCCTCTACGTCACCGAGCCCGAGTTCGCCGACGTCGGCGCCTCGATCGGGCGCTGGGCCGAGGCCGGCGTCCCGCTCCTGCGCCGCGCCCTGAGCTAGCCGCCCCGCAGACGGCGGCTCGCGTTCGGAGGCCTGTCCCGCGTCCTCCCCCGCTAGCCGCCCCGCCGGCGGCCGCTCACGTGCGGAGGCCTGTCCGCACCCTCCCGAGTCGTCCGCCCGTCTGCGGCCGGCAGTGCCCGGACCCCTCCTTACCCGACTGGCCCCGCCCGGGCTACGCCGGGCTGAGCAGGCGCCGCACCGGGCGCGGCGGGCCGAGGCTGGTCGGCGTGGTCGAGGGGCGCAGGTACTCCTGGCCCTCCGGCCACCGGGCGACGTACTGCGCGCCGGTCTCGGTGTCGTAGCCGATCACGGTCACGTCGTCCACGCTGACCACGAACAGCGCGAACTCGCCCACCACGGGCCGCCAGCCGAGTTGCCGGGCCGCCTCGGCCGCGTACTGCTGCTGAACATCCCGGCTCGTCTCCGCCCGCGCGGTGCCGCGGACCTTGACCTCGGTGGCGGCCTGCGGGCCGGTGATGATGCTGTGCAGCTGAATCCGCCTATCCCGGTCCAGGTCGGCGACCTTCGCGGATGTCCGCATCATCGACAGCCACAGCTCCCCGTCCATGAGCAGTGGCTCCACCCCGCTGATCCGGGCCGACCCGTCCCGTCTGGTCGTGCCCACCAGCACGACGCCAGGCTTGATCAGGCGGTCGTGCACGACCGTCCCGAGGGCTGGCTCACAGCCCGCTATCTCTGCCCATTTCATGTCACTGGTCTACGCCGGCCCTCTGACATTTTCCTGTTCCGTCCTACACCGGCCCACTGACATTTCCGTGTTCGCTCATACAGTTGGCAGATGGACGCCGCGCAACGCCAGCTCAACGACCAGATCGATGACGCGACCCAGCGCCTGCTCGACACGGCCCGCGTCATCGCCGAGCCCGACCTGCGGCAGCCGTCGCTGCTGCCGGACTGGACCCGCGCGCACGTTCTGGGCCACGTGGCCCGCAGCGCCGACGCGATGCGCAACCTGCTGATCGGTGCCCGGTCCGGCGAGGACCGCCCCGCCTATCCCAGCGCGGAGGCCCGCGTCGCCGGCATCGAGGAAAGCGCGGCCCTGGAGGCCAAGGACCTCATGGCCGACCTGGCCGGCTCGGCCATGGCCTTCCGTGCCATCGCCCGGCAGCTGACCGAGGAAGACTGGCAATACCGGGTCCGGATCCTGGACTCGGCCCCCTTCCCGGCCGCCCAGCTCCTGACCCGCCGGCTCGTCGAGGTCGAACTGCACCATTGCGACCTGGGCGCCGGTTACAGCCCGGCCGACTGGCCGGCCGCCTTCGCCGCCATGGACCTCGCCGAGCCGATGGACTCCCAGCGCCAGGACCGCCTCGCCCGGCCCCACCCCGAGCGGCCCGCGCGCGTGGCCCCGCACGCGCCCCCGCCGCGCCGCGCTGGCTGGCGCCCGTTCACGTCGTAACGCCGAGGATCCGGTCCGTGGCGGGGTCGGGCTCGCCGCCGAAATACTGGCCCAGCACGGCGCCAAACGGGGCTTCCGCGGGGGCCGCCCGCAGGAACAACGTCATCGACGACCGGAGTTTCTGCGCGTCCAGTCCGCCGAATATCTGGTCCGCGTCACGGCCGTGTAGCTGCCGGAGGATGCGCGCGGACTCGGCCAGCCGCGGGCCCAGCACCGGGTGCCGGAGGTAGGCCCGCGCTTCCTCCAGTGAGGAGATCGCGAACCGTTTCGACGTCGGGCTCTGGCCGAGGCCGGTGATCTGCGGGAACACGAACCAGATCCAGTGGCTCCGCTTCCGCCCGGCCCGCAGCTCGGCGACGGCTTGCTCGTAGCTGCCGCCCGCGTCCTGGGCGTCGACGAAGCGCTGAAGATCGTAGGGGTCGTCCATGATCGCCTCCGTTCCGCGCCGGCCGCCCTGGACCCGGCGTCTGGTGTGCTCCGTCACCGGTACGTGTCGGCACCATGCCCGTTCGGAATGATCGATTGCCGTTTCTTTCCGCTGGCCATCGGGCGAAATCAGGCTCTCAGACCTCATACGGTGCAACGGTTAACCATTTGACCGGTCCCTGGACCGGCCCTGTTCGATGAGGGCCATGCGCCCCCTGTTCACGATCCCGCCCAAGCTGAACCCGGGGGACCGGGTCGCGGTGGTGCCGCCGTCGTTCGCGGCACCCGGCCTGGCCCCGGCGGGGGACGCTAGCGGATGCCGGGGCCGGTGCGCGCCGGCATCATGGACTGCAGGGTCTCCATGATCGCCGGATTGGCCACGCCGCTCCAATCTTCGGTCAGCAGCCCGTCGGTCGCGCGACTGCCCCAGCTGAAGTGGACTCGGCCGGTCGCCGGGTTCGTGCCTCGCGCATGCGTGGGATTGAGCCCCCACCAGCACCAGTCCACGTCGTTGGCGGTCAGCCAGGCGTAAATGTTGCTCCACCAGGCGGCGTTGCGGGCCTCGCTGGCGCCAGACGGCGGCGCCAGCCCAAGGTTGGCCGGCGACCGGGTGTCCGTGCTGAACTCACCCACCCAGACCGGGGCGATCTGATCGGCCAGAACGTACCCCGCCTCTCTGCTCAGCTGATTGGAGAACGCCTGCTGAGGCTGACGGTCAGGATGAAACCACGGATAGTCGTGGCGGCCGTAGACCACCTTTCCGGCCTGGCCGAGCCGGACCGGATGAGCAGCGACGCCGGTGAGATCCGCGGCGTAACCCAGGCCGTCGCACATGATCAGCGGATCCGGATTGATGCTGTGGATCAGGTTCCCGGCCGACGTGTACATCGCGGCGAAGTCGGTCCGCCGTTTCCCGGTGCCCCACGTCGGGATGAGCGTCCGCCATCCCACCCTGGCCGGGCGCGGCTCGTTCTTGATATCCATGGCGGCGACCAGCGGGTTGGACGCGTACCGGGCCGTGATGTCTTCCCAGGCCGCCATGAACGACGCCGCGGGCCAGCGGTCGCTGTACCAGAGCCCGTCACCGTCGTCGTTGGAGCAGCACCAGCCGGCCGAGAGCATGTGGCAGTTGGGGATGACGATGAGGCCCGCCCCGGTCAGCGCGGCCACGCACGCGTCGTACACCTGCATCGGCGTCGACCCGTGCAGGTCGGGATTCGCGGCGAGGTAGGGGTCGGCGACGGGCGTGATCTGTTGCGTCATCCGCAGGCTGAACGGGAAACGCACGGTGTTGAAGCCCAGGCCGGCGATGGTCTGCGCGAGAGCGTCCCGGTGCACGTGCTCCAGGCCGGCCACGACCCCGTCGTCCATGTGGGCCCCGATCCAGTTGACGCCGGCGAGCTTGACCCGCCTTCCGTTCGCGTCGACGATGAACCGGCCGCTCGTGGACAGCGGCGTCGCGATGCCCATATCCGTGCCTGCTCCCTTACGAGGTGGGCCCCATGATCGGCGTCCCATTTCCGCAGTATTTACCGAGAACCGACGACGTTCATGGTCATTCCGGCTCCGGTCAGGGGCGCGGGGGAGGTGGGTCCTGGGTGCGGGTCAGACGTCGAGGCCCAGGGTGAACGTGGGCTTGGGCGACGTCGCGGGCAGTCGGTGCTCGTCGGCGAGCCGGCGGATGGCGGTGCCCGTCGCGAGGAATTCCGTGGCGTGCTCACCCCAGACGTGGTTCGAGACGGCCACGTTGACCCCGACGATCCCGGACGACTTGGCGCTGGTCGCCTCGGCCTGCATCCGCGACAGCGCGAGTTCCCGCGCGTCGTAGACGCCCTGAGTGAACTGGACCATCTCCTGGTTCTGGCCGGTCTGCTGGAGCGCCTGCATGGCCGACTGGTGGGCGATGTGGTAGACGCAGGTGCCGAGCACGAAGGCGACCGGCACCGCCCCGGCGGCGAGCAGCCGGAAGAAGTCCTGCGCGGACAGGTCGGAGGTGAAGGCCCGGCCGTCCGGGGCCCGGTGCGCGCCGGTGCCGGCGATCGCCTTCACCGCCGTCCCGGTGGCCACGAACTCCAGCACGTCCTGGCCCCAGGCGTACATCTGCATCCGGAGTTCGACGCCGACGATGCCGTCCGCGCCGAGGTGATCCGACTCCGCGCGCATCCGGGCCATGGCCAGTTCCCGCGCGTTGTACATGGCCTGGCTGAGGACCTGCAATTCCTGATTCTGGGACCAGCGGCCCAGTTGCAGGCCGACGTGGTAGATCGACGATCCGACCACGAAGCCGAGCGGCTCGAAACCCGCCTCGCCCAGCAGCACGTACTCAGAGACCGACAGGTCGGAGGTGAACACTCCGCCCGGTTCCGCGCCGGCGGTCTGCGCGAGCCGGGAGTCGGCGGCCTGCGGTTCCCAGCTGGCACCCGTATCACCCGGGTTCTTCCCGAAGAGGGGCATTGCGTCTCCTCACTCCGTTGTGGCGCTCCCAGGCGAGCGCCCGGGAGTGGTGGAGATTCTCCCCGGAACCCTAACGGGCCTTTGCGCTCGTCTTCGCCGGTTTCGGGCCCGCCTGGCCCGCGTTCTTGCCGGCGGCGCCCTTGCCCCGGGCCGGCTGGGCGGTCCCCGGCTGGGCGGCCGCCGTCTTGGCCGCCGCCTTGAGCTGCTGCTTGTAGGCGCGGACGCGGGCCAGCGAGTCCTCGTCGGAGATGTCGGCGACCGAACAGTAGGTCCCGGCGGCACCGAACGTCCCGGCCGCCTCTCGCCAGCCGGCCGGCTGTACGCCTAGCTGCTTGCCGAGCAGGGCCACGAAGATCTGGGCCTTCTGCGCGCCGAACCCGGGCAGTTCGGCGACCCGCTTGCGCAGGTCGGTTCCGTCCGCCGCGTCACCCCAGACCCGGCCGGCGTCGCCGTCGTACCGCGCGACGATCAGCTGGCACAGCGCCTGGACACGGGCGGCCATGGATTTCGGGTACCGGTGCAGCGCTGGTCGTTCGGCGAACACCGCGGCGAGCGCCTCCGGCTCGTACTCGGCCAGATCCGGGGCCGTCGGCTCGTGTCCCAGCCGCCGGGTCAGGTCGTAGGGGGCGCTGAAGGCACGCTCCAGCGGCACCTGCTGATCGAGCAGCATGGCGATGAGCAGTGCCAGCGGGTCCCGGCTGAGCAGGTCGTTTGCGTCCGGTTCGACCGGCATTGAGATGGTCACAGGGTCCTCCATGTCGCGCGCACCCATCATTGCGTATCGTCATGACCGCCGTCACCCGCGTCTCAGTTGGTTCACCCGCGTCCCGCTCCGCTTCTCCCGCTTCCCGCTCTGCTTCTCCCGCGTCCCCGCTCTGCTTCTCCCGCGTCCCCACCCCTAGGGATAACCCCCCACGTTAGGGTGGCGTCAGCCGCCTGGCCGGGCGGCGGCGGAGGTGCCATCGTGGAATCTGGCGGGTCGGCTAGTCGTTCTTCTAATGACGGGCAGCGCGTGCGTCGGCCGGCTTGCCAGTAAAAAGCCGGGGCGCCGCGTCCCAGCCCGGATGGATGGAGTCAACATGACACCCCACATGAAGTGGGCAATCGGCGGAGTCATCGTCGGCCTGATCCTGCTGGGGTTCATCCCAGTGTGGTTTGCCGTGCTGGTTATCGCCGCCGCGGTCGCGATCCCGACCGCGGCGTACCTGATGCTGGACGAGTCCCAGCGCCGCCGTCTGCGGGAAAACCGGCGCCGCCGGCAGCTCGGCAGCTAACCGGCTGCTGGGCTGTTCATGACCCAGCCGCCCGGAAGAGAGCGGTGCCGCCCAGGCTCGGCCTATCACCCGGGCCTGGGCGACCCAGGTGGCGCAGCGCCTGAGGATCAAGGGGCGCAGCGCCTGAGGATCAAGCAGTCGATCCGGCACGCCCGGATTTGACCCGGGGCCCAATGCGTTGATCTGGTGAGCAGTACGGTCCCGGATCGAAGGAAGCCACCAATGCCTGTCCGCCGCCTGAACCACGCCGTGCTCTATATCCGCGATCTGGCCCGTACGGTCAGCTTCTATCGCGAGACGCTCGGCTTCGAAGTACGCATCGAGATTCCCGGGCGGGCCGCGTTCCTGCGTGCCCCCGGGTCCGCTAACGACCATGACCTCGGCCTGTTCGCGCTCGGTGAGGCCGAGCCTGCCGGACCCGCCGAGGGCGAGCCGCGGGTAGGCCTGTACCACCTCGCCTGGGAGGTCGGCACGCTCGCCGACCTGGCCGACGCGCGGGAGAAACTCCGCGCCGCGGGCGCGCTCGTCGGCCAGAGCGACCACCGCGTCTCGAAGTCCCTGTACGCCAAGGACCCGAACGGCATCGAGTTCGAGGTGATGTGGCGGGTGCCCGCCGAGGACTGGGACGAGGAGCTGGGCAAGGGCAGCATGATCGCCCTGCTCGACCTGGACGCGGACCTGGCTCGCTGGGGAGACCGCATCACCGGCGCCGCCGCCGGCTCCGCCACCTGACCGCTGCCGTAAGCGGGACGTCTCCGCCGCACGGCACGCTGGCACCTTGGACTCGCCGCAACGTGCGCGATGGCGCCTTTGGCGCGCTGGGACGTGCCGGGTCAGCGTTTGCTGATCGCGCCGCGCAAGATAGCGAACGCGCCGAGGCGCGCTCCGATGGTGGCGATCACCGCGACGGGCAGAATCTGCGGCAATTCGTCCGCGGGGACCAGGGCCACCGCGGCGAAGGCGACCGCGACACCGCCCACGGCCACGGCGAGCGCCGCGGCGGCCCGGCGGCCGCGCAGGGTCCGCCGCACCAGCAGGCGCGCCTCGGGCGGGAGCCGGAACACCATCCAGGCGAAGCTCGCGACCGCGAGGACGCCGAGCACGGTCAGGCCGATCGCGAACGGGAACCGGCCCAGATGAGCGACCACCGGAATCCAGATGAGCAGCAAGGCAGCCAGCGTGAAGATGTAGATCATCCGTGACACGGTGCGGACGATCACGACGTCGATGTTCCGGCTGTAGACGCTCTCGGCGGGGGAGACCCGGGCCGCCCGGATGAAGTGCCGGACCGCGCCGCGGGTGTCGTGCCGGCGCAGCCGGATCCGGCCCAGCTCGTTCATGGCCCCGCTGTGCGCCGGGTCCAGCGCGAGCGCGCGCTCCTGGTGGATCCGCGCCGCGTCGAGGTCGCCGGCCGCCAGGCTGACCTTGCCGGAGAGGAAATGCACGTCCGGCTCGTTCGGTGCGAGGCTGCGCGCCTGGCTGGCCGCCCCCGTCGCGATATCGAGCCGCCGCGCGCCGAGCGCCGCCTGCGCCACGCAGATATGGGCCTGCCAGTGCCCGGGAGCGAGCCGGCGCGCCTCCATCCCCGCGCGCAGCGCCTCGGGGTAGTTGTCGGTGTGCAGCAGTGCGTTGCTGGCCAGCCGGTGCGGCCACTCGTCCGATGGGTCCAGGGACACCGCGCGGTTGGCGGCGTCGACGGCTTGCTGGTGCCGCGCCGCGCCCAGATGTGCCCGGGCCAGCAGGCACCACGCCCTGGCGCTCTCCGGCTGCGCCGCCACCAGCCGGGACAGCAGGCCGCACGCCTGGTCGTAACGCTTCATGTCCAGCATCGCGTCGGCCCGCGCGAGTTCCTGCGCGAGTTCGATCATGGCGGGACCGTGCTCATATCAGGCGGCGCTTCTTCAGGTAGCTCGCCAGGTCGTCGTAGGCTCCGCCCTCGTTGGCGAACAGCGCGACGTTCCTGGCCGTGTCGAACCAGGCCCCCAGCGATGGTTTGACCTCGGCGATCGCGGCCTCCAGGTCGGGCTGGCCGATCATGCGGGCCTCGCCGCGGTGGATGGAGTCCATCAGCGCGCGCTCGGAGCCCGTCTCGCAGATGTGCGCGATATCCGCGCCGGAATACCCGTCAGTCAGCTTGGCCAGCCGGGCCAGGTTGACCCCGGCTACTGGACGTTCCCGCAGGTGGTAGCGGAACACGGCCTCCCGCGCCGTGCCGTCGGGGGGCAGCACCAGCAACGTGCGGTCGAAGCGGCCGGGACGGCGCAGCGCGCTATCCACGTCCCACGGATGATTGGTCGCGGCGAGCAGGAACACCCCGTCGTTGCCGCCGTCCACGTCATCCAGCTCCAGCAGCAGCTGGTTCACGGCGCTGCGCATCGGGGTGTTCCGGAGCTGGCTGCGCTTCTGGCCGATCGCGTCGACCTCGTCCAGGAACAGCACGCAGGGAGCGTTGCGCCGGGCGATCTCGAACAGTTCGTGGATGTTGCGCTCGCTCTGCCCGACGAACATGTCGATGATGTCGGCGAACGACACCGCCATGAACCGCGCACCCAGCTCGCCGGCCACGGCGCGTGCGATGAACGTCTTCCCGCAGCCCGGCGGCCCGTACAGCAGCAGGCCGCCGCGCAGGTTCTTGCCGTATAGCTTGCGCAGCTCCGGGTTCCGCATGGGGGCCAGGAACGCCGCCTCGAGCCGTTCTTTGACCTGGGTCATCCCGGCGACGTCGGCGAGCTTCAGCGTGGACCGTTCGGCGTCGAAGGAGTCGACCGCCTCCGCCGGCGCCTTGGTCTCGCTCTCGTCGCCGCCCACGAACATCGGCGGGAGGACGTCACGCAGCTCGGACTCGGCCTGGGACCAGTCGAACTCCGGGGCGCCGGCCGGTCTGTTCTGGCCGCTGCGGCCCGGCGGCTGGGCACCGTCCGGCCGGTTCTGGCCGTCCGGCGCCGTGGGCGGCCGGCTCGTCTCCGGTGGCCCCGTTTCCTGCGGCCCTGCCGGGTCCGCGACGCCGGTCCCGGCGTCGGGCGCGGACGGCTGCTGCAGCAGCGCCAGCGCCTCGGCGTTGCCCGGATCGCGCTGCAGAACCGCGCCCACGTGCCGGATCGCTTCGTCCCGCTGCCCGGCTCGCAGCAGCAGAGCGGCGAGATGCACGCGGAGGGGCACATCGTCCGGCATGGCCTCGACGGCCTTGCGCAGACTGGCGAGCACGGTCAGGTCGGGTTCCATGCGGCCGTCCGGTCTTGTCAGGATGGGCAGGCTCAAAGTCAAACAGTACGGTGCCGGAGAGCCTGCGGGTGCCATGCGGGCGTACATCTCCAGGTATCTGGGGCTATGCCGCAGGAGCAAAGGCAATCCTGTGGCCTCGGGAAACGTTGTCCGACCGGCTGGTTGCCGGATACGGCAACTGTCAGTCATGATGTGATGACGCTCTATCGTCGCCGAGGGTTCACGGAGGACGACATAGCAGGCAATGCGAGGCAGGGGCTCGCGGAGAAGGGCCCGGTTCCCCGAGCAGCTTTCCGTGACGTCTTTGGCGTGGGGGAGTTCCGAGCGCTGTGGCTGGCGCAGATTCTCTCGGTCGCGGGCGACCAGCTCGCCCGGGTCGCGCTCACCGTTCTGGTCTATGACCGGACCAGGTCGGCTTTGCTGGCCGCCGTGACGTACGTGGCCAGCATCGTGCCGACGTTCTTCGGCGGCGTGGCGATGGGTGGCCTGGCCGACCGGCTGCCCCGCCGCCAGGTCATGATCGCCTGTGACCTGATCCGCTGCCTGCTCGTGGCGATCATGGCGGTTCCCGGTATGCCACTGGCTCTGCTGGTCGTCCTGCTCTTCGCCGTCACCCTGGTGGGCGCGCCGTTCACCTCCGCCCGGGCCGCGGTGTTTCCCGACGTTCTGCCGGGGGACCGGTACGTACTCGGCACCGCGGTCACCATCACGACGAATCAGCTCGCACAGGTCATCGGCTTCGCCGTCGGCGGGACGCTGGTCAGCTTCCTGGGCGTCCGCACGTCACTGGTCATCGACGCCGGCACCTTTGTGCTGTCCGCGCTGATCGTGCGGTTCCGGACCCGCTGGCGGCGCGCGGCGCGGAGCCAGAGCTACGCCCGGCCGCGGCCCGTCGTGGACCTGCTGGCCGGCGCGCGGCTGGTGTTCACCCACCCCGCTCTCCGGGCACCGATGTTCCTCGGCTGGCTGGCCGCGTTCTACAACGCCCCGGAAGGGGTCGCCGCCCCCTTGGCCCGTTCGCTCGGCGGCGGCTCGGCCACCGTCGGCTTGGTGCTGGCCGCCGAGGCGTTCGGGGCCATGGTGGGCTCCATTGCCTTTAGCCGGCTGGTCAGCCCCGGCCTGCGGCTGCGGTGGATGGGGCCGCTGGCCATCGCCGCGTGCGGCGTGCTGATGCTCTTCGCCGTCGGCCCGCGGCTCCCTCTCGCGCTGACGATCCTGGCCGTGTCGGGGGTGTTCGCGTGCTTCCAGCTTGCCGCGGCCGCGGCCTTCGTCAGCGCGGCGCCGCCGGAACAGCGCAGCCAGGCGTTTGGCCTGGCCCAGGGGGGCATGAGCCTCGGCCAGGGCGTCGTCATGGTGCTGGCGGGCGCCGCTGCGGAACACTTCCGGCCCGCCGCCGTGATCGTGGTGTGCGGGGCAGTCGGCGCCGCGGCCGCGCTCATTATTGCGATCGGCAACCAGCGGCGAACCCCCGGTGCGCTAGTCCCCGGAAGCCCACCCGGTGCGCATGCCCCCGCAGGTCCGCCCCGGTCTGCGGCCAGTGGTCCCGGGGAGATGGCCCGGGGTTCGCAGGCGGCCCGGGGTTCGCAGGCGCCCCGGGATTCGCAGGCGGCGCCGTCCGGGGAGCCGACCGTTCGCAGTCGGCGCTCTCCCGGGAACCCGCCGCGACCCGCGCCACATTTTCCGGACGACCGCCCCCGATTCACCGCCGGTTTACGGCCGGCCGGCGGCGGCTTATCGCCGGAGGGCGGCTCAATACCCGGCCGAACGGCACCTGACGCGCCCCCATTAGTCTGCTGCGAAGGTCGCGGCCGAGCCGCCCGTGCAGCTGTTTCACGGCACATCGCCGCAGGCGTGGGTAGCGATCCAGCGTGAGGGACTACAGCCGATGGGCCGGCAATACGTGCACCTGTCCGCCGACATCGTGACAGCTGAACAGGTCGGGCGGCGCAAGTCCGCGACACCAGTAATTTTGATTGTCGATGCCAAACGCGCCCACGACAGCGGAACCCGATTCTTGCAAGGCAACGGCGTAGTCTGGCTCGCCAACCGTGTGTTGCCGGATTATCTCTCAGTTGAGTCGAAAATCGACAAAGAGTAAGCGTGTACGGTCGCCAGTTCGCCGATCCTCCCGGCTACACGAGGCTGCGGACCGCGGACGCGGCGTTGTCGCGTGTCGCGGAGCTTTCGCCGCGCACGGTCATCCTCGACGTCGAGCCCCTGGTCGCGGCCTGGAACACCGGCCCCGGCGAGCTGAGCCGCGGCGTTGCCCGGTGGGTGGCGGAACTGTCCGGCCTCGGCACCGTATCGGTCATTGGGTTTGTCACGAACTCGCGGCGAGCTCTGCCCGCCCGCCCGGGCCGCTACCGGCGCCGCAGCCAGGTGAAGGTGTTCTACGTGAGTTCGGGTGGCAAACCGCTACGGGCCGCCCGCTACCGCGATCTGCCGAGGCCGGGCGTGCTCGTCGGTGACCAGATCGCGACGGACGGCCTGCTGGCCTGGCGGCTGGGCTACCACTTCATTCACTACGATCCGGCGTTGGCCAAGCCACCCGGCACCAGGCTGATGAACCTGCTCGGCGCCCCGCTCGGCCCGCTGCTCTTCAGGCCCTGACGCCGGCTCACTCGCCGGCGATCTCCGCGTCGTCCAGGTGCACCAGGCCGACCTCGGTCACCCGCGACGGGTGACGGGCGTACAGGTAGATCAGGTAGCCGATGCCGACGACCATGAAGCCGGCCACGCCCGGGCCCATATAAGAGGACGGCGCCGTCAGGGGCGTGACGAACGAGAACGCCTTGATCCCGGCCGCGGCCAGCCAGGCGGGCACGAATGCGGCGATCCCCAGCACCGGGATGACCAGGTGCAGCAGCGGATTCCAGCCCCGTCGCCGCTTCGCGAAGAACCCGATGCACGCGGCGTTGATCACGATGTAGATGGCCGCCAGCACGATGACCAGGCCGGTGCCGACCATCGCGAACGCGGTGACCGGGGTGTAGGCGAAGCCCAGGCCCAGTGTCACCGCGATGGTGACGACGAACGTGGCGAAGATGGCGATCACCGGCGAGCTGTGCTTGTGGTGCACGCGCGCGAGGAAGTGCGGGAACGCGCCGATCCGGCCCATCGCGTAGGCCGTGCGGCTGGATACGTTCACGCCCGCGTTGGCGTTCGCGATCGTGGAGTTCACGATGGCCAGGAACACGAAGAACCAGAAGAGCCCGTACAGCGCCCGCGCGATCCCCACCCATGACGCTGCCCCCGAAGCGGTGAAGCCGGCGAACTTCCCCGGGCCGAACGCGACGTCCACGGCGTAGGTCGTGAAGACGTAGAGCACGCCGATGCCGAGCGTGGCGATCAGCACCGCCCGCTGCACGGTGCGCCGCGGATCGCGGGCCTCCTCGGCCAGCGGTGCGGCGCCCTCGAACCCGCCGAACGCCAGGATGGTGAACACCGACCCCGCGAAGACCCCGGTGATGCCGTGATACGCCGAGGGCGTGTGCGACGTGCCGAACACCGACCAGGTGTTGTGCGAGCCCGCGTGCACGATCAGGAACGCCCCGAGCACGACGAACACGAGAATCTCGAACGCCCCGAGCAGGGTGCCCAGCCGGGCCGAGGTCTGGACGCCGTAGTACCCGGCGGCCAGCACGATCAGCGCGCCCAGGACCGCCCACGGCCACCACAGGTTCGCCGGGTAGCCGTGCCACTCGGAGTTGATCGTGGAGGCGACGGTGAACCCGAGCTGGAGCAGGACCAGCGGCGAGATCAGCGCCCCGACCAGGACGTAACCCCACGCCACCAGGAACCCGATAGCGGGATGCAGGCCGCGCGCGGCGTAGGTGGCCAGCGATCCCGCCGCGGGCAGCTCGCGGGCCAGGACGCCGACGCAGGAGGCGGACAGCAGGCACGCGATCAAGGCGAACAGTACGGCCAGCGGCAGGGCCCCGCCGGCGTAGGCCGCGCCCGCCGGGATGGAGGCGGCGATCGCGGCACCGGGGGCCATGTCGGTGATGCTCTGGAACAGCACCTCCCGCAGCCCGATTGCGTCGCGGCGCAGACCGGGCGGCCGTACCGCTGTCGTGGCTCCCGCCGTCTCGCGTTCCTTCGCCATCCCGTGTCTCCCGCTGTCTCCTGCGCCGGTCTGGACCGATTCGGGTAGCGTTCTCGGTCGTATTCACTGGGCGCTGCCCGGAAATCCCGGGAGGCGGGAGTGGGGCCCGCATCCCGGGGGTCAGCTCTCGGCGCAAACGGTTGCCTGGATATGGCGAAATAATCTCACGTCGCGCAGCAACATCACATATGCGACGTGTTAACAGGCTGTTGATCCCGCGCGATCGGGCGCGCGGCCCTCCGCGTCCGGGCCGCCCGCCGGTTCCGGGGCACTCTGCGCGTCGAGGCCGCCGGCCGGCTCCGGGACGGCGGTGTGGCCGGGGGAGGAGGGGACGGCGGTGTGGCCGGGCCGGGTCAGCCAGCGGACGCGCAGCGAGCCCGCCGCCCGCTGAACCCCCAGCGCACCCAGGACCAGCACGATCGCCACGGCCCCGTCCAGCCAGAAGTGGTTGGCCGTCACCACCACGACGAGGAGGGTGAGCGCCGGGTAGAGCAGCGCGGCCCAGCGCCATCGGCCGCGGCACGCGGTGATCACCGCGATGGCCACGATCAGGGCCCAGCCGACGTGCACCGACGGCATGGCGGAGTACTGGTCCGCGTCGAACCCGAGCGACCCGTAGACCGACTGCCCGTACCGCGCCGCCGTGTCGACGAGCCCCGTGCCGTACAGCATGCGCGGCGGTGCGACCGGGATGAACTGGATGAGCAGGGACGCGCCGGTGAAGAGCACCACGGTCGTCCGGACCTGCCGGTAGTGCCCGCGATGCCAGCCGAAGACCCAGATCAGGGTGCCGATGAGCACCGGGAAGTGCAGCACCGCGTAGTAGAGGTTGAACGCCTCGATCAGCAGCGGATGCGGCAGGAACAGGCGCTGCACGGAGACCTCACTCGGCAGGTGCAGCAGTCGTTCGGCGTGCCAGAGCCACCGGGCCCGGGGCAGGCCCCCCGAGGACGGCAGGAGCGAGAACGAGCCCGCGTACTGCCAGAGCGCGAACAGGCCGAACAGCAGCGCCGCCTCGCCGGCGAACCGCCCCGCGGCTACCAGCCTCGCCCGGCGCGTCCGGATGAGTACCGCCGCGAGCACGGCCACGCAGGCGGCGATGATCGCGGCCGGCTGCCACGCCAGCCCTACGTGCGGCACCTCACCGGCTCCCTTTTGGACGACGCAGTCGGAGGGCCGGATGCCCCCTGAGTCCCCCGTCTATTCTGCTCCCGGCGGGGAGGACGGCTCCGAGCGGGGAGGGCGCCTCCGAGCGGGGAGGGCGCCTCCGAGCGGGGAGGGCGCCTCCGAGCGGGGAACCGCCGGGATGGCAGCACCTAGCGGGGGAGCCGCCGCGAACCTCAGATTCTGCGGTTGTTGCGGCTCAGGTCGGCCGGGTCCATCTCCTGGCGCGGCAGGTACACCTCGCCGGAGACGTCGGCGCCGAGCCGCAGGTGGTCCCCGTCGACCAGGCGGACCTCGGTGCCGGGGATGGCGCGGTCGTCGTTGACGTACGTGCCGTTGGTGGACCCCTCGTCCCGGATCGCCGCGCGCCCCGCATCGTCGACGGTCACAGTGGCGTGCCGCCGGGACACGTTGTCGAAGCGGGCGAACGCCGCGGCCACGAGGGACTGCGCCGGGTCGCGCCCGAGCACGAGCGACGTCCCGGCGGGAACCTCCACGTTGCCGGTTGGGAACGCGATCCGGAGGACCACCGGCGAGATGCGGCGGTGACCGGTCCGCGGCAGCGGCGACCGGCACTCCAGGCACCACAGGTCCGACGGATCCGGGATCCGCGCCCCGCAGTTCGGGCAGGCGGCTTGGTCCTCAGAGCGGGAAAGGTATTGCTGCGAGACCGTGGGGGTCGGCAGGTCCTCCTCGCCCGCTTCGGCGCGCGGCAAGTTGGCGCCGCACCGGAAGCAGATCAAGTCCTCCGGCTGCACCCGAACAGCGCAGTTGGGGCAAGTAAGGATGGCCATATCGTCCTCCGCGACGGCCGAGGAGCGCCGATAGCAGGCGGCTCTCGCTGATCTCAGGGCTCAGTGTGCCGAATCTGCGCGGCCCCGGACGGGCATCCGGCCTGGCCCAGTGGGCGGCACGGGGTAGGCGTGTGGGAGGGGACGCGCCTTCCATACCTTACCCAAAGTGGTCTCAATGGCCGGCCCTCTGCCGCAGACTCCCGGCGAAGTAGCATCGCGAGGTATCCGGCGTTCACCCGCCGCGCCCCCTGGTTTCCGCAGGCGAACGGGTGCGGCCAGTCGCGAGCGGACCCTGAACCGAGGGGAAATAAGGGGAAAAATGATCGGTTTTCAGCTCGAACCCGAACACGAGGAACTACGCAAAACCGTCGCCGCGTTCGCCCGTGAGGTCGTGGCCCCGGTCATCGGCGACTACTACGAGCGGGACGCTTTCCCTTATCCGGTCATCGCGGGCATGGGCCAGCTCGGGCTGTTCGGGCTGCCCTTCCCGGAGGCCTGCGGCGGCATGGGCGGCGACACGTTCGCGCTCGGCGTGGCCCTGGAGGAACTGGCCCGCGTCGACTCCTCGGTCGCCATCACCCTGGAGGCGGCCGTCTGCCTGGGCGCCATGCCGCTGTACCTGTACGGCACCGAAAAGCAGCGGATGAGCTGGCTGCCGGACTTGTGCTCCGGCGCCCGGCTGGCCGCATTCGGGCTGACCGAGCCGGGCGGCGGCACCGACATCCCCGGCGGGATTCGCACCCGGGCCCGGCCGGAGAAGGGGCCAGTGAACGGGCCGGCGAACGGGCCGGCGAACGGGCCGGCGAAGGAGGATGGCAAGGCGGGCGGGGAGTGGGTGATCGACGGGAGCAAGGCGTTCATCACCAACGCCGGGACCGATATCACCTCGCTGGTGACGGTGCTCGCGATCACCGGGAACGCCGACGGGCGGCACAAGGAGCTGTCCTCGATCATCGTGCCGGCCGGCACCCCCGGCCTCACCGTCGGCCAGCGCTACTCGAAGGTGGGCTGGTGCGCCTCCGACACCCGGGAGCTGTCCTTCGCCGACTGCCGCGTGCCCCAGGACCACCTGCTCGGTGAGCGGGGCCGCGGCTACGCGCAGTTCCTCCGCATCCTCGACGAGGGCCGGGTGGCGATCGCCGCGCTGGCGACCGGCCTGGCCCAGGGCTGCGTGGACGAGTCCCTGCGGTACGCCGCCGAGCGGGAAGCGTTCGGCCGGCACATCGGCCAGTTCCAGGCCATCCGTTTCACCATCGCCAACATGGAGGCCCGCGCGCACACCGCCCGGCTCGCCTGGTACGACGCGGCGGCGCGGATGCTGGCCGGACAGCCGGTCAAGAAGGCCGCGGCGATCGCCAAGCTGACCGCCTCGGACGCGGCCATGGCCAACGCGCGGGACGCCACGCAGATCTTCGGCGGCTACGGCTTCATGAACGAGTCCCCGGTTGGCCGGTTCTACCGTGACGCGAAGATCCTGGAGATCGGCGAGGGCACGTCCGAGGTCCAGCGGATGATCATCGCCCGCGAGCTTGGCCTGGAGGACCAGGCGCCGCCGCTGACACGCCGCCACTAAGGCGCTACCAAGACGCCGCCACTAAGGCGCTACCAAGACGCCGCTACCAAGACGCCGCCGCTAAGACGCCGCCGCTAAGACGCCGCCGCTAAGACGCCGGCAGCGCCGACGACGGCGTCCGGCTGCGGACCAGCCGGCTGACCTCGGCCCGCAGGTGCACGAACTCGGGCAGTTCCTTGGTCGCGGTCTGGTCCCGCGGCTGCGGCAGGTTCACCGGCAGGTCGGCCAGGATGCGCCCCGGCCCGGGGGTGAGCACGATGACCCGGTCCCCGACGTAGACACTCTCGTCGATGTCGTGCGTCACGACCATGATGGTGATGCCGCGCTCCTGCCGCACCCGCAGCGTGAGGTCCTCCAGGTCCTCCCGCGTCTGCGCGTCGACCGACCCGAACGGCTCGTCCATCAGCAGCAGGATCGGGTCGCACGCCAGCGCCCGGGCGATCGCGACCCGTTGCTGCATGCCGCCGGACAGCTGCCAGGGATATTTGTGGGCTACGCCCGGCAGCCCGATCGCGGCCAGCGACGCGCCGGCCGCGGCCCGGCGGGCCTTGCGGCTCCGCTCGGTGCGGCGCAGCGGCAGCGCCACGTTGTCCTGCACGGTGAGCCACGGGTACAGGGACCGGCTGTAGTCCTGGAACACCACCGACAGCCGGTCCGGCACGCGCTCCACCAGGGCGCCGTTCAGCTCGATCCGGCCGGAGGTGGGCGTCAGCAGGCCCGCTACGCATCGCAGCAGGGTGGACTTGCCGCACCCGGACGGCCCGACGATGCTGACCAGCTCGCCGTCGGCGACGCTCAGGGACACACCCTCGATGGCCACGTGGGCCGCGTCGCCGTGCCCGTACGTCCGCGTAAGATCCGTTACCTCAAGCACGTCAGTTCCGCCTCGTTCGCTGGGCGCTCAGGCACCACGGTGCCATGCCGCCGTGTTTTATTCAAAGGTGCGCAAGCTGGAGAAAACCCGCACCGGTGACCGTCTTTTTTCTGCGCAGAATGGTCCGATGTGGGTAGGGAACCCCGCATCCGAAACGGACGTGGCTGCGAGTGTCCCACCGTTCGCGGTATTCCGGCCGCGGGGAAAGGGGAGGGAGAAGCTGTGCGTGTTATCACCCTGGAGGAGCACTTCTGGACCGGCGCCCTGCGTGACGCCAACCGGGCGCTCTTGGCCGGCCGCCTGACCGGCGAGCTGGCCGACAACCTGATCGACCTCGGGCCGCGCCGCCTGGCCGACATGGATGAGGCCGGCATCGACGTCCAGGTGATCTCGGTGACGGCCCCGGCGGCCCAGGAGCTGGACCCTAAGACCTCGGTCGCCCTTTCCCGGGACGCCAACGACCAGCTGGCCGAGGCGGTCGCCGCGCATCCCGGCCGGTTCGCGGGCTTCGCCACACTGCCCACCCCGGACCCGGAGGCCGCGGCCGCCGAATTGGAGCGCACGGTGACCGGCCTCGGGTTCAAGGGGGCGCTGATCAACGGGCACACCGGCGGGCGGTTCCTGGACGATCCGGCGTTCTGGCCCATCTTCGAGCGTGCCGACGCGCTCGGCGTGCCGGTCTACCTGCACCCCACGTATCCCACCGCGACGGTGATGGAGGCCTACTACGCCGGCTTCGAGGCGCCGGTCAGCGCCACCCTGGCCACGTCCGGCTGGGGCTGGCACGTCGAGACCGGGCTGCACGTGCTGCGCCTCGTCCTGGCCGGGGTCTTCGACCGGTTCCCCGGCCTGCAGATCATCGTCGGGCACATGGGGGAGAACCTCCCGTTTTCCCTGGCCCGCGCGGACGAGCGGCTGACCCCGGTGGCGACCGGCCTCAAGCGCACCGTCGGCGACTACATCCGGGAGAACGTCTACATCACCACGGCCGGCTACTTCACCGACCCGCCGCTGCTGTGCGCGCTCACGGTGCTCGGCGCCGACCGGATCATGTTCTCGGTGGACTACCCGTTCTCCAGCAACGCGCGCGCCCGCGCCTGGCTGGACGCGGCGCCGCTCAGCGGGGCCGACCGGGAGAAGATCGCGCACGGCAACGCCGAACGCCTGCTCGGCCTCTGAGCCGCGCGACGGTCGCACGGGCCGCCGCCCAAGCGGATAACGGGGCGGATGACGGTGCGGTGCGGAGCACACGGCCGGTTCGGGGCCCACTAACCGGCCTCGGCCCCGCGGGCGCCGCGGTGCCACGCCAGCGCCGACCGCTGCACGCCGTTCAGGATCGCGTTGAGCAGATAGCCGAGGATGCCCAGCAGCACGATCGTGCACCACAGCTCGGTCAGGTCGAACGAGTTCTGCGCGTTCAGCATCTCGTAGCCGATGCCGTTGCTGCTCCCGACCAGCTCGGAGAAGACCATCAGGATCAGGGCCAGCGACAGGCTGAGCCGGAACCCGGTGAAGATCTTCGGCAGCGCGGACGGGATGATCAGCCGGGTCAGCCGCTCGCGGGCCGACAGCCGGAAGGCGCGCGCCGTCTCCAGCTGGACCGGATCCACCGAGCTGGCCCCGTCGATCGTGTTGAGCAGGATCGGCCAGATGGTGCCGAACGCGATCGTGGCGATCTCCATCTGGTTACCGATCCTGAACAGCGCGAGGAACACGGGCGCCAGCGTGACCACCGGGAGCGCCCGGCCGAACTGCAGCAACGGTTCCAGGTAGTCCGACATGGCGCGGGACCGGCCGATCGCGACCCCCAGCGGCACCCCGATGACGGTGGCGATGGCCAGCCCGGCCAGCGTCCGCCAGATGCTGGGCAGCACGTTCCCGGTCGCGTCCGCGGTCAGGAACACGTGGCTGGCGGGACCGGAGAACCACAGGTGGTACATCCGGGCCACGATCGCCGACGGCGGCGGGAAGAACGGGCTGTGGCGCCCGGACGCCCACAGCTGCCAGGCGCCCACGCCGGCCGCCAGCACCACCCAGCGCCACAGCCAGTTGAGCCTGCTCATGACACCTCCGCCAGCCGGGTGTGGTTCCAGCGCAGCAGCCGGTGCTCGGCCGCCAGGATGGTCCGGTCCAGGACCAGGCCGAGGATGCCGGCCCAGAGCGTCGCGGCCAGGATGACCGGCAGGTTGCCCGCGCCCGAGCTGTAGTCGGCGATGAAGGCGCCGAGCCCGGCCCCGTTGATCCGCCCGGTGATGTAGCCCGCGCCGATGTCCAGGATGATCGCCACCGACGAGGCGAGCCGGATGCCGGTGGCGATGAACGGGGCGGCGCTGGGCAGCGACACCATCCGGATGGTGTCGATCCGGGAGAAACCGAAGGCCCGGTGCGTCTCCTTGGCCACCGGATCGACGTCGTCCAGGCCGGCCATCGTGTTGTACAGCACAGGCCAGATCGCGCCGTAGACGATGAGCGTCACCGACATCCGCAGTCCGGGCCCGAGCACCAGGCTGACCAGCAGGATCAGCGCCACCGAGGGGATCGGGCGGAGGAACTCCACGATCGCCCGGGTGGCCACGCGCACGCCGGGCAGGCTGCCCAGCAGGACGCCGAGCGGGACCCCGGCCACGACGGTCAGGGCCAGCCCGACGGCCCACGCCCCCAGCGTCGCACCGAGGTCGGCCAGGAACCGGCCGCTGCCCAGCAACTGGACGGCGTGGCCGAGGACCGTCGAGATGAGGGGCAGGACCGACTGGGGGATCGCCCCCGTCAGGCCCAGCGCCTCCGCGATGGCCAGGAAGATGACGACCCCGGTCAGCCCGCGCGCCCAGCGGGCGGCACGGGCCTTCCGGGCCGGTGACGCGGCCGTCGGCCCCTGGGGGGACGGCGGCGCGTCAGCGGTCATGCTCGCGTGTGACACAGGTGATTCAGTGGAACAGCAGGGCGCTGGCGGTGAGGCCAGTGGTCGGCAGGCCGCCGCTCTTCATCAGCGTGAGGACCTGCTGCAGCTCGGCCGGGTCCAGCGTGCTCGGGTAGGTGCCCAGCGTGACCTTGCTTGCCGCCTGCGGGGTGATCTTGATGTAGCTCGGCAGGATCGCCTTCACCGCCGCGGGGTTGGCGTTGGCGTAGGCCTGCGCCTTGAGCAGCGCCGTCTGGAACGCGCGGGCGGTGTTCGGGTTCTGCTGGGCCCACGCCTGGGTGGCGAAGTACCCGGACATCGGCATGTGGGCCACCGGGCCGTCGCAGGAGGAGACGACCTGCGTGGCCCCATCGGTGGCCTCCGCGCCCGTGAGGAACGGCTGCACCGCGCTGATCGCGCTGACCTGGCCGGTCTTGAGCGCCGCGATCATGTTCGGGAACGGGACCACGACGTAGTGCACCGACGCCGGGTTGACCCCGTCCGCCTTGAGCACGGCGTTCAGGGTGAGCGTCTGGATGTTGCTGAGTACGTTCACCGCGATCGTCTTGCCGGCCAGGTCCGCCGGCTTGGTGATGCCGGACGACGGCAGTACCGCCACCCCGAAGGTGTCGGCGTTGCACTCCACGCCCTCGGCCAGGACCTTGAACGAGACCGTGCCCTTGGCCTGGGCCTCGAAGAAGGACACGTAGTTCGCCCCGCTGATGATGGCGACCGTGCCGTGCAGCATGTCGGGGATGGCCTGGGGGCTCTGCGTCACCGGGGCGATGGTGACGGTCAGGCCCTCCTGCTTGAAGTACCCGAGCTTGTTGGCCAGGTACACGGGGGCGTCGTCGACGACCGGCAGGGCGCCGACCGTGATGTGCGACTGCTCGAGGGCACTGGCCGACGGCGATGCCGAGGACGAGCCGGAGCCGGACGGGCTCGATGAGCCGGAGCTGCTGCAGCCGGCGGCCAGCAGCGCGACGGTGACGCCGGCAGTTGCCGCGAGTGATACCCGGCGGCGGGGAGACCTCATTGACGCTCCTAACGTGATAACGGCTGAGCAGCCGTTTCCTGGTTAATTAGCGCCGGCGGCCAGCGGCCGGCGATATAGCTGGCCCCCCCGCGCCAAAGCCTTTGCTCCCTGCCTTGGCGCGTCATAATTATTACCAAGTCTCACGCACTCCCGTGGACGGGGTGCCGGACGTTATGCAAAGTTCCGCGGTTTCCCTGATACTGCTACTTAAAGTAACTAAGCGATATTTCTAAGTAGTTATAGCTGGTCAAGCAGATCTGATAGCTGCCTGATAGGGCTTCGTTTGTCGCGCATGAATGGCGCATCCGGCCGAGCCCGGGCGCACTTGATCACCGTCCGCGTTCTTGCTGCCCGCGGCCCGGGAGTGAAATTGCTCACGGTGCTTTCTTTTTAATCTGAAAGTAACCTGCCCGCCGCCGGGGCCATCAATGACCCGCTGCATGAGTCAGTGGAACAGCAACGGGGCTACCGGGAACGTCGCGTGGATCAGCCCGCCGGTGAGCATCAGGTTGGCCACCCGCTGCAGGTGCGTGCCATCGAGCGATGTGGGGAACTGCCCGAAGTTCACGACCGCGGCCTGTCCTGGGGTCAGCCCCTTGATATAGGTGGGGAGCACCTGCTCGACCGCCGACCGGCTGGCGTCCGCCAGGGCCTGCCCCCGCTCCAGTGCCGTCTGGAACGCGCGGGCCGTGTTCGGGTACGTCTGCGCCCACTTCGCGGTCGAGAAGTACCCGGATATGGGGAAGTCGGCGGTCGGCCCGGTACAGGTCGATATGACGGGTTCGGCGCCGATGGCTAGCTCGGCCTCGCTGATGAACGGTTCGACCACGCTGATCGAGTCCACCTGGTGCGCCGCGAGCGCCTGCGCCATCTTCGGGAACGGCACGACGACGTAGTGCACCGTTGCCGGGTTGACCCCGGCCGTCTCCAGCGCCGTGTCGATCAGCAGGGTCTGGATGTTGTTCTTGACGTTGACCGCGATCGTCTTGCCGGCCAGGCCGGCCGCGGACGTGATGTGCGAACCCGGCATCGCGAGGATCTCGAAGGTGTCGCTGCTGCACGAGGCCCCGTCCGCGAGCACCTTGAACTGCGCGGCGCCATGGGCCTGCGCCTCGAAGAAGGACACGTAGTTCGCGCCGGCGTCGATGTCCACCTTGCCCGACAGCATGTCGGGGATGGCCTGCGGGCTCGCGGCGATAGGCGAGACGGTGACGTTCAGGCCGACGTCCTTGAAGTAACCGTTCTTGATGGCCAGGAACAGGCCCGCGGTATCGAGGACGGGCAGCGTCCCGACGACGACGCTGGTCTTCTCGAGGTGGGCGGAGGTCGTGGCCGACGAGGTGCCCGCGCTGGAGCCGCTGCACGCGGCAGCGACCAGCGCCACGGCCAGACTGCCGGCGGCGGCCAGGGATACCCGCCCGGCGCGGGGGAACATCATGGTGCTCCTTGGGGTGGTGGAAGAGGCAAACAGGAGGCCCGAGATTAAACAGGACATCTTTATGCCAGCAGGCCCTTACCGTATCAGTGCGGCGAGAGACCGGTGGGGAATTCACGAACAGCCGGCTGTCTGTTGTTGGTGCAGGTCAGAGACGGATACGGCGGGGCCGTCGTAGCCTGCGCCGCCGTCAGACCGGGGAAATGCCGCTGGTTTGGGTCACTTCGCGGGTTCCGGGCGCCGGCGCCGGGCTTGCCGGCGGTGCCGGTGGTTTGCGTTGCGTCCTGCGCACCCTGGCCGGAGCCGGGGCCCCGATTGGGGGCCGCCGGGCGCGCGTTCGCGGGACCGCCGGGCGCGCCGGCGGCCGCCCGGACGCTGCCCGCCGGGGACCGTGGCCCGGAACTGTGCGCGACGGGACCGCTATCCTCGGGGTGTGAGCGGCCCGCGCGGACGATGGCCAGCTGACCGTGTTTCGGTTATGCGGAGGGGAACGTCAGCCGCGCGTAAATTTACGCCCGCACTGATCGTGCCGATGTAAATTATGGTCGCGTTAGCGCTATTTGCGGACGGGCCCGGCGATCTCTTCGGTAACCATACGTTCGTCTCTCCTGGCCAATGGCGGGGCAATGGCTGGCCTATGACGGGGCCTTGACCGCGCCACCTTTCGTCCGTCGCCGCTCATTTACGCTCCGCCGGCCTGGCGGCACAGTTTATTTACGGTCGGTGGTATTGATCACACGTAACGTCACTTTGACGTCCCGGCATACGTTTGCACGGCACCTTCCCCCGGCGGGCAGCCTCATCATGTGGCTGCCTGCCCTCGACCGGATTCGGAGAGTTATCCTCACGGACTGTAACCGTTTGGCTGTTGTGTGAGACACTATGTACGTCCCGTAGGCCCCAGCCGTGACAACGGTGGTGCCGGTGCGGGCGGATCGTGGCCGTACCGGGCGACTTTGCAGGTCAGCCGGGACCCTGTGCGGCCGGTTCGGGTTCCCGTCTGGCTGCGGACGCGGACCTTGGTCCCATCTACCGCAACGTTGGACGAAATTACTGGGAAATACGCCGTGAGTGGCCAGGGGAAGGTGATTATATGTCCTTACCCGTTTTGCGACCCGACGCCAGAGTTGCCTCGGTCGTCCGGAAGTCGCGAGTCCTGCGGTGAACGAAGTGAGGGAAAGAGGGGTGCGATGTTCTGCGACTTCTGTCGTAGAGGCCCGAAGGCTGTCCTCGGAACCCCTGTTCGTGTGAGGTGCGAAAGCAGTGCGTAGGCGTCCGGTGGCAGGCCAGCGCAACGGAGCCGAGGGACCCGGGATGTCCAATGGGGCCCACGTAGCCGGCGCTGAAACCGTGGGGGACGGTAACGGGGGAACGGCCGCACTGACGGCGATCCCCGGTTCTCCCGGTTCTCCCGGTTCGCCTGGACCCGGCGGCCCCGGCGGGCCGGACGATGCGGCCCGTGCGCCCGCGCGGCGCGGCCGGTCGCGGCTGGCCCTCAGCAACTGGCGCGTGCGGTGGCGGCTGCTCGCGCTCATCGTCATCCCGACGCTCGCCGCGGTGATCCTTGGCGGCCTGCGGATCAGCTCCGGCGCGAGCAGCGCGGTCGCCTTCAAGCGGACCGAGCAGCTCGCCGTGCTCAACAGCAACATCATCCGGCTGGCGCAGAGCATGGAGGACGAGCGCGACCTCACCGCCGGGTGGATCGCCTCGGGCCACCCGGGCGGCGCGGCGCCGATCAACACCGCCCTGCTCAACCAGCAGGCCGCCACCAACGAGGCCGAACAGCAGGTCACCGGGGACGCGAACAACATTGGCACCAGCTACCCCGCGGTCATCCGGCAGGCCCTCACCGCGGTACTGGCCCGGATCAGCGACCTGGACCAGCTGCGCGACGCGGCCACGCCGTCGGACGCCGGCAACATTCCGGCCCTGCCGCTGATCCAGGACTACACCAACTCCGTCGCCACGCTCCTGACGTTCACGAGCATCTCCGGGACCGGCACGAGCGACGCCCAGCTCTCCAATGACGTCATCACCCTCACCGCGCTCGGCCGGGCCGAGGACCAGGCCTCCGAGCAGCGCGGTGTGCTGTACGCGGCGCTGCTGGCGCGCCAGTTCCCGCCGCAGGGCCTGAGCGCCCTGCAGAGCGCGCAGGCCCAGGAGGCCGCCGCCGAGCAGGACTTCCAGAGTTCGGCGACGCTGGGCGAGCAGCAGCTGTTCCAGAACACCGTCAGCGGTACCCCGGTCGACCAGGCCGCGTTCGAGGAGCAGGTCGCCACCTCGACCAGCAACAACGGGAGCGTCAGCATCGGCCCCGTGGCGGCCGGGATCGACCCCGCGGGCACGTGGTACGGCAACATGACCTCTACCCTGGGCAAGATGCGCCAGGTGGAGAGCAGCCTGGTCGGCAACATCGTCACGCGGAGCCAGTCGCTCCAGTCGTCGGCGACCCGGTCCGCGGTCATCATCAGCGTCATCACGCTGGTCCTGCTCATCCTGGTCCTGCTGATCACGACGTTCGTCGCGCGGTCGATGATCCGCCCGCTGCGCCGGCTACGGGAGGACGCGCTCGACATCGCGGGCACGCGGCTCCCGGACATGGTGCGCAGGCTCAGCGAGACCGAGGGCTCCGACGAGAGCGTCGAGATCGAGCCGATCGCCGTGTCCTCCACCGACGAGATCGGTGAAGTGGCGCGGGCCTTCGACCAGGTGCACCGGGAAGCCGTCCGGCTGGCCGCCGACGAGGCCATGCTGCGCGGCAACCTGAACGCGATGTTCGTGAACCTTTCCCGGCGCAGTCAGTCGCTGATTGAGCGGCAGATCTCGCTCATCGACTCCCTGGAGCAGGGCGAGCAGGACTCGGGCCGGCTGAGCAGCCTGTTCCGCCTGGACCACCTGGCCACCCGCATGCGCCGCAACTCGGAGAACCTGCTGGTTCTCGCGGGCCACGAGGCGTCCCGGCGGTGGAGCCAGCCCGTCCCGCTGGTGGACGTGCTCCGTGCGGCCATCTCCGAGATCGAGCAGTACGAGCGCGTCGTGCTGAACGTCCAGCCGGGCATCACGGTGGTCGGCCAGGCCGTCAACGACGTCGTGCACCTGGTCGCCGAGCTGGTCGAGAACGCGACCACGTTCTCCCCCGAAGACACCCAGGTGTACATATCCGGGCAGCCACTGACCAGTGGCGGCGTGCTCCTCGACGTCACCGACGGCGGTGTCGGCGTTTCGGATCAGGAGATGGGCCACGCCAACTGGCGGCTGGACAACCCGCCCGTGGTGGACGTCGGCGTTTCCCGGCGCATGGGCCTGTTCGTGGTCGGCCGCCTCGCGGCCCGGCACGGGGTCCGGGTCCGGCTCCGGCACGCGTCCTCGGGTGGCCTGACCGCGCTGGTGTGGCTGCCGGACACGGTCGCGGCCCAGGAGGGCGCGCCCCTCGGCCGGCTGCGCCGGTTCGACATGGAGGACTACGGTCCGCCCCCGTCGCTGTCCGCTCCGCCGGCCGGCGGAGGGGCCGGTGGAGGAGGCAGCGCGCTGCCCTCGCGGCCCGGAGTCAGCCCGGCGGCCGGCGCCGCCGCCCAGGCCGCCGCGGCGGCCCGCATCCCGCGCTTCTCACCGAACTCGCCGTCGGCGTCATCCGGCACCGGGCCGCAGCGGCGGCCCGCCACCGGGCCGCAGCCGGTAGGCGCGGCGGGTCCTGCGGGCCCTGCGACCGGGAGGCCCGGCAACGGCCCGATTCGCGGCTTCACGCCAGGCCAGGCAGGCCCGCCGGGTCCGGCGGGTCCGGCGTCCCCTGCCGGTCCCGCGAGCCCGGGTGCGGCCGGCGGCGGCAACGGTTTCAACCTGCCTTTCCGGCCGACGAACGGCGGGATACCGGCGGACACCCCGGCCGGGTCGGCCAGTCAGCCGGGCAGCTACCCCGGAAGCGGGACCGCCGCACCGGGTAGCGGCACTCCCCTGGGGGAGGCCAACGGCGACAACGGGGTGCGGGTACCCAGTCCGCCCGAGAACGGGCACGACCAGCGCCTGCCGATCTTTGACACGCTGGAGTCCGATTGGTTCCGGCGCAGCGGTACGACGCACGCGACCGGCCAGAATCAGACCCGGGTGGCTGATCAGGCGTCCTGGCACTCTCCTGCGGATGAAGGCTGGCGCGCGGCCCAGACAGTCGCCGCGCCGTCGACGGGAGCCAACACAACCGCAGGTCTCCCGCGGCGCGTGCCGCGGGCTAATCTCGTCCCCGGATCGGTCGGTGAAACGGCCGCGGCGAGCGGAAGCGGGGGGCCCTCGCGCTCGGCAGATGAAGTCCGCAGCAGGCTGGCGAGTTTCCAGCGGGGCGTGCGCGAAGCGCGCGCGGCCGCACCTAAGACCGAGGAGCCATAGTTCGGATGAGATCCCCGCATGAACGGCATATCGTCCTAGTGAGCAAGCGATCGCGACGCAGAGCCCGGGCTATTGGGCGGCGAGGAGGACACGAGTGAGCACGCCGGGTCGTCCGACACAGGACCTGGGCTGGCTGATCACCAACTTCGTTGAGCGCGTCCCCGATGTCGCTCATGCGGTCGTTGTGTCGTCCGATGGGCTACCGCTGGCGTTTTCGGCGGGATTCCCGCAGGAACGTGCCGATCAGCTCGCCGCCGTTACGTCCGGGCTGACCAGCCTGACCCAGGGCGCGTCCCGGGTCTTCGAGGGCGGGGCAGTCGTCCAGACCGTCGTGGAAATGCAGCGCGGCGTCCTCGTGATCATGGCCATCAGCAACGGATCCAGCCTCGCGGTCCTGGCCGCGTCAACGTGTGACCTGGGCCTGGTGGCCTACGAGATGACGCTCCTGGTGGAGCGGGCCGGGCGGGTACTGACGCCGGCCACCCGAGGAATCATGCAGGCGTCCATCCCTGGGGACGGCAGACGGTGACCGGAGGACACGGTGGCGGGCCCGGGGCGGGGTGACGACCGTCCGCTTCCTCCTGGCCCCCCGGCACGTTCATGGGACAACCGACCGGGGACCTGGGAAGAGCGGTCTGGTTCGTGGAACCCTGGCTCAGGGGCGTCGGGCGCGCCCGGCCCGTCCTGGGAGAGCCGGTCTGGCACCGGCTCCTGGGACAGTGCTCAGTCCCGCCGTGGCATACAGCGCCCCGCCGCCGAAGAGGAGGCCGTAGGCCGGCTCGTCCGGCCGTATACGGTTACCGGCGGGCGCACCCAGCCGCGCTATCAGCTCCAGGTGGAAGCGCTGGTCACCGCGACGGTCTATGAGCCGCGCGACCTATCCGTCCTGGCCCCCGAATGCCAGGCCATCCTGCAGTTCTGCCGGGACTGGCGATCGGTAGCGGAGATCTCCGCTGTCCTGCGCTTGCCGCTGGGCGTCGCTAGAATTCTCATCGCGGATATGGGCGCTGACGGGCTGGTCCGCATCCACCAGCGCGAGGACGCGGAAGGTCGGCCAGACCTTAATCTGCTCGAAAGGGTACTTAGTGGACTCCGTAAGATCTAGCGTCGCTCAGCCGCAAGGTGCTCCGGCGGCGATGACCTCGGTGAAGATCGTGGTAGCCGGCGGTTTCGGCGTCGGCAAAACCACGTTCGTCGGCTCGGTGTCGGAGATCACTCCGCTCACCACCGAGGCTCAGATGACGGTGGCCAGCACCGACGTGGACGACTTGTCGCACGTTCCGGACAAGAGCACCACGACCGTGGCGATGGACTTCGGGCGGATCACGCTCGAGAAGGACCTCATCCTTTACCTGTTCGGTACGCCCGGCCAGCACCGCTTCTGGTTCATGTGGGACGACCTCATCCAGGGTGCGATCGGTGCGGTGGTCCTCGTCGACACACGCCGGCTCGCCGACTCCTTTCCCGCGGTGGACTACTTCGAGGCCAGCGGTCTGCCGTTCGTCATCGGCATCAACGGCTTCCACGGTCAGTTCCCGCACCGCTCCAAGGATGTGAGCGAGGCGCTGGCGATCTCACCGGACGTGCCCGTCATCCCATGTGACGCGCGTAACCGTGAGTCGACGAAGGCGACCCTGGTGACGCTGGTCGAGCACGCCATGAGCGTGCAGGCCGCCGGCCGCTACTGATCCAGCCCCCGCCGTTCGTTGCGCCACTAACCAGCCGCTCTCTACTGAACCGTACGGGCGTGCGCCGATCATCGCTGCTCGGTGCCCATTTCCCGGGCCCATTTCCCGTGCCTATTCCCCGTGCCTATTCCCCGGGCCCATTTCCCGGGCCCATTTCCCGTACCCGTATACCGTGCCTGCACCTCCTTGTCCCGTCCCCTCGTCCGTACCCCGTATTCCTCGCCCGCACCCCTCACCAGACGGAGGAACGCCCCCCATGGGGGATCGTTACTACAGCACGAGCAGCGCATTTCTGGAAGCCCTGGCGGAAGCCGGTATCCGCTACATGTTCGCCAACCTCGGCAGCGACCATCCGGGCCTGATCGAGGCGCTCGCGCAGGCGCGGGCCGGGGGACGCCGGGCCCAACTGCCCGAGCTGATCGTCTGCCCGCACGAAATGGTCGCCCTCAGCGCGGCCCACGCGTACGCCGCGGTGTCCGGCGAGCCCCAGGCCGTGCTCGTCCATGTGGACGCGGGGACCCTGAACCTCGGAGGTGCCGTCCACAACGCCGCTCGAGGCCGGATCCCCGTATTGATCTTCGCCGGCGCCGCTCCTTTCACCATGGATGGAGAACTTCCGGGGGGACGGAACGAGTTCATTCACTGGCTCCAGGACGTCCGCGACCAGCGCGGCATCCTGCGCAACTACACCAAGTACGACAACGAGATCCGCACCGGGCGCAACATCAAGCAGCTGGTGTTCCGCGCCTTGCAAATCGCCCGTAGCGCCCCGGCCGGACCTGTCTACCTTGTTGGCCCGCGCGAAGTCATGGAAGAACAGATCGAGCCCTACGTTATCGAGCCCGGACTTTACACGCCGGTGGCTCCGGCAGCGCTCTCCCCCGAGGTAACCGCTGACATCGCTACGGCCCTGGCCGGGGCCAGGAAGCCGCTGGTGGTCACCTCCTACCTGGGCAGCGACCCCGCGGCCGTGGGCGAGCTGGTCCAGCTGGCCGAGGCGCTGGCTATCCCGGTCATCGAAGCGTCCCCCAGCCATGTCAACTTCCCCGATAGTCATCCGATGCATCATGGCTATCACTGGCACACCTCGACTCAGAATCCGCTGCTCGCCCAGGCCGACGTCATCCTGGTGGCCGACTCCGACGTGCCGTGGATTCCGGCGGTCAACCGTCCCGCCGATGACGCGGTGATCTACTGCGTCGATTCCGACCCGCTGAAGGACCAGTTGCCGCTGTGGCATGTGCCCGCGCGCAGATTCGCAGCGGCCGCCAGCCGTGTGGCCCTGGCTCAGATCAATGCCTTCATCCGGGACAACGGCCTCGTCGACGAAGATGCGGTGGCCGCCAGGAGAGCGGCGAACAAGACGATCCACGACCTCCAGCGGGCTGAATGGGCCTCGCAGGAGCAGCCGCGAGATGGCGTGATCACCCCGCAGTACCTCACCGCGTGCGTCCGGGAAACTCTCGCGGGCGAAGAAGCTCTCTTTCTCGTCGAGGCGGTCACGAACTCCCGAGCGGTCAGCGAGCACATGAGGGCAAACCTTCCCGGCTCGCTGATTGGCAGCGGTGCCAGCTCGTTGGGCTGGGCCGGTGGCGGCGCGGTCGGCGCGAAGCTGGCAGCCCCGGACCGGACGGTGGTCTGCCTGGTGGGCGACGGCTGCTACCTCTTCGGGGTGCCCAGCGTCGCGCAGTGGGTGTCCCGGCGGTATAACGCTCCCGCGCTGACGGTGATCTACAACAACCGCGGCTGGCGCGCTCCAAAGAACTCGACGCTCGCCGTCTACCCCGACGGTGCGGCGGCCACGGCCGACGATTTCAACGTCAGCTTCGAGCCCGCGGCCGACCTGCCCGGCGTGGCCGCGGCCGCCGGTGGCGCGTTCGCCGCGAACGTGACCGACCCGGCCGAGCTGCCCGGGGTCCTGGCCGACGCGCTGGCCGCCGTGCACGGCGGCCGTTCGGCCGTGGTCGCCGCGCACCTGCCCGGCGTCTGACCAACCGCGGCCCTGGTTCCGATTCCGGCTCCGCGAGCGCCGGCGGCCGTCCGGGGAGGCGATGTGACCTGCCTGGACGGCGCGCGGACGGGGGTCAGAACTGCACGCCGCGGGTCAGCGCGCCGTCGACGACGAGGTTCGTACCGGATATGAAGGATGCCGCCGGGCTCGCCATGAAGGCTACGGCGCGGGCGATCTCCTCGGGCCTGGCCATCCGCCCCGTCGGGTTCAGGCCCATGGCCATGGCGAACAGCTCGGGGTTGTTCGCCTCGATGTTCTCCCAGACGCCACCGGGGAAATAGGTGTTGCCGGGGGAGATGCTGTTGGCCCGGATGCCCTTCGGGGCGACCTGGTACGCCAGCCCCTGGGTGTAGTGGATCAGGGCCGCCTTGAACGTGCCGTACGGTCCCGCCGCGAAGTCGATCTCCCGGCCGGACACGCTGGCAATCGTCACGATCGAGGGCGCGTCGCTCTTCTCCAGATGCGGCATGGCCGCGCCCACGAGGCGGACGGCGTGCATCAGGTCCACCTCGAAGCTCGCCTGCCAGTTGGCCGGCTCGTCCGGGATAGCCAGCGCGCTGACGTTGGCGATCACGATGTCGACGCCCCCGAACCGGTCCGCGCTGTCGGCGACCCAGCGCTGGACGGCGCGGGCGTCGGCCACGTCCACCGCCTGCCCCAGCACGGTGCTCCCGCTCCGGCTCAGGGTGACGGTCGTGTCCCTGACGTCGCTTTCGGTCCGTGCGCAGAACCCGACCACGGCTCCCTCAGCGGCCAGCGTTTCTACGATCGCCCGCCCGATGCCCCGCGTGCCCCCGCTGACCAGGGCACGGCGGCCCTGAAGGCCCAGATCCACTTTCGTTCTCCTCTATTACTGGCTGATCGGCTGCTGGCTGATGGTGCTGGCTGATGGTGCTGGCTGATGGTGCTGGCTGAT
>Ga0182014_10001092_pt1 | contig 36803 bp, 32 predicted proteins | sample 612S2DmetaG_FD_120489 | JGI IMG/M metagenome (GOLD analysis project Ga0182014, IMG submission 120489) | Permafrost microbial communities from Stordalen Mire, Sweden - 612S2D metaG | ecosystem: Environmental > Terrestrial > Soil > Wetlands > Permafrost | place: Sweden: Stordalen | collected... | reverse complement strand
GGAGGAGGGGGGTTAGGAGGAGGGCTAGGGTGAGCTTCGCTCGCCGTGGCTGGTGGTTGGTGGTTAGTGGCTGGTGATTTTGCCCAGAGCGGGTCTGGAGACCCGCTACAGGCGTGGACGCCCGCCCCACATGGCGGCGAGGCGCAAACAGCGGCCGGCTGAAAGCCGGACTGCAGCCAAGATTGGCTGCCCCACAAGAATTCTCGGATGGTGGGACAGGTTTAGTAGGTGAAGGCATACCAGAATCCGGCTCGGAGGTCGTTGAAGGTGGGGCCATAGGGATCGCCTCGGACGGTGTAGCTGCCGTGCAGGTAGTTGAGTGTCAGATAGAGCGAACTGGGCATGGCGGCGAGGCGGAAGCGCAGGCCGGGTCCGGTTTCGAAGAAGTTGGCCCAGGGCTCGCGCTTCTGATCCTGGGTAAGGTTGACGTTCCAGTAGAACTGCGTCTGAAGTGCGCCCAGCGATGGGGTGTAGCCGAAGCGATTCTGCGTGTAGAGCAGGAAATCGTTGTCGAAGCGGCTGACGAAAATGGCGTCGTCATTTGTTTCGAAGAAGAGGCCGCCGGTTTCGGATTTCAGCATGTGGCCGAAGCCCTTGGTGAAGGAGGCACCGCCGCGGTAGTCCTGGAGGATGTGATGGGTGAGATATCCGACGGCGGCGCCGGCTTCGGCCCAGCCCAGCAGGCCGTGCCAAACGTTGGTGGCCGCGCCGAGGCCCGCAATGAGGGCGCTTTCGGATAAATATTGCGGGGCAATGCCGCTGTTTTCCGGGCCGATAGTACCGCGCGTGTCGCCGACGAAACGAAGGCTGACGTAGGGATGAACGGGCGAGTTCAGGTGCAGCTCGGTTTTGATCTGGGCGTAAGAGAAGAAGTCGCTCCAGCGGGACGAGTAGAGCGGGAACATCCAGACGGTGGTGCGGAAGGTTTCGAGGGCGGGCCGCAGGTTGTGGTAGGCGGCGCCGGCTTCTTGCGCGATCTTGGGGTCGGGGCTTTTGCGGGCGAGGTCGAACCAACGGATGGCCTGGCGGTCGTTGTGGAGGAGGTTGTAGGTCCAGCCGAGCTTGAGCATGACGGCGAAATCGGCCGGATCGTCTTCCTGGGCAAGCTGAGGTATTTGAGGGCGTCGCGGACGAAGCCGGCTTTGAGACTGCGCTCGGCCATGACCTTGGCGTCGATGGAGGGAGGGGCAGGCTGGGCCGGGCGCGTGTGCAAGGTTTGGGGCAGGCGCAGGACGGCGCGCACGCGGTTGGCGAGTTCTTCGTCGGCGCCTTTCATCACGCGTTCGAGGAGCGGCATGGCGGCGGTGGTCTCGCCGCGCGCCAACAACAGGAAGCCGAGCTGCGCGGCGGAGAGGTAGTCGGTTTCGGACAGGACAGTGAGCTGGCGGAATTCCTCCTCAGCCTCGGACTGGCGGTTCATGCGCAGCAGGAGATAGGCGAGTTCGCGGCGCAGGTCGAGGTTTTTGGGGTCGAGCTGCAGGGCGCGCTGGAACTCGGAGACGTACGGATAGCGGGTGGGGAGCAACTCGCGGGCAGCCTCAGCGGCGCGCGGTTCGCCGCCGCGGGAGGCGGCCAGGAGGGCGGCATTGGCTTCCTCGGTGCGGTTCAGGGACTTGAGGACGCGGCCGAGGTCGACCAGGACCGAGCGGCGATCGGGGATCAGGCGCCAGGCCTTCTCATAATGTTGGGCGGCGAGTTCCAGTTCGTCGCGCTGTTCGGCGAGGGTGGCGAGCTCGAAGTGGGCGCTGAAATTGTCGGCGCCGAGTTGGATGGCTTGGGTCCAGCGCGCGATGCCCTCGGCCAGGGGGCGGTCGATATTCCGGAAGGCGCGCTCGGCGGTGGCGCGGGATTGGGGGTCGCCTGCGTGGCGGACACGGTCGAAAACGCGACGGGCCTGGGCTTGCTCCTTAGTTTCGTTACATAGAAATGCGTATTCCAGGGCGACGTGGAAGTCTTTGGGGTCGAGTAGCATGGCTTCGCGGAACTGGTCGCGGGCGGCCGTGTTTTCGCCGATTTTGAGGTAGGTATAGGCGAGATCCTTGCGCACGGCGGGGCGGGCGGGGGCGGCATCGATGGCTTTCAGGAAGAGGGCGATGGCGTCGTCATAGCCGCGGGTGCGGAGGGCTTCGTAAGCTTTGTTGAGCGGCTCGTAGGCCGGGTCGGGGGTTTGGGCGGGGGCCAGGGCGGATGCGAGGAGGAGTATCCAGAGCCGCATGGGTGGTACAGAGGTAGTGCTGGCGGGGCGGAAATGTTGCAGGGGAAGTTGCAGAAGGGTGCAGAATCAGCCATATCCGGGTATGAAGAGGCCGACGAGGACCTTCCTGCAAGACGGGCCGCGCGGTCGAAAGCCCACCGCAAGTTATTCCACGGCCGAGTGCCTGCGCCACGGAGCGGCAAGCAGCAAACGGGCGATGGAAGGTCGAGGGAAAGGCCGATTGACAATCGGCCTGCTGCCCCACAGAGCAGCATAGCCGCAACCAAAAGAGGCGGCCTGAGAGGCCGCCGCAGGCCGAGCGCCTGCCCCACGAAGAATCCGCGCAGATTCTGAATTGTTGTAATACAGGGGTGCCGTCATGCTACTACAATCGGATCGTGAGCAAACGACGGATTCTGGTTACGGGCGGGGCGGGGTATATCGGGTCGCACACGGCGCGGATGCTGCTGCGGCGCGGGTATGAGGTTACGGTGGTGGACGATCTGTCGCGAGGATACCGGCACAACGTGGAGGCGCGCGACTTCCATCAATTGCGCGTGCAGCAGACCGATCGAATGGCCGAGGTGCTGGCGGGGCACGATGCGGTGATCCACTTCGCGGCGTATATCGCCGTGGGCGAATCGATGCGCGCGCCGGAGGTGTACTTCGAAAACAATGTGGGCGGGTCGCTATCGCTGGCGACGGCGATGGTGCGGGCGGGCGTGAAGCACATGGTGTTCTCGTCGACGGCGGCGGTTTACGGGATCCCGCACGCGTCGCCGATTGTAGAGAGTTTTCCGATTGCGCCGGTGAATCCGTATGGCGAATCGAAGGTGATGGTGGAGAGCATGCTGCGGTGGTTCGATGCGATTCACGGGCTGCGCAGCGTGTGTTTGCGCTACTTCAACGCGTGCGGGGCGGACCCAGAGGGCGGGCTGGGCGAGGAGCACGATCCGGAGACGCACCTGATTCCGCTGATGCTGCGGGCGGTGGAGCGCGGGAAACCGTTCACGGTGTTCGGGGACGATTACGACACGCCGGACGGCACTTGCATCCGGGACTATATTCACGTGAACGATTTGGCGGAGGCGCATATTCTGGCGGTGGAGGCGCTAGTGGCGGGGGGCGCGTCGGATCAGTTCAACGTGGGCACGGGCGGCGGGCATTCGGTGCTGGAGATGATTCGCAGCGTGGAGGAAGTGACGGGGCGGAAGGCGCCGTACGTGGTTGGCGCGCGGCGAGAGGGCGATCCGCCGGCGTTGGTGGCGAATGCGGACAAGTTGCGGAGAGGGCTGGGGTGGTCGCCACGGTATGCGGGGGTACGGGAGATTATCGGGACGGCTTGGGAGTTTGAGGAAGGGCGGGGGCGAGCGTAGCTCGCCGTGGCTGGTGGTTAGTGGCTGGTGGTGGTTTAGATGGCTGGAGCGAGGCTACACGATGAGGTGGTTTGCGGCGTTTTTCTTGGTTTACAGTATGCTGGCACAATCGTCTTACGACTTATTGCTGAAGGGCGGCCACGTCATTGACGGCAAGAACAAGATCAGCGCGGTGATGGACGTGGCGATTGCGGGCGGCAGGATTGCGGAAGTCGCCGCGGATATTCCGCCGGCCAAAGCGATCAAGGTGGTGGATGTATCGGGCCTGTATGTGGTTCCGGGCCTGATCGACATGCATGTGCATGTTTACGCCGGGACCGGACAGCGCGGCGCGTATTGCGGCGACAACAGCGTTTATCCGGACGGCTTCACGTTCCGCTCGGGGGTGACAACCGTAGCCGATGCGGGCAGCTCGGGCTGGAGGAATTTTCCAGATTTCAAAGACCGGGTGATCGACCGGGCAAAGACGCGCGTGCTGGCGTTCTTGAACATCGTGGGAAGCGGCATGGCTGGGGCCGTGGAACAGGATTTGAAGGAGATGGACGCCAAGGCCGCGGGTGAGATGGCGCTGCGCTACAAGGACACGATTGTAGGCATCAAGACGGCGCACTATGCCGGTCCCGAATGGACTCCGGTGGAGCGCGCGGTAGAAGCGGGAACGCTGGCGAATATCCCGGTGATGGTGGACTTCGGGACGTTCCGGCCCGAGCGCCCATTTCAGGATCTGGTGCTGAAGAAACTGCGCCCTGGGGACATCTACACGCACACGTATCTGGGCTGGGTACCGATGCTGGACGACAGCGGGCGGATTCTGCCGTACCTTTTCGAAGCGCGACGGCGCGGGGTGATCTTCGATGTGGGACATGGGGGCGGCAGCTTTCTGTTCCGGCAGGCGGCGCCGGCGATGCGGCAGGGGTTCGGGCCGGATTCCATTTCGACCGATTTGCATATCGGCAGCATGAACGCGGGGATGAAGGACATGCTGAACGTGATGTCGAAGTTTTTGAACATGGGCATGCCATTGGAGGAAGCGATCCTGCGATCGACGTGGACGCCGGCACGCGAGATCAAGCACGAGGAGTTGGGGAGTTTGTCGGTGGGGGCGGGGGCGGATGTGGCGGTGCTGCGGGTGGAGGAAGGACATTTCGGATTTGTGGATACTTACGGGGCGCGCATGAAGGGGACGCGCAAGCTGGAGTGCGAGTTGACGGTTCGCAATGGGCGCGTGGTGTGGGACTTGAATGGGATTACGCGGGAAGATTGGGAGGGGTTGGGGAAGTATGTGGCGCAGGGGGACGCGCGGTGGGATGGGACGCTGGCGGGAGAGGTGCGGAAGAGGAAGTAGGGCGAGCTGCGCTCGCCGTGGCCGGTGGCTGGTGGCCGGTGGCTGGTGGTTGTGCCAGAAAGGCTATTGATGGCGGGTCGATTGGCGATTGTGGTTTGGGGAGTGGCTGGCGTGGCGGGGCTATTTGGGCAGACGACGCTAACGCTCAGTTTGGATGAGGCGCAGGCGCGGGCGCGAAAGGTGGCACAGCAGTATCAGTCGGCGGCGATCACAGCGGAACTGGCGCACGAGGACCGGGTGCAGGCCAAGGCGGCTCTGCTGCCGACGGTGAATTGGTTCAACCAGTACATCTACACACAGGGCAACGGGACACCCTCGGGGGTCTTCGTGCCCAACGACGGCGTACACATCTACAGCAACCAGGCGCTGGTGCATGGGGACATCCTTGCGCCGGGGAAGCGGGCCGATTACCAGCGGGCGATCGCCGCGGAGGCGGCGGCGCGGGCCAAGGCGGATATCGCGGCGCGCGGACTTGCGGCGACGGTGGTGCAGGATTATTACGGCCTGCTGGCGGCGCAGCGGAAATACGCGAACGCGCAGCAGAGCCTGAAGGAGGCGCGGGAGTTCGCGGACATCACGCGGAAGCTGGAGGCGGGCGGCGAGGCGGCGCATTCGGATGCGGTGAAGGCGGAGATCCAGCTTGCGCAACGGGAGAGAGACGCGCAGGATGCGCAGTTGGCGATCGAGCGGACGCGGATCGGATTTGGAGTGTTGTTGTTTACGGATTACACCCAGGAGTTTTCGGTGGAGGACAATCTTGGGACGGTTCCGGTGCTGCCGGAGCGGGCGCAGGTGCAGGAGATGGCGGGCCGAAACAATCCGGATATGCGGGCGGCGCAGGCGACGGTGAGGCAGCAGGAGTACGAGCTGAAGTCGGCGCGGGCGGCGTATTTCCCGACGTTGTCGTTCGACTACTTTTATGGGATCGACGCGAACCAGTACGCGATCTGGGACCGGGAGCACTCGCGAAACCTGGGATCGGTGGCACAGGGTACGCTGACGATTCCGGTGTGGAATTGGGGCGCTACGCGGAGCAAGGTGCGGCAGGGCGAGTTGCGGCTGCAACAGGCGCGGCTGGATTTGAGCCTGGCGCAACGGCAATTGCTGGCGAATCTGGAGGCGTTCTACCTGGAGGCGCAGGCGGCCAACGCGCAAATCGATTCGCTGCGGCGGTCGGCGGAACTGGCGGCGGAGAGCTTGCGGTTGACGCTGCTGAGGTATGAGGCAGGGGAGGTGACGGTGCTGGAGGTGGTGGATGCGCAGAGCACGCTGGCGCAGGCGCGGAATGCGCACGACGACGGGTTAGTGCGGTATCGGGTGGGGCTGGCGGAGTTGCAGACTCTGACGGGGGTGTTTTGAGATGATTCGTGGGCTGAAGAGCAGGAAGCGCGGGGCTGAGAGCCCCGCGCAGGCCGGGGGCCTGCCCCACATTGCTGCACTTTTGCTGTTGGCGGTGGCGGCGGCGGGGTGCGGGAAGAAGGAGGAGAAAGAGGCGGAGGCAGTGGCTCCGGTACAGACGGTCGAGGTGCGGACGGAGTCGATCCGGCGAGTGATTGAAGCCGATGGGATCCTGTATCCGCGAAACCAGGCTTCGGTGGTGCCGAAGATCAGTGCGCCGGTGCGGACGTTCTATGTGAATCGCGGCGATCATGTGCGCGAGGGGCAGTTGCTGGCGTTGCTTGAGAATCGCGATCTGGCTGCGGCGGCGCAAGAGAGCAAGGGGCAGTACGATCAGGCGGAAGCCAACTATCGCAGCACCACGGCGGCGGCGGTTCCAGAGCAGGTGGTGAAGGCGCAGACCGATGCGCAGGCCAGTAAAGAGGCGATGGACGCAGCCAAGAAAGTTTACGAGAGCCGGCAGAAGTTGTTCCAGGAAGGCGCGCTGGCGCGCAAACTGGTGGACGATGCGCAGGTCGCGTACGTGCAGGCGCGCAGCCAATACCAGGCTGCCGAGCAGCATCTGGAAGCTTTGCAGAGCGTGGGCAAGCAAGAGCAAATCAAATCGGCGGCGGCGCAGGTGGACACGGCGAAGGCGCATCACCAGGGATCGGAAGCGCAGTTGTCGTATTCGGAAATCCGGAGCCCTATTGCCGGAGTGATTGCGGAACGCGGCGTGTACCCGGGCGAGATGGCGAATGCGGGATCGCCGCTGCTGACCGTGATGGATACCACGCGGGTGGTGGCGCGGGCCAATGTTCCCCAGGGCCAGGCGGGCTTCTTGAAGGTGGGCGCGGCGGCGACGGTGAAGCAACCGGATACCGGGGAGGAGGCGGTCGGCAAGGTGACCGTGGTGAGCCCGGCGGTGGATGCGAACAGCACGACGGTGCAGATTTGGGTGGAGACGGCGAATCCTGGGGAACGGCTGAAGCCGGGGGTTTCGGTACACGTGACGATGGTGGCGAACACGATCAAGGACGCCGTGGTAGTGCCGGCCGTTGGGCTGCTGGCGGCCGAGGAAGGCGGCACGCAGGTGATCGTGGTAGGAGCGGACGGCGTAGCGCACGTGCGCAAGATCGAGACCGGCGTACGCGATGGGGACAAAGTGCAGGTGTTGAGCGGGCTGAAGCCGGGAGAGCAGGTGGTGACGGTAGGCGGGCTGGGACTGGAGGACGGCGCCAAAGTGCGGGTCGAGAAAGCACCGGTCGAGAAGGAGCGCTCGTGAACGGCGGCGAGCACTGGACGGCGCGGCACGCCAAGCCGGTGATCTTCGTCATCGTGACCTTGGTGGGGGTGGGGATTTATCTGGCGAGCTCGATTCCAGTGGCGGTATTTCCGTCGACGGATTTTCCGCGCGTCGTGATCGGCGTGGACAATGGAGTGGCGCCCATCGACCAGATGCTGGTAACGGTCACGAGGCCGATCGAAGAGGCCGTCAACAGCGTGCAGGGAGTGGAACTGGTGCAATCGATCACCAGCCGCGGGCAGGTGGAAGTGGACCTGTTTTTTTCGTGGAAAGTGGACATGTACCGCACGCTGGAACTGGTGAATGCGGCGCTGGCGCGGGTGCAGACGGCGCTGCCGGCGACCGCCAAAGTTACGGCGAACCGGCTGACGTTTGCGGCGTTCCCGATCATGGGGTACAGCCTGACGTCGGACACCATTCCTCAAACACGGCTGTGGGAGATGGCGACGTATGAGTTGAAGCCGCGGCTGAACCGGTTGATTGGCGTGTCAACGGTGGTGGTGCAAGGCGGGCAGGAGCCGGAGTTCGAGGTGCGGCCGGATCCGGCGAAACTGCTGGAGAGCGCGGTGAGCGTGCCGGGGTTGTTGGACGCGATCGGGCGCAGCAACATGATCGACTCGCCGGGGCTGATCGAGAACCGCCATGAGCTGGTGTTGAGCCTGGTGAGCGGCCAGGCGCGCACGCCGGCGGAGATCGCGAACATCGTGGTAAAGACCACGCCCGCGGGTGCGCCGGTCCGCATCGGCGATCTGGGGATGGTGCTGCCATCGGTGAAGCCGGTGTATACCATTGTGACGGCGAATCAGAAGCCGGCGGTGCTGCTGAATATCTATCGCCAGCCGGACGGCAATACCGTGGCGGTGGCGGACGCGGTGCATGCGGAACTGGACAAGATTCGTCCGACGATGCCGCGGGGCGCCACGCTGATGCCCTTCTACGACCAATCCGAGATTGTGAAGGACTCGATCAGCAGCGTGCGGGACGCCATCCTGGTCGGCCTGGTGCTGGCTTCGCTGATCCTGGTGTTGTTTTTACGGGACTGGGGGACTTCGCTGGTGGCGGGCCTGGTCATTCCGGCGACGGTGGCGGTCACGTTCATCTTTCTGCGAGTGCTGGGGGAGAGTTTCAACCTGATGACGCTGGGCGGGCTGGCCGCGGCGGTGGGGTTGGTGATCGACGATGCGATTGTGGTGGTGGAGAACATCGTGGCGCATCGCGACGCAGGCGAGGCGCGCGGGGAAGCCATTCGCAGCGCCATTCGCGAGATTCGCGCGCCGCTGGTGGGATCGACCATTACCCCGATCGTGGTTTTCCTGCCGCTGATTTCGATTACGGGGGTGACCGGCGTATTCTTTCGCGCGCTGGCGTTGACGGTGGGGGTGGCGCTCGGGACTTCGCTGGCGCTGGCGCTGACGTGGACGCCGACACTGAGTCACTACTTGATCCGGGCGCAGACGGCGCCGCGGGCGGGGAGCGAGCGGCGGGAGGGCGTTCCACCGCGTGTGATGAAGGTATACGAGCGAGTGCTGCGCGGCATGCTGGAGCACCCGCTGGTGTTTGTGACGTTCAGCCTGGCGGTGATTGCGGGCTCCTATTTGTGCTACCAGGCGCTTGGATCGGACCTGCTGCCGGGCATGGATGAGGGCGGGTTTATCGTGGACTACCTCATGCCCGCCGGTTCTTCGCTGGACGATACCAACCGAACGGTGTCAGCCGTGGAAGGCATTCTGCGCGCGACGCCGGAGGTGGAGAGCACTTCGCGGCGGACCGGACTGCAACTCGGGCTGGCGACGGTGACGGAGGCGAATCGCGGCGATATTTCGGTGAAGCTGAAGCGCAAGCGCGACCGCAGCGCCGAGGAGGTGGTGGCGGAAGTGCGCGCGAAGGTCGCCAAGCAGGTTCCCATGCTGGAGGTGGAGTACCCGCAGTTGCTGCAAGACATGATCGGCGACCTTTCCAATGCCCCTGAGCCAATTCTGATCAAGATGTTTTCGCAAGATCCGGCGGTGCTGCGGGAATGGGCGCCGAAGGTGGCGGATGCCATCAAGAAGATTCCCGGCGTGGTGGACGTGTTGAACGGCATCGATAACACGATTAGCGGACCAGCGTTGGTTTTTCAGGTGAATCCGGGCGTGGCGGCGCGCGCGGGGTTCACGCCGCAGGAAGTCGAGTTGGACACGAGTGTCATTTTGCAAGGTGAACCGGCGCCCACGCCGGTGGTGGTGAACGACCGGGCCTACACGATCCGGGTACGTTTTCCAGAGCAGACACGGGCATCGCTGGACGCGATTGAAAACACGCTGCTGGTGAGTTCGACGGGGAAGACGGCGACGCTTGGGTCGGTTGCCGCGGCGACCGAAGAACCGGGGCAAACGGAGATCCGCCGCGAGAACCTGCAACGCGATGTGGCGGTGACGGCGCGACTGGAGGGGCTTAACCTGGGCGCGGGCATGAAGGCCGTACAGCAGGTGGTCAACCGAGTGGGCCTTCCGGCGGGCATCCGGGTGGCCTATGGGGGCGGGTACGAAGAGCAGCAACGCTCGTTCCGGGACTTAGTGTTCGTGCTGGTGCTGGCGGTGTTGCTGGTATTCATCGTGTTGCTGTTCGAATTCGGCAGTTTCGCGGCGCCGGTGGCGATACTTTCGTCGGCGCTGCTGTCCACATCGGGCGTTTTTCTGGCGCTGCTGGCGACCGGGACGACGTTCAATATTTCTTCGTTCATGGGACTGATCATGGTGATCGGGATTGTGGCCAAGAACGGCATCCTGCTGCTGGACGCGGACCAGAAGTTCCGGGGCGAAGGGACGCCGGCGGAAGAAAGCATGATCCGGGCGGGCGAGCGGCGCTTGCGGCCTATCATGATGACGGCGCTGGCGACGGTGGCGGGGATGATTCCACTGGCGCTGGCGTGGGGCGCGGGATCGCAGATGCTGCAGCCGCTGGCGATTGCGGTAATCGGCGGGATCCTGGCTTCGATGGTGCTGTCGCTGGTGGTGACGCCGGCCGTGCACTTCTATCTGGCGGACCGGCTGGGCCACCAGCGCGGATAGTCTTTCCTTTCTTTCCTTAGAAGACATGGGCTTTAGCGAGCCACTCCGATCGAGGCTAAAGCCTCGCGCGGGCTAAAGCCCGCCCTTCAGTCACACGTCGAGAAATATAATCTGCACGTTCAAAATCTGTCACTTAGGCAAAGTCGCGGTCCGGCCGCGAAGGTTCGGATGCTAGTCTCAAATCGGGAATAGGGTTTGTGGATGACAGAACAACGGAAGCGCAGAGCGCGGATCGTCAAGAAAGCGATTGAGAGCATCGAGGAAAAGCTGGGGACGGAAGCAATGAAACCGACGCTGGCGGACCTGGTGCGGCTACTACAAATCGAGAAGGAACTGGTTGCAGACGAACCGCGCGAAATCAGGGTGCGATGGATAGAACCGGCAGCGACCACGGAATCCTTGAAAAAGGCATAGAGTATATTGCACTTCCTTCACAACGGGCTTTTCACGAGTGCCAGTCGCGGTTCAAGGGTTTCTCCGGGCCGATCGCTTCCGGCAAGAGCCAGGCGCTTTGCCAAGAAGCCATCAGGCTCACCTATTACAACGAAGGAAGGTTGGGCCTGATCGGCGCGCCGACTTATCCGATGTTACGGGATGCCACGCAGACGACATTGTTTGCAATTCTGGACAGTCAAGATCTTCCGTACGAATACAACAAGGCCGAGAACATGCTGACGATGACACACACGGGATCGCGCATCATCTTCCGGCCGGTAGACGATTTCGAGCGGCTGCGCGGGACTAACCTGGCCTGGTTTGGACTGGACGAGCTGACTTATTCGCCAGAGGGCGCCTGGCTGCGACTGGAAGGACGGCTGCGGGACCCACAAGCGAAGACACTTCGCGGCTTCGCTGTGTGGACGCCGAAGGGCTACGACTGGGTCTATCAGAAGTTCATTGCGGACCCAGTCGCGGGATACAGCGCGATTGTCGCCAAGCCGCATGAGAACCGGTACCTGCTCGAGAAGGTTCCGGACTTCTACGAGCGGCTGAAGAACAGCTACGACGAGACTTTCTATCAACAGGAAGCGCTGGGGCAGTACCTGAGCCAGCAAGGCGGACTTGTATATTGCGCCTTCGACCGTCCGGATCATGTGAAGAGCTTGCGGGTAAACCCGAACTGCCCGCTGATGTGGGCGCTGGATTTCAACGTGGACCCAATGTCTTCGGTGGTGGCGCAGATAGAAGGCCGGACGGTGTTCGTGCTGGACGAAATCGCCCTCCGGCACGCCAGCACACGCGAAGCTTGCGAGGAATTTGAGAAGCGGTTTCCGAGCCACAGGAGCGGGGTTGTGATCTATGGCGACGCATCGGGGAACAGTCAGCACACTACGGGCGCCTCGGATTACCAGATCGTACGGGAGTATTTCCGGGTGAGCTACGGCGCACCGGTAACTTATAAGGTGCCCAAAGCCAACCCGAGCGTGCGGGAGCGGATCATGCTGACTAACGCCAAACTGCGAACGGCGAGCGGCGAGATCCGCCTACTGGTGGATTCCAGGTGCAAGGAGTTGATCAAGGATTTCGAGCAGGTGTCGTACAAAGCGGACAGCAACGCAATCGACAAGGAAAAGGATCGCCGGAGGACCCATCTTTCGGACGCGCTGGGTTACCTGTTGTGGCAGGAATGCAGGCCACAGCCGGCGATCGGCGAACACCAGGAGCGGCTGATTTGAGGACCAGATGGTGAACATCGATCGAGAGCACCCAGAGTATGCCGCCAAGAAGGCGATGTGGAAGAAGTACCGGGATCTTTACGCCGGCGGCGAACCGATGCGGGAGAACGCCTTCGAGTATCTGATCAGGCGGCACAAGGAACCTAACGATATCTATGCCGAGCGTTTAAGCCGCGTGTTCTACGAGAACTATATCGGTTCGATCATCGACTGGTACGCGGCGACACTGATGCGGCGCGAGGCGGGTTTGGTGTTCGACGGCAGCGACGACACGGCGAAGAGCTTCTACAACCTCTTTGCGGAGGATTGCGACCTGAAAGGCACCTCCATAGCCGAGTTCTTCCGCCAGCGGATTGTGCAAACGCTGGTGCAGGGACGAAGTTACATCGTAGTGGATTTTCCGCGATCGTCGGTTTCAATCAGCAACCGCGCGGAAGAGGACGCCGCGGGGCGCTCGCGGGCTTATCTGGTGGATTACTCTCCCGAGGAACTCATCAACTGGAGCTACGACGACCGCGGAGGGCTGGACTGGGCGGTGATCCGGACGTCGTCGCTGCGCAAGTCACAGGTTACGGAAAGCGACTGGACTCGCGAAACCCGCTGGATCTACTACGACCGGCACAATTACCAGGTTTATCAGCAACTGAAGGACAAAGAAGTGCGGCTGGTGGATGAAGGGCTGCACGGATTGGCCAGCCAGAACCGGGTGCCTATTTTCCCGTTGCGGGTGACCGAAGGACTCTGGCTAATGAACAAGGCGGCCCTGTTGCAACTGGAGCACTTCAACAAGTCGAACGCGCTGTCCTGGGCGCTGACGATGGGTTTATTCGCCTCTCCGGTAATCTACTCGGAACGGGAATGGAACCAGATCGTGGGCGACTCCTATTTTATCCAACTGGCTCCGGGAGACCGATTCGGATGGACCGAACCGGAAGGCAAGGTTTACCAAATAGCCGCAGACAATTTGATTCAGCTCAAAGACGAGATTTACCGGGTGTGCTATCTGATTTCGCACGCAGCCGGGCCGGACTCATCGAGCCAGCACCAGTCGGGAGCGAGCAAGCAGAGGGATTTCAGCATCACGCAAGAGGTGCTGCGGGCGTACGGCGACGCGGTAAAGGAAACGATGAAGCAAGTCCTTCGGGCCATCGCGGCGGCACGCCAGGACAACATTTCAATCGACGTTTCAGGCCTGGATGAGTTCGACATCGCGGATTTCAGCAATGAGTTAGACGACGCGCGAAAGCTGCTCACTTTAGGAATCGAATCCGAGACGCTGAAGAAACAGGTATTCAAGAAACTGGCGTTCAAGTTTTTATCGGACGTGCGGCAGGAGATTAAGACTCAGATTGCGCAGGAGATCGAGGCACAGAGCTGAACTTCTATTAGAGCGCGGCTTGGGAAAAGAGGCGGTTATGGAAGACACAGACGTACAAGCGATCGTGAAACAAGCAGTTCAGGAGTTTCTCCAAGAGCAACAGGCCAAGAGCGAGCCGGCCTACAAGACCGAGTTGGTGGAGGAACGCAAACGCCGCGAACAACTGGAACGGCGGCTGAACGAAGTGGAGGAAGAAAGCAAGCGCAGCCGGCAGGCGGCAGAGCAGGCGGAAAGAGGTTCGGCCATCCGGGCGGAGCTGCAGCGGCTGGGGGTTGCGAAGGTGGACCTGGCATACCGCGCGGTGCATGACGGTGTATTCCGCGCGGAGGACGGCCGGCTGCTGGCGCGCAGCGACGAAGGCGAAGTGCCGCTCAAAGAATATCTGAGCAACTTCGTAAGCGAGAATCCGGAGTTTCTGCCGGCGAGGATACCCGGCGGATCGGGGATCACCGGAGCGCACAAGGCACCGCGGGAGAGTACCGAAAGCGTGGACATCGAGGGCATCCGGCCGGGGATGAGTTCCGAACAGATGGAAAAGGTGCGGAAGGAGATTCTGCGCGTTGCTTCGCAGAACCTGCGCGGCATCTAGGCACGACAGGCAGGAATGCCTGAATTCAAAGGACAGGCAGAGGAGCCTGCTCAACTGAGGAGAATGAATGGCGATAATTACATCAGCTAATGTGGCCAGCGCGATTGTGAAGCTGGTGGCGGCAGACGCTCTGCCCGCCTTGGTCGGGAACCTAGTCATGGGTAACCTGGTCAACCGCGATTACGAACCAGTTTTGGCGCAGGCCGGGGACACGGTGAACATTCCGATTCCCCCGGTGCTGGTAGCCAACAACATAGCCGAAGGTGGACAAGTTCAACCGCAGAACCCGAACCTGGGAAATGCGCAGATTGTACTGAACACACACGCCGAAGCGACTTTCCAGATTCCGGATGTGACCAAGGTATTGGCGGTTCCGGACTTACTGCAGGTCTACATGCAACCGGCGGTGGTGGCGATAGCCGAGAGCATTGAGACAAGCCTGCTGAACTTGTTTGCCGGGTTTACGGCGAACACACCGGTGGGGACGCCGGGGACGCCGCTGGTGGAAGCGGTGATCGATCAGGCAGAGAGCTCACTATTCACGGCGAAGGTTCCGCCATCCGAGCCGAAGTTCCTGGTGGTGGATGCCGCGACATACTCCGCATTGCGGCAGATCGAACGCTTCAGCGAATTCCAGACAGCCGGCGAGGCGGGGCTACGGGCTCTGATCGACGGCGCGGTGGGAAAGATCAAGGACTTTTTCGTGATGCGGTCGCAGTTCGTGGCGTACACCGGCAGTTCGCCCATGACGACCCACAACCTGGCTTTCACCAAGCCGGCGATTGGCCTGGTGATCCGGAGACTGCCGCAGCCGCTGTACGGCACGGGCGCGGTGGCGCACTACGCGGAGATGGGGAACTTCGGGATGCGGGTAGTGATGAGCTACCAGCCGAATACGTTGGCTCAGCAGTTCACGGTGGACGTGCTATACGGTTGTGCGGTGATCCGCAACAACTTTGGCGTTCAAGTGAATACGTAGCTGGCGCCCACGCGAGGATGGACTCAGGCCAACAACAAGAAAGGGGGGTCGGCGCGCCCGACCCCACAAGAGACGACCATGGACTTACAAGTATATTTCAAGAAGATTCGAGCGATGGAAGAGAGCCTAAAAGATCCTTCGGTGGTGTTGGTCAGCCTCGAGACGCCCGATGGAGGACGGCAAGGAGTACGCACCGAGGTTCCGCGGCGCATCGCGGCGAGGATGATCGTGGAGGGCGGCGCGCGGCTGGCGACGGCTGAGGAAGCGCGCGAGTTCCAAGAGAAGAAGGCGGAGGCGAAGCGGCAAGCCGATCAGCTGGCGGCGGCGTCGCGGATGCAGTTCACCGTCATTTCGCCCACTGAGCTACGCAAGCTCAAGGGCGTCGCACCGGCGGGCAAAGAGTAGGCGGCCGGGACGATGGCGCTATTCACGGACGGAATATCGACGATCCAGGATCTCACGGCCCAGGACTCTTCCGTCCTGGCGACAGCGCAGACGGAGAACATCGACCTTAGCCAAAAGCTAACGCTGGCACAACAAGGACTCGGAATCGAACTGACAACCCTTCTGCAGCGCAGCAACACCTACGACTGGCAGTTCTGGCTGCAACCGGAGCCACAGTTGAACAACATCGTGGTCACGCCGCCGCTGCAGCTTTGGCACGTATTCCAAACCCTGACGCTGGTATATCAGGATGCCTACTTCAATCAACTGAACGACCGCTACAAGGGCAAGCGGGACCAGTATCAGCAACTGGCGAAGTGGGCCATGGACAAGCTCATGCAGACCGGGCTTGGCATCGCGGCCGACCCGATCCCGCAGGCAGCTCCGCCGCAACTCACGTCCATTGCCGCTGGTCAACCCGCAACGACGTACTGCGCGAGCGTGTCGTGGCTGAACGCGGAGGGCGAAGAGGGGCAGGCCAGTAATCCGAGCGTCCTTACCGTGGCGGCAGGGAATGCACTGGTGGCGCAGCCGGTCAATCAACCGGCCAACGCAACGGCCTGGAATGTGTACGTAGGGCTGTCGCCTGCGGCGATGGCGCTACAGAATACGCCGGCGCTGGCATTGGATCAAGTCTGGGTCCAGGCAGGGCCAGTAACCACCCTGGGACAAGGGCCGGGGAGCGGACAGGCGCCCGACTATCTTCGCGCATTGCCGCGAGTTATTCAGAGGGGGTAGAACATGGGATGGGTAGGCAGCACGGTGACGGCGCAAGTAGTCACGCTACTGACCGCACCGCAGGGACTAAACGCCTGCGTATCGACGCTAGCTCTGGCCGAGAGCGCAACTCCACGGCCAATCGGACAGAGTCAGATCTTGGCGCAGAACGTACCGGTCGAACTGGCCGAGCGCAGCACCCACGTACAGTATCCGGCGGTTAGCGTGTACTGCGAGAAGATCGTGAACCAGCTCAAAGAAAAATTCCGGAACTTCTCCGGCAAGGCCGTCATGACGATCGAGGTGCGCGTCTCGCAAGACAGGCTGGACGGGATCGAGAATCAACTCCAACTGTATGTCGATGCCACGACGCAGGTTCTAGACCAGAACCGGGGCGACTGGGGAGAAGGTATGTACTACGCCGGGTGCTATGAAGCGGCCTTAGGGCCCGTGAAGCATGGCGGGCAAAACTTTATCCAGGTAGGAAAGGTCAGTTTCGAGGTTGGGGTGAGCGACTAAAGCTATGGCTTCGTATATTTCATCCAATGCCAACCGCTTTTACGCGGAACTGGAAAGCAGGTACGGAGAGACGCCGGAGATCACCGCGCAGAACCGCTTCCCGGCTGTAAAGCTCACGGCCAAGAATCAGTTGGAAAAGGCCGACCGGCGCGACAAGACAGGCAGCCGCACGTTCGTCGGAATACCCGCGGGGCTGCGGCGCACGACCAGTTTCGACGTGACAACTTACATGACAAGCTGGGGGGGACAGAGTTCCGGTCCATCTTATGGACCACTGTTTCAGGCCAGTATGGGCGCCTCTCCGGCGATGTACGCGGGAGGGGCAGCCGCGGCGGGTTCCAGCGGCACGTCACTGGTCTTTGCGGCGCCACATGGGCTGGTGGCGGGGCAGGGCGTGTCCTGTAACGGAGAAATCCGGTTTGTCACGGCAATTGTGAGTGCGACGGCCGTGCAGGTGAACGCCCCGTTCTCCAACGGTCCGGCCGCGGGAACCGAGATTGCGCCTAGCATTTCGTATTTTCCAGCGACCGAACTGCCGAGCGCCAGTATTTTCGATTATTGGGACCCCAGCACCGCGCTCCAGCGGATTCTCTGCGGAGCGGCCGTAAACCGGATGACCGTAACGGTGAATGGGGACTTTCACCAGTTTGAGTTCGAGGGAATGGCGCAGGACCTGATCGACAGTTCCAGTTTCGCGGCAGGAATGGGACAACTGAGCAGCTTCCCCGTGGAGCCGGTTATTGGCGCCTTCGACTACTCGATCGTGCCGGGTAACATGGGTGAGGCGTGGCTGGGCAGTACGCCCGGCCAGTTCTATACGATTACGAGCGGGACATTCCAATTAGACAACGGCCTGGATCTGCGGTCGAAAGAATTCGGGACCAACCTGCCGCGGGCTATTGCGCCGGGGCCGCGGTCCGTAACGGCAGCTTTCAGCTTGTATGAACTGGACGATGCCGCGACGCAGGGACTGTACCAGGCGGCGCGGCAGCAGTCGCCGGTAAGCGTGATGTTTCAACTCGGCCAGCAGGCCGGCCAAGTTGTGGGCGTTTACATGATGAGCGTGGTACCGGTGGTGCCTGAGTTCGACGATAGCGATAACAGGCTACAGTGGAAATTCCAAGAATCGAAGGCGCAGGGGACTACGGACAACGAGATCGTGGTGGCGTTCGGCTAGCGTTGAGGCGAATGCGAGGGCCGATTAACAATCGGCCGCAGGTTGTCAACCTGCCGCACAAGAAAGCTTGGCTCGCCGGCGGGTCTGGAGACCCGCCGCAGGCGTGGACGCCCGCCCCACATTGACAGATCCACAACGGATGGATAGTGAGAGAAGGCTGTGTTGGCTGGTGGCTAAATGGAATACTCTAGTGTTGAAACCATTGAATCCGCGGTGGCTCCCGGGGTAAGCTTCACGGTGGTTAAGATGTCATTTGGGCGCCGGGTTGAGCTGACGCGCCGCATCCGGGAATTAGCGGCACGGAAAGAGTTCGTCGAGGCGGCCGACACTCCCGACGAAAAAATGGAAGCCGCGCTGCTGGCTTCGGAGATCGACCGTATCTATCTGCTTTGGGGCTTGAAGGAAGTCACGGGTCTGGAGTTGGACGGGTTGCCGGCGACTCCGGAGTCACTGGCGGCGAGCGGGCCTGAAGATTTGTTCCGGGAGGCTTTGGCCGCCGTCAAGCAACAGTGCGGATTGTCGGAATCCGAAAGAAAAAACTGATCGTCGCATTCCATTTTCAATTCTCCAACCAGGCCGGGTGGGAGTGCGCGACTTGCCGTAAAGCCGGCCTGGAGACGAAGCGCAGGTGCGGCTGGATGGCGCCAGCACTTGAGACGCCGGAGCGGGTGGTGTGGGCGAGAAACAATGTGGCGAGCAATATCTGTCCAAGATCGTTTATCACGGCACAAAGCATGGCATGGATCGAGGAGTATCTGGTGCGGCGTAAGTTAGGGCAGAGGGGAATCGACGGTTTGGGGACGCGCGAGGTGGAAGCTTTCCTGATTCTGGAGCACGAGCTTACGCAAGCAAACGGCAGCCCCGGCGCTGGAAACCGACACAGCGGTTCTGAGCCACGAGGGAGAAATGCCTAACACAACGCAGCAGACACTTCTGACCGCGTTCAACCAGGCGTCGCAGAGCTCGGCGAGCGGACAATCGTCAACAACCGAGCAAGGCCTAATTGACGCTCTGGGACAAGCCACCCAGGTGGTCGACTCCTTGACGCAGGCGACGGCAACCAACACTGACGCCTTAGCACAGAACAGTCAGGCAAAGAGTTCCAGCGGCGGTGGAGCGGCATCGGATGCGTTAAGCACGGCGAGCCAGTTTCTCGGCGGCGGGGGTAGCCTCATGCCGCTGGTATCGCTGTTTTCCAGCCTATTTGGAGGGGGACAGTCTCAACAACCCGCGTCCCTAGTACCTTTCTCGCTCCCTCCGTCTCTGAACCTGGAGTCCACCACCAACAACCAAGACGTGGTCTGGGGCGAGAACGGTCTGCCGCGCCCCGCAGCAAGTGGCGGGGGGGCGAACGCGGGCCAGCAGATCACCGTCCAGGTGCAGGCTATGGACAGCCAGTCGTTTCTCGATCATAGCGACGATATCGCGCAAGCAGTCAGACAGGCGATGTTGAACATGAACTCCATCAACGACGTAGTGACGAACCTTTGACGGCCATGTTCCCGACGCTAAAGACCGGCGCCGTAATGCAATACCCGGCGAAAAGGACACTGCAGTTCAACACCGACGCGATCCGTTTTTTGGACGGCACCGAGCAGCGGTTTCGAGATAACCCGTCGGTGCTGCATCGGTGGACCATCCAACTCGACTTGCTGGACGAATCCGAGCTAGCCGCGTTAGACGAGTTTTTCGTATCGAACCAAGGCAGGTTCGGCAGCTTTTCCTTCACCGATCCATGGGACGGAACGACCTATCCGAACTGCAGCCTGGGCGCGGACACATTCGGTTTTCAACTGAGGGGCGAGATGCGGGGCAAAACGACGCTGATCGTCTGCGAGAACAGGACCTAAGATGTTTTACTTTCCACAACTCTCATCGGGCGCAACCGGCCAGTTTCCAATCACAAGGCAACGCTCTGCAAGGACGGTGGTGAATCAAAGCTGGCAGGGCTACCAGGTCAAGCTGGCCGATCCGGGAGCGGCGATCACGGATTGGCATTTATCGTTCGCCGAAATGAGCGATCAGGAGTTGGCCGCTTTGGAAGCTCTTTTTCAAGCGGTCGAGGGGCGGCTTACGCCGTTCACTTTCCTGGATCCAGCCGATAACCTGTTGGCGTGGAGCGAGCAGCAAAGTCAGGCGGTCTGGCAAGCGGGGCCGCTACTGACCCTGACAGGCGGCGTGACTGATCCGATGGGAGGCACGGCCGCCTATCAGGTCAGTAACCCGACGGCCGCAACATTGACGCTACAGCAATCGATTAACGCGCCCGCGTCTTTGGACTACTGTCTCAGCGTTTACGCGCGCAGCGACCAGAGCACGCAGGTGTGGCTGGTGCGCGGCTCGGCGACGGAGGCGCAAGCGATCGGCCCAGTGTGGACCCGTCTGACGTCCGCCGGGCAGCTCCAAGACACAGCGGACTCCATTAGTTTCGGCATCGCGCTGGATCCCGGCGCTACGGTGGACATATTCGGAATTCAAGCGGAGGCGCAGACCGCCGCGTCGCTTTACAAACAGACGGCCGAGACGGGTGGCGTTTACCCGAACGCGAGGTTTCGGGACGACGCGCTCACGATCACGACAGTAGGCCCAAGCCGCCATTCCTGCGAGTTGGATATCGTCAATGTTGAGTATCTATGATTTGAAAGAGATGGCGGTGACGGACACACCGTTGCTGCTATTTCAGTGCGTGCTACAGAACGGGCAGGCGGAGTACTGGAGCACCCACCAAGTGACATATTCCGGCAACACCTACGCGCCGCGGGTGATCAAGCACAACGTGTTCTCGGTTCAGACGTCGTCCGGTCAGGGAGTGGATGCGATTCCGCGCGTGTCGCTGTCGTTGGCAAACGCCGATTCCTACTTCTCGGAATTGGAGCGATCGGTGGGTTGGAAAGGCGCCACGCTGACCGTGACGTTCTTGTTTTACAATCTGCTGGAAGCCGTCGCGACATCGGATGCCGCGGTCTTATTTCAGGGCATCGTCAACCCGCCCGACCAAAGCACCGAATCGTTATTTCAACTTTCGGCCGTGAACTGGATGAACATGCAGAGCGTGCTGTTGCCGCCAGTTCGGATCCAACGGCGCTGTCCGTGGCTATTTCCATCTACTCCACAGCAGAGGCAGGAAGCGGTGGATGGGGGCAGCAGCGGGCAATACTCGTTGTTCTACGCTTGCGGATATTCACCCGATCAGACCGGCGGCGTCGGCGCCACGGTCGGCGGCGTACCCTACACATCGTGCGCCTACACACGGCTGGATTGCGAAGCCCGGGGGATGTTCTCAGGACCGATGCGGTTCGGCGGGCTCGAGTTTGTGCCGTCATCCATTCAGGTACGCAGTTACGGCAGCGGGTGGCAGTACGCGGCCGTGGACGACAACATTGCGATCTACAACGACTTTGTCCCGTTGCTATACGGCACCGCGTGGTATCGCCCCCCCATCGTATTTACGCGGAATGACGGAAACCTGACGTACATGGAAGTACTGCTGGGGATGGGCCCCATCCAGGACGTGCAGACGGTGCTTGTGAACCAGATCCAGATTCCCGTCGGGCAATCCGGCCGGAACATGACCTCGACGGGTTGGTACAACGCGATCAGCCCAGGCGGCCGGAACGGAGCGTTCGATCCCAATTTCACGGACGCAGCGGGTAACCCGGCCGGCGATCCTTACGGCAGCATGGCCTATCTCTCAGTCGTCGTGCCGAATCAGATCAGCAACGGTCTGTCGCTGCCCACCGTGCAGGTCCTGGCGGATGGGCTGCAACTGCCGATTTACGGGTTTGACGGCAGTTACCAAAGCACAGAGTTCACCGCTAATCCGGCATGGATTCTGCTGGATATTCTGCAACGGAGCGGGTGGGGGACGAAAAACATCGATCTGACAACCTTCGCGGCGACTGCGGCGTATTGCGATCAACAGATACAGGCACAGGATCTGAACGGGAATAGCATCATGATCCCGCGCTTCCAGTGCAATTTGTGTTTGCAAAGCCGACGCAACGCGGCAGACACGATCCGGGGAATTCGGAACGCAGCCCGGCTGCTGTTCACGTACAGCGTGGGCGGGTTGCTTCAATTGCAAGTCGAGAACGCCATTGCACTGCAGCAGCCGACGCTCCCCGCGTGGAGCAACAGCACGGAACCGCTGAATGGCGGCTGGCCGGCATATGAGTTCAGCGACGGATCGACAGGCATCGCGAATATTCTGCGCAAAGCCAACGGCGAGCCGAGCGTGAAAATGTCATCCCGTAGCATCGCGGACACACCGAACCAGGTGACCGTGGAGTTTCAAGACGCGTTCAACGGATATCAGCAGGACAGCCTGCTCACAGTCGACGTGGAGGATGTCCAGCTTACCGGCCAGGTGATTACTACATCGCTCATGGCGTTGGGGATTCCGAATTACGATCAGGCCGCGCGCATCTCTCAGTTCACACTGGACAAGGCGGTCGGCGGCAACACTTACATTACATTCGATACCAGTGTAAAAGCCCTGGGCCTGCGCCCTGGCGACATCATCACCGTCACCTACCTGAAAGAAGGCTTTGAGCGCCAGCCCTTTCGGATAACTAAGATTGCGCCGGGGGCGAACTACAGGATCACCACGATTACGGCGCAAATCGAGCAGGATGAATGGTACGCGGATACCAACGGCCAGGTGCCGGGAGGCACTGGGACGTCCATTCAGCCCAATTCCGGCGTAGGGGTACCAAGGCCGTTACTCGGTAACACGATCGACTCCGGCGGCAACCTGGAATACCAGATTGCCGAGAGCTCCAATAACTCCAGCGACGGCGGTGTCGACGAAGCGTTAACGGTGGCCTTTGTCGTGCCCTCGACCACTGCAACCGGCGGACCAGGTATACCGCTGGTTAGCCTTGCGGCCACGATCGCGGCAAGTGGCACGCTGGCAGGGAACCAAGTATTGTATTACGCGGTGAGCGCGCTGGATTCCGCGGGAAACGAAAGCGGTCTCTCGTTCGTGATACTTGCCAGCATACCGGCAGGGTCAAACACGAACAGCGTGACCCTGACGGGGCTAAGCTTCGACGCCAGCACGGTAAGTTTCAACGTATACCGGGGACCGAATTCACAGCAGTTGGGCCGGATCGCCGCCAGTCAGCCTCTGAGCAGCAGCTTTACCGACACGGGATTGGCGGCGCAAGTGTGGGCGCCAACCGATCCGAATTTCGATCATGCGAACTTCTATTGGCGGACGGAGCTACAGCCTCCATACGCCGCAACCATCGCGACCGCCAACACGGTTGGCAACAGCACCGCAGAGATGAGCGGTACCAATTATACGGGCATGATCGTCCGCATTCTCAGCGGGACGGGTGCAGAACAGGAATACACAATTGCATCGAACACGGCCACGATTCTCACGCTGACCCAGCCGTGGAGCGTACAACCGGATGCTACCAGCTTGTTCGCAGTAGCGGAAGCGGCGTGGCATTTTGCCGCTACTGCCAAAACCAGCCCGGTGCAGTTCGAGATTCCGAACGAGACGGGCGTCACGCTGCACATACAGGGGAGAGGCGCAAATGTGAACAATCTGGAAGGGCCCCCGTTATTATCGACGCTGACGCGCTGGACAATCGGTGGCGGAGGCGTAGGGGATACGGCGGCTCCGCCGCAGCCGATCTTCGGGCTAGGCACATCGTCACTCCAAAGCGGCACGGTAGAACTGAGCGGGGTCTCTTTCCCGACGCTCACCAACACCACCAGCATAACGGCAGGTACGCTGACGCTGTACTACTGGAACGAACTAATAGGGAGCAGTCCATACTCGGCCGCCTCGGCGATGGCGGCAACCGACACCTTGCTGAATCTCACGCCGGCCGGGACTGCCGATGCGGGGTCGTTCGTGCAGGTCGAGGAGGAGGTCATGCAAGTGGCGGGCGTCGCAAACGGCGGGCTCCAATACCAAGTGACCCGCGGCATGCATGGCACCACCGCGACGTCCCATAGGGCACAGGTTCCTGTATACCAGTTGTTGAGCACCGTCGCGGTAGTCCCCTTTCCTTTGAGTTTCTTCGGCAGCCCACTTAGCGGCAATTGGAGCTATCCGATGCCGCTCGCTAACACAAAGGTGGCCAGCGCGGAGTTGTTTGTCACGAATACGAGAGGCAACAGCCCGACAGCCGCGATTAACCTGACACAGTCGGTGGATTATGGTTTGCGGACGCTTTCCGGCGGACAGTACTCGTTCCAGGTGCAAGGATTCCTGGCGGTGGACAGCGATCCGGCGCCGAACGTGATCGTGGAAGCGCCGCATGCGGTCGAAGATGTGTATGCGGTCGTGAAACAGGCTCCCGTTGGGGGCTCCATAATAATCACCGTGAGCCAGAATGGATCTCCCTACTGCATTCTGACAATTCCCGATGGCGGCACGGCTTCGCCCAGCGTGGACGGCTTCGGGATGCCATTGCTGGCGCAAGCGCAACTCAGCATCGCAATTACCGCAGTCGGACAGAGCAGTCCAGGCTCGGACCTCACGGTAATCCTGCGGCTGTGACCAGGCGGCCAAACGCATGACCACGCTTCAGAAGCTCACTCCCGACCAGGACTTGCAGTGCTACTTCTATCAGCCCTCGGCAGTGGCGGCCCTGAGCGCCACGAGCGCGAACGGATTCACGGTTTCGGGTTGCTGGCGCACGCAGTCCGACTGGGTGGTCGTCGAATGGAATCGCGACAACGTCTTCGAGCACCCGGTATTCCGCAACCTGCCGGACGGCGATTTGAGCGGGCTACAGCTTTCTTACCAGGAGACCCGCACCAACTGCATTGCAATCGATTCGGCGCTATATCCAACCGTGGACTGGCCCTATCTTCGCGTGTGGGCCGATTCCGGCACCGGTGAGCAGCTTTACAGGATCCCGTTGATTGGTCACGCCGCACCGGCGGCGGGAAGCTATGGAGCCGCGGCGGCGACTTTCGAACTGCAGGGTACAGCGACGGGCGCCGACTACATCGAGTTGGCGTGGGATGAAGAGCATTACACGTATCAACTGTACGGCGCCGACACGCTGGAGTCAGCCGCGGCGGCACTGGCTAACAGCATCAACACGTTCTCACAATCCATGCGGGCGTCGGCGACTGGCGCATCGATCACCCTGACGCTCGCCAACAGCGAGAGCGGCTCGAACGGCAACCGGATCGGTGTTTATGGGAACGCTTACAGTGCGCCGCCTGGAACGCCGACGGAGACTTGGCAACCGGGATGGCAACTTCTCAGCGGCGGCGTATCGCCGAGCCAGTGGCAGGTCAGGCTGGACTTCAGTTCCATCAGTGGACTGGATCATACGGGGGCCACGGTGCCGGTACCCATGAATGCGGTGCGCAAGATGCGCTGGACATGGGCCGCCGACCTGCAGCCGGGCGATTTCGCACGCAGCGAGTTTGCAGTGACAGTGTCGAACTGGACGGTTGGCGGCACAAACCGCAATTACCAAGTGGCCGGCTTCGGAAGCTGGCGCGCGGAGGACTCGGACGTTTCAATCGGCTATACAGGCCAGTGGGCGACCGCTATCGGCAATTACTCCGGCGGGTCGATCAGTTATGCAACCACGCCAGGCGCCGGTGTAACTTACTCCTACCAATCGCCGCAAAGCCATATCCTGAATTTGGGCACGCGCAGATTCCCCACCGCCGCGCAGCTAACGGTTCAAGTGGATCGGAATCCGGTACAGGTGTTGAACGTGGCGCTTCCGGGCGAAGATGTCCTGGTGCGATGGGACCTGGGAACGATGGCCGGCGGGACTCAGCACACGGTCACGATTACGCACACAGGAGCGCTTGGAGATCCTTTCTATTTCGATTTCCTGGAGATTGCGATTCCGACCGGAGCTCTTCCCGCTTTTCAGCCGGACCCGCAAACGACACTGGCTACCGACTGGGACACGCTACACTCGCAGGCCTTGGCGCCGGAGCGGACCGCGTGGCTAATCCAGGTGCTGGGATTCACCGGCAGGTCCAATCACTATGCGGGCGCGCTATGGTTCTACGAGTTGGTTGGTGCGGGCCAACAGTACGCCACCGGGACGATCGCGTTCTCCGGCACTTCGCAGTTCGGAAAGATAACGCAAGTATCTTTGGGACCGACCGAGTTTACGCACCTGAATCTTATCGGCGACACACCTTCCAGCCTGGCGCAGGCGTTCGCGCTTCTTATAAACGAAGGGGCCACCGGCGTGTGGGCGCAGGCCAACGATGGACTGCTCACGATTACCGCGCGCGCGATGGGCAGCGCCGGCAACGGACTCACGCTAGCCGTGGATGTGGGCGGCAGTACGACGCTGCAGGCACAGACGAGCGGAGCGCTGGCGGGCGGCGTGGATGGCGACTGGCTTACCGATTTGACCGCCACGCCGCGTATCAACCGCGCGGCACGCGACTGGAGCCAGAGTTTCTACACGGCCCTCAATGGCTACGGTATCGAGCCGACGGTTTCCTTCAGCACGGAACTGGGAAATGGCGATCCGTCGGCGGCCGCTGGCATCGCACAGTGTTATCCGGACGGCAGCCCATGCCGCGTGAACACGCCGGCGTTGCAGACCAATTTCTCGCCTTCGAGTCTGGCTTACTGGCAGCAGGTGTATCTTGACATGGCCACCGTCATGGCGGCTGCCGGAGTGCAACCGTATCTGCAATTCGGCGAGGTGCAGTGGTGGTACTTCTGCCCGCCAACAGACCCGGCCAATGGCAATTGGAAGCCGTCCACAAACGGGGGCATGCCTTTCTATGACGCCTACACTACCGCAACGTTTCAGTCGCAGTATGGGCGGCCCTTGCACGTGTTTACGGACCCGAGCAACGACCCCACACCATATCCGCAGGAGTCAGCTTTTCTGCCTGGACTGATCGATCGGTTCACCGCCGCAATCATGGCCTTTGTGCGGCAAACATACGCGAATGCGCAGTTCGAAGTGCTGTACCCGCCGGACACCAACGACGCTCCACTGACGAGTGTAATCAACTTACCCGCGCAGTGGTCTCCAGCGAACCTCAACGGCTTCAAGACCGAGAATTTCACCTATACGGGCGACTGCGATCTGGACAAGGCTGTCACTTCAATCGATCTGCCGATGCATCTGGGCTTTGCGCCGGCGAATAGCGCGCACCTGGTGGGCATTGGAAATTACATGGCACCGTGGGCGAAGGAGTCCCGCATTGCAAAGGGGTTGAAGATGGGGTCGGTGGTGCTGTTCGCGCTGGACCAATGCTGCCTGATCGGCTACGGGTTGCCGCTTTCGCCCTCGCCCGGGCTCGGACTGTTCATGGGCTCGTAAGCGAGCGTCAAATACTGCCCTTCAAGCCCAGGGCATCGGCCCGTTCCTGCATGGCCGACACGCAGAAGGCGATGTGCGCGTCGAGGTCCACGCCCAATTCGCGCGCGCCATTGAGGATGTCGTCGCGGCTTACGGAGCGCGCGAATGCTTTGTCCTTCATCTTTTTGCGCACCGATGGCGCATCCACTTCGAAAACGCTGCGGTGCGGTTTGACGTAAGAGACCGCGGTGATGAAGCCCGCCAGCTCGTCGCAAGCGAAGAGCGTTTTCTCCAGCGGAGACTCGCGAGGCACGCCTGTAAAATCGGCATGCGAGAGGATGGCGCGGCGGATTTCATCGCTTACGCCGCGCTCGGCCAAACGGGGCTCACCCTTCGTGGGATGGTCCGGCAGCACGGGGTGAATCTCCCAGTCGAAATCGTGCAGCAGCGCGGTGACGGACCATTTCTCCTCGTCCTCGCCAAGTTTGCGGGCGTACGCGGTGACGCACGCTTCCACCGCCAGCGCATGCTTGCGCAGGTTTTCCGATTTCGTAAATTCGTGGAGGATCTCTAACGCCTGTTGCCGGTTCATTCCAACTATAATACGCCCTTAACGCGGGGCCGCACCGTGGCAGCGGGTCCTGGAGGACTCGCGCAGACCTGGAGGTCCGCCCCACTTTTCAGCATTGGCCTTCCATGCCGCAAGGGGGCAGTTCGCCCGCCGCGCACTTGCCGCCGGAGACAAAGGCGAACTGCGCTTCTTCGGTCGAGCCTTTTAGTGCCGTGGTTGAGGATTTTCCCCCGGAGATGGTCTGCGCGACCTCGTCGAAGTAACCTGTGCCCACAAAGGTCTGATGCTTGATCGCGGAATAGCCATCCGCCTGCGCGCTCGCAAACTCCTGCTCCTGCAGCTTGGAATATGCCGCCATACCGCTTGCAGCGTAGTCTTTCGCTAACTGGAACATGCTCAAGTTCAGCGCATGGAAGCCGGCCAGAGTCACAAACTGGAACTTATAGCCCATGGCCGCCAACTCCCTCTGAAACTTCGCGATGGTCGTGTCATCCAGCTTCTTCTTCCAATGGAAGGAAGGAGAGCAGTTATAGGCAAGCAGTTTGCCCGGATAGCGGGCACGAATCGCTTCCGCGAAGCGGCGCGCCTCGGCAAGGTTAGGCTCCGAAGTTTCGCACCAGATCATATCGGCATGGGGAGCATAGGCCAGGCCTCGAGCGATAGCCGCTTCAATGCCGCCTCGAAAACCAAAGAAGCCCTCGGGCGTCCGCATGCCAGTTAGGAATGGCTTGTCGCGCTGGTCGATATCGTTCAGCAGGAGGCCCGCGCTGTTGGCGTCGGTCCGTGCGATCAGCAGCGTCGGAACCCCCATGACGTCCGCCGCGAAACGCGCGGCCACCAGTTTCTGCACGAACTCGGAGGTCGGCACTACGACTTTGCCGCCCATGTGCCCGCATTTCTTGGCGGAAGCGAGTTGATCTTCGAAGTGCACTGCGGCCGCGCCGGCCTCGATCATGGACTTCATCAGTTCGAAAGCGTTCAGGGGTCCGCCAAAGCCGGCTTCCGCGTCCGCCACAATCGGGGCAAACCAGTTCATCCCATTGCGTCCGGAAGAGTGATGGATCTGGTCGGCCCGCATGAATGCATTGTTGATCGCGCGCACCAGCGTGGGCACGCTGTTCACCGGATACAAGCTCTGATCCGGATACATCTGGCCCGACACATTGGCATCCCCGGCGACCTGCCAGCCGCTGACATAGATGGCCTTCAGCCCGGCCTGCACCTGTTGCACGGCCTGGTTACCGGTGAGAGCGCCCAGTGCCGGAATGTAGGGCTCGGTGTGGAGCAGGTTCCACAGCCTCTCCGCGCCCATGCGCGCCAGCGTGTACTCGATCCGGATCGATCCGCTCAAACGCGCAACGTCTTCCGGCGTGTACAGCCGCGTGATTCCCTCCCAACGCGCGGCCGTGCTCCAGTTGCGCAGAGTGTCGTGGTGTCCGTTTTCATGCCTTCCGTTGCTGAACATTGAGAATGCGTAGCCTCCACTTGCAGTAGATCGCGATTTCCTAAAAAAGTTAAATGGCGAGGGACGGATCGGACCAGTGGTCCGAATTGGACTACCAGATTGGTGCGACTGCCGCGATGGAGCTAACCTGATAGTGAGAGAAATCATGCCCCAAGCCCAACTGGAACCCATTCAGATCACCGCACCTGTCACCGACGCCGACCGTAGTATCCTTACCCCCGAAGCCGTGAGCTTTCTCAAAGAGCTTTCGCGGAATTTCGAAGAGCGCCGCCAACAACTGCTCGCACATCGGCACGAGCGGCAGCAGGAAATCGATCGTGGTGCGATGCCGCAGTTTCTGCCGCAGACCGCCTGGATCAGGGATTCCGATTGGGTTGCGGCACCCATGGCCGCCGACTTGCGAGATCGGCGCGTGGAAATCACCGGGCCGGTGGACCGCAAGATGATCATCAATGCCCTGAACTCGGGCGCCAGCGTGTTCATGGCGGATTTCGAAGATTCGAATTCGCCCACCTGGCGCAACAATCTCGACGGGCAGTTCAACCTGCGCGACGCGGTGAACGGCGTCATTAGTTATGTCAGCCCGGAAGGCAAGCGCTACGAATTGGGCGAGCGCACCGCGGTATTAATGGTGCGGCCGCGCGGCTGGCATCTGAATGAGAAGCACTTCCTGGTGGACGGCCAGCCCATTTCGGCCGGCCTCTTCGATTTCGGGCTTTTCTTCTTTCACAATGCCAAGGCCCTGATGGCCAAGGGAAGCGGGCCGTACTTCTATTTGCCGAAACTGGAGAGCTACCTGGAAGCGCGCCTGTGGAACGATGTCTTCCATTTCGCGCAGCGGGAACTGGGCATCCCGCGCGGCACCATTCGCGCCACGGTGCTGATCGAAACCATTCTAGCCGCCTTCGAGATGGACGAGATCATCTACGAGTTGCGGGAACACTCCGCCGGGCTCAACTGCGGGCGGTGGGACTATATCTTCAGCTTCATCAAGAAATTCCGCAACCGGCCCGACTTCGTGCTGCCCAACCGCGCGCAGGTCACCATGGAGCGGCATTTCCTGAGCTCTTACGTGCAGCTTCTGATCGAGACCTGCCATCGCCGCGGCGTGCATGCCATGGGTGGGATGGCGGCGCAGATTCCCATCAAGAACGATCCGGCGGCCAACGAACAGGCGCTGGAGAAGGTGCGGCAGGACAAGCTGCGCGAAGTGCGCGCCGGGCACGACGGCACGTGGGTGGCGCATCCCGGCCTGGTGCCCGTGGCCAAGGAAATCTTCGACACGCACATGGCGGGTCCGAACCAGTTGCAGCACCGCCCGCAAGTGCAGGTGGCCGCCGCGGACCTGCTGACGGTGCCCACTGGCGACATCACCGAAGCCGGGTTGCGCTGGAACATCGACGTGGGTATCCAATACCTTGAAGCGTGGATGCGCGGCAACGGCTGCGTCCCGATTTATAACCTGATGGAGGATGCCGCCACCGCCGAAATTTGCCGCGCGCAGGTCTGGCAGTGGGTCAAGCACGGCGCGAAGCTCGACGACGGCCGTCCGGTGACCGCCGACCTGGTGAAGCGCACGATTGCGGATGTGACCGAGAGCTTGCGCGGCTCTATTGGCGGCGAGGCGCTCGCGCGCGCCGCGGGGATGTACGAGCAGATGATGACCAGCGGGGATTTCCCGGAGTTTCTGACGCTGGTCGCGTACGAGTATATCGATTAACGGTGATGGATCGCTTCGCTCAGTGAGGCTGCTCGGAAAAGCGAGTTTTTCCGGAACTTGTCATCGGGGTAGCTGTCCGGCTAGCTCGCGCAATTGTGGGAATTCAGGTAGCTCGGCCGCAGTAGCATCCATCAACTGGAGCGCCCCGGTGATGAGGCGTTGCGCCACCTCGGGCGGCGCGGGCTGGAATCCGTGCCCGGAGTACGACGCATTTCGGGCCAACAGCGCAGCCGGCAGCCCGCTCTGGCGAAAGCGCTTTCCAACCGGGTCGCCGAGGACTTCGAGCAATCGGTATGCGTCCTGCAGACCGAGCTTCAGGAAACCATTCTCAGCCTTGGGGGACCACTCCGCGCGCAGCGCCGCAGGCAGGCTGTCGAGCGCCACCTTCGCCGTAGAGGCGACGCCGTGCGTGTCCGCCAGAAGCCACTGCGCGGCGGCCTCTATGGCGCGATACGAGCGGGCCACGGAATCGTCGTAGCGGCACTCCCGAAGGCGTCTTTGTGCGTTCGCCAGCAAATCCACGACGAAGACGCGGGACGGCCTGGCGCGCTCCCCCATCGCGCCCAGGAATTGGCGCGCCCGGGCGCCTGCCGCGACGAACAACTCGATGGAGCGGGGCGAGACCAGTTGCACGAGCAGGTTGCGCTGGGCATCGAACGATGCAAACGAGCGCAGGGCCGCGGGGTGATCGAAGCGGTCCCAATTGGCGTAGCCTTCGAGGAAGTGCACAAGCGCGGCCACCGCGTTCTTAAGCGGCCCGGAGGAGATGCGGTTTCGCGCTTCGGCCGCCAGCGCGGCAGCGCCCGCATAGTTGCCGCTATCGAAGACCACGCCGAGGTCGTCGAGCAACTGGTAGCCCAAGGAGTTCCAGGGATCCTGAAAGTGGACGACCTGCTCGCGGCCGGAGACCACGATTCCAAGCCCGTCTTTGGTGCGCTCGGCGCCGCCCACGTACTGCAGGCGGCAGGGCCACACGCGCGCCATGAGGCCAAGGGCGAGCGTCATGCACTTAGTGCCGCCGGTAAAATCCACCGTGACGGCATGCTCTGGGCCGCGGGCGATCCATCGTTCGACCTCCGGCGTGACGCTGCGATGGATGGCTTCGACGGAGCGCTCCAGATCCTGAGCGCTGGGCAACTCCACGACCTCCAGCCTGCCGGAATCATAAGGCTTGCCATGGGAGGCGAGTAACATCATGATACCCGGCTTGGCGGGGTCGCCCGGCTGGGCCTGCAAGGACAGTTTCGAACCGGGCGAGCAGAGAAACACGACGCGGGACGGATCGCAGGCCAGAATGGAGGCCACGACTTGCTCGGGCGCGCTGCCCACGGTGCAGATGAGCAGAATCGGTTTCATGGGGTCAGGCTCCCGGTTTGAGGAATTCGGGGGCGAGATAGCGGAGGTCATACTCCGCCACCCGGTAACCCAAATGGCCGTGGACGTACTGCAGGCGGCGGCCCTGTTCGAAGGTGAGCGCGGCGGCCACCGCACTGCAGATCTTGCTGCCGCTGGTGATATCCATCAAAAAGCGGTCGTCAGGTTGGTTTTCCACCTTTCGGAAGATGGCGTTGACCGCTTCGGAGAGGTCATGAAAGTCGTCGAAATCCACGCAGGGCGGCTCGGGAGTGACCAGCCCGTCCTGCCCCAAGCCTTCCTCCACCAGCCGGCAGAACGAAGCGGCGTACTGTCTGGTTTGCGGGGAGGCGATGAGGTAGACGCGGCCCAGTTGGCGACCGGCGAGTTTAGCCAGGCGGGCGTGGTGGGCGATAGCCTCCAGGGGCATGCGCCAGGGCGAGCCACAGAGGAACGGGGGACACCAGGCCGGATCGAGGAGGTTGAGGCGAGCCTGCTGGACGGCCAGGAGCAGGGCGTCCTTCTCGATCTGCGCCGGATTTCCCGCGTACGGGGGGCTGAGGAAAAAGATTAAGTTGGGACAGGCGCGGGCTTCGCCGGCGAAGTGGACAGCTACGCCCGCATGGCGGCGGGAGTGCTGCCAGAGCTGCCAAATAAGCCAGAGCAGCGCGAGGGAGCCGGCCAGCAGCGCGGGATCATACAGGTTCCAGCGCAGCCCGTGGCGCACAAAATACTCGAGCATGCGGGCGGAGGTGCCTGCCAACCAATCCACCGCGACGGCGGCAGCGACCACCAGGGCGTACTTAGTCCAATCGGCGGAAAACAGCTTCTTTAACGAGCGTTTCACGGGGCCCTCCTTCACACAGGTGGATGTGCAGCATGGAAACCAAGAGCCTCAATCCCCTTCGCATCGGGGCTAGTTCTTCCTCTGGGGAGTCATAAACACGGGGCAAGACACGAATGCGTCTCAATCCCCTTCGCGTCGGGGGCTAACTCTCCTTCTGAATAGCACTTGCGTGTACGTGACGAATCACTGGTGTCTCAATCCCCTTCGCATCGGGGCTAACTCTCCTTCCGGTGGTTGCGAGCGAGGTTATCGTTCACGGAATGTGGTCTCAATCCCCTTCGCATCGGGGCTAACTCTCCTTCGCGAAAGAATAACAGAGCAGATGAATACAGCGGGTGTCTCAATCCCCTTCGCATCGGGGCTAACTCTCCTTCACACAAACGATGAATTACGGCAACATGCACACCAAGTCTCAATCCCCTTCGCATCGGGGCTAACTCTCCTTCCGGGCAGAAGGAGAAGGATATGACGAATTTGACTGAAGTCTCAATCCCCTTCGCATCGGGGCTAACTCTTCAGATTAGGGAGAAACGAAATGACGAAGAATTTATTGTCTCAATCCCCTTCGCATCGGGGCTAACTCTCCTTCACGCTGACCAAGAAGGCACCACCATCCCAGATTCCAAGTCTCAATCCCCTTCGCATCGGGGCTAACTCTCCTTCGGTAACGAAGAGAAGCTCTGAAGTGCGCATCAAAGTCTCAATCCCCTTCGCATCGGGGCTAACTCTCCTTCTTATCGTTGATTCGCACCGGTTTTCGGTGTATCCGTCTCAATCCCCTTCGCATCGGGGCTAACTCTCCTTCATTTCAACTGAAAGGACCAAAAATGGGAAGTTTTTGTCTCAATCCCCTTCGCATCGGGGCTAACTCTCCTTCACTATAACACCGTTGGGTTGATATCAGGTGGAAAAGTCTCAATCCCCTTCGCATCGGGGCTAACTCTCCTTCCGAATGAAAAGATCTTGAAGGCTTTGTTAGTAGTATTGTCTCAATCCCCTTCGCATCGGGGCTAACTCTCCTTCAAATCGTGTGAAGTACAACGCAGACGATTACCTTTATGTCTCAATCCCCTTCGCATCGGGGCTAACTCTCCTTCTATAGGATAAGGAAATCACATGACCAAACACATTTGTCTCAATCCCCTTCGCATCGGGGCTAACTCTCCTTCGGACCATATGCCGAGCGAAAGATCTCGAAATTCACGTCTCAATCCCCTTCGCATCGGGGCTAACTCTCCTTCATCCGTAGGAGGAAGCATGTTGCAACATGCGAACGGTCTCAATCCCCTTCGCATCGGGGCTAACTCTCCTTCTGGGCAAGTCTGACCAAGAACTATCAGGACGTGAACGTCTCAATCCCCTTCGCATCGGGGCTAACTCTCCTTCCCGATGTCACGCGCGCATCGACGAACTGTTGAATGGTCTCAATCCCCTTCGCATCGGGGCTAACTCTCCTTCTGAATTCAAACGTCATGCGGACTTTGTCCGTATTGTCTCAATCCCCTTCGCATCGGGGCTAACTCTCCTTCCAGGCAACACGCACCCATGTACCTACTATGGATTGAGTCTCAATCCCCTTCGCATCGGGGCTAACTCTCCTTCAGGAGGTATTGATGGCAACGCACAAGTACATTCAGTCTCAATCCCCTTCGCATCGGGGCTAACTCTCCTTCTTTAAAGGAGAAAGCATGAAAAGAAAGACTGCTTGTCTCAATCCCCTTCGCATCGGGGCTAACTCTCCTTCCATGACAGGAGTTTAAAATGCGACGTACGATTTTTGTCTCAATCCCCTTCGCATCGGGGCTAACTCTCCTTCAAAACTTTTTCGAGGTGAAACAACAATGCGTTCGTCTCAATCCCCTTCGCATCGGGGCTAACTCTCCTTCTGGAGAAAAAAGCAACATGACGATTCCAAACGGTATCGTCTCAATCCCCTTCGCATCGGGGCTAACTCTCCTTCGAGACAGGAGAGGAGAAGGCGGCGGTAGGAAGAAAGGTCTCAATCCCCTTCGCATCGGGGCTAACTCTCCTTCAATACAAGGAGAACATGATGTACATGTGCAGTATGCGTCTCAATCCCCTTCGCATCGGGGCTAACTCTCCTTCAGATCGATCTTTTGAGAAAAATCATAAGCCGCGTTTGTCTCAATCCCCTTCGCATCGGGGCTAACTCTCCTTCTTATGAACACTACGCTCAGAATCGTGCTGCTTAACGTCTCAATCCCCTTCGCATCGGGGCTAACTCTCCTTCATCTTATCAAGGAGATCAGAAAAGCATGGGTACGAGTCTCAATCCCCTTCGCATCGGGGCTAACTCTCCTTCAAATATGGAAATCACACCAATCGACCCGAAGTACGTCTCAATCCCCTTCGCATCGGGGCTAACTCTCCTTCCCTGCCTTCAGGAAGTCCATTCGTTGCAAGCACATACAGGCCGAAAAACCTTAACCTCGGAGAAATTCATGCAAATTGGCCTCCTCGCGGCGCAGCAGGGCACCGCCGCATCAAATAATATAATACGGTTCATCCTTGGGCGTCTCGGCCAAGCCCAACATTTGCGCTTTCCCGCAACAGGCGCGGCAGAGCAGGAAGATGTGCACTTTATCCTCCTCGGAGTTCACCTCGCGGCGCAGCGCCTCAATCATCTTGTGGGCCAGTTGGTCGTCGAGATCCGCGACGAAGACGCTGTACTGCACGCGCCGGCCGTAGTCCTTCAGGGTATCGGCGACCCGGTTGCGCCGATGGTCGTCAACCACGTCATAGCATACTACGTATCTCATTTGGTCTCCGGTGCCAGTTCCACCCGGAATGGAGTCCAAGGCGCGCCGTCGTCAATAGCGGCGGCCAGGCGCTCGACCTCGGCGCGCAGCGAGTGCCGGAAAGACCGGCCTGCCGTGCGCGTCTGGAGCATCCAGGTCTCGTATTCGGCAAAGAACCGTTTGGCGGCTTCGGGCGTGAGCAGCGCCAGGTGTTCATCGGGGTCCCGGTGGAAATCGCGCTCTCCCAGGATACCCAGATTCACGAGGCGCAGGACAAAACGGTCCGCGGCCGGCGCGCGAAACGCCTCGATCAGGTCCAGCGATAGAGAGGGACGCCCGTAGTCGATCTGGTGAAGAAAGCCGAGATAGGGGTCGAGACCCACGCCGTCCAGCAGGCCGGTCAGCTCGTGAGTGAGCAGGGTATAGGTTAGGGAAAGCAGGGCATTCAGGGGATCGGGGGCGGGATGTTTGCGGCGGCCTTCCCAGGTGAAGCGGCTCTTGTTGAACCGCATGAGGGCTTCGAAGTAGGTGTGGGCGGCGGAGCCTTCGATGCCATCGAGCATGGCGATGGCGGGGGCGGCGGCGCAGCTTGCGATGGCATCTTCGAAATCGGAGCGCCAGCCCGCGCGGAGCACGCCAGGGTTCTGGCCGGCCAGGTCCTCCGGAGCGGCCAGACTGTTGGCGATTTT
>Ga0182014_10001091_pt1 | contig 36825 bp, 28 predicted proteins | sample 612S2DmetaG_FD_120489 | JGI IMG/M metagenome (GOLD analysis project Ga0182014, IMG submission 120489) | Permafrost microbial communities from Stordalen Mire, Sweden - 612S2D metaG | ecosystem: Environmental > Terrestrial > Soil > Wetlands > Permafrost | place: Sweden: Stordalen | collected... | reverse complement strand
CTTCGAGATGGCCGAGCTCGCCGACGACGCCGCCGAGCGCCGCGCCTGGCTCACGTTCGTCGTCGTCGGGGCCGGACCGACCGGAGTCGAGCTGACCGGCGAGATCGCGACCCTCGCCCACCGAGTCCTGCCCAGAGACTTTCGCAACGTGTCCACGCGCGAGGCGCAGGTGATCCTGATGGACGGCCTGCCCACGATCCTGCCGCGGTTCGCCGAGTCACTGCGCCGCAGGGCCGCCAGCGATCTGCGGACGCTGGGCGTCGAGGTACGCACCAGCACACTGGCGGTCGAGATCGACGTCGGCGGCATGACCGTGCGACGCAGCGACCGCAGCGACGCCGGGACGGCGCCCGACGAGCGTCTGGCGGCGCACACGATCATCTGGGCGGCCGGGGTGCGGGCGGCGCCGGCGGCCGACGCCCTGGCGTCGGCGGCCGGCGCCGCCCGCGACCGCATCGGCCGCCTGGTGGTCGGACCAGACCTGAGCCTGCCCGGCCATCCAGAGGTGCTGGTCGTCGGCGACATGATCGCCGGCGAGCTGCCCGGCATCGCGCCGGTCGCCATGCAGGAGGGCCGATACGCCGCGAGCCTCGTCGAGGCTCGTGTGAGCGGCGGCCCCTTACCTCCGGCGTTTCGCTACCACGACAAGGGCACCATGGCTACGGTCGGCCCGCGGCGAGCGATCGTCGACGCCTACGGTCTGCGCGTCGGCGGTCTAGCGGGCTCGGTGATGTGGGCCTTCATCCACCTCTACTACCTGATCGGCTGGGGCAACCGCTGGGTCACGCTGCTGCGCTGGCTGTTGCAGATGACGACCCGCAACCGCAGCAACCGCCTGGTCGACGTGGAGCACGCCGCGAGCTGGCGCGAGCTGCGCCGGCGCGGCGAGGTGACCGGGCCGCGGCTCTGGGAGAGGATGCGCCGCAAAGACGGCGCCGGCTGAGCGGTCAGCGAGGGCTCTCGCCGCTCTCCCGGCCGCCCGCGTATCGCGCCGCCAGCCGCCCGCTGCGGTTGCCGCCGGCGAGCGTCGCCTGCTGAAGATCGCGGAGCTGGTCGAAGACCGCCGCCGCGTCGTCGAGCCCGGGCACACACACGACCTCGCCCAGGGCGAGCCCGGCGACGATCGCCCGGGCGCAGTCCTCGGAGCTCATCAGCGGCGGCATACCCGGCCGCCCGGCGAGAGGCCGCGAGCCGTGGAACTCACTCTCGACCATGCCCGGCAGACAGACCATGGCCCGCACGCCCGTGCCTTCGAGCTCGGCGGCCAGCGCCTGGATGAACACGAGCTGGAACGATTTGGCCCCGGCATAGGTGGCCCGGCCGGCCATGCCGATGCGCAGCGGCCCGCTGAGCGAGAGCAGCGAGGATACGTTGACGATCGCACCGGCGCCGCGCGCGATCATGGCCGGCAGCGCCGCCCGGATGAGCGTGGCCGGCGTGGTGACGTGAATGGCGATCGCGCGTCGCATGACGTCGGGATCGAGCTCGGCGAAGGGCCCATACCCCGAGAAACCGGCGTTGTTGACCAGCAGCGACAGCCGCGTCTCAGCGGCCACGCGCGCCGTGACGAGCGCCACGTCGACGGCCTCGGTCAGGTCGGCGGCGGCGACCTCGACCGCGGCGCCGGCCGCGGAGGCAAGCTCGGCGGCCAGAGCTTCGAGGCGGTCGCGGCGGCGCGCGACGACGATCAGGTCGTAGCCGTCGCGGGCCAGCAGACCGGCCAGCGCACGGCCGATGCCCGATGAGGCGCCCGTGACCAGGGCGAGCGGACGTGGGGCCGGCATGTGGCGCCTCCAGGGTCGGATCTGTGTGGTGGCCCGCCGACAAGCGACCGGCAGCCGTGACAGTCTACTCGCGAACCGGAAGATCGGCGCTCTTGTCCGCGTTGGGCTGCCGCGGCGGCACGACCGCGCCCTCCTTTGGCCCCAGCGCGCGCACCGCCTCGTCGACCGTCAAAAAGACGTGGTCGTCGCCGATGTGGTTCCGGAGCCCGGCGCGCGCCGTGTCGCGCGGCGCCTCGCCGGTCGCCCGGGCGACGGCAAAGTCGACGCCGCGGGCGTGCAGCTCGTGGACGACCTGCAGGAGCATGCGGCCGCCGGTGAAGTCCACGTCGTCGATGCCGGAGGAGTCGAGCACGAAGAGGCTGGGCGGTGGCACGGCGGCCGCCACCAGTTCGCGCACCCGGTCGCGAAAGCGGGTGGCGTTGGCGAAGTACAGCGGCGCATCCAGGCGGTAGGCCACCACGCCGGGCACGGTCTGGGCGTCGGGGCGTTCCTTGAGCGCCCACCACACGGTCGTGCCGGGCACCCGGCCGAGCAGCGCGTCGCGCGGCCGGGCGCTGCGCCAGGTGCGGTAGAGGATGGAGAGCAGAATGGCCAGCAGAATGCCGGGGCCGACGCCGAACAGCACGACGGTGCCCAGGGTCGCCACGGCGACGCCGAACTCGACCTTGTCGAAACTGTAGATGGCGTGCAGGTCGCGGGTGCGAAAGATGCGCAGGGCGATGTAGATCAGGACGGCGCCCAGCGTGGCCAGCGGCAGGTCGGCAAGCAGGCCGGCAGCGGCCACGATGAGCGCGACGACGATCGCCGCCGCCACCAGACTCGGCACCTGGGAGCGGCCACCCGACGAGGTCACCACGGCGCTGCGCGGCGGACTCGCGTTGACGGCAAAGCCGCCGATGAACGCGGCCGCCACGCTGCCGGCGCCCACGCCGATGAAGTCGCGGCCGACATCGGTCTCAAAGCCGCCCAGCTCGGCGAACGAACGGGTGGTCGCCGAGGTCTGGGTGATGACGATGAGGGCCACCCCAAGGGCGCTGGGCAGCAGCCGCCAGACGAGATGGATGGAGAGCGTCGGCGCCTGCGGCGCCGGCAGGCCGGCCGGCAGCGTGCCCAGGGTGGCGACACCCTTGGCGGCCAGATCGAACGCCGCCGAGGCGGCCAGCGACAGGATCACGCCGATGAGCGCCCCGGGCAGGCGACGATTCACACGCTCGGCGGCGACGACGACGGTAAAGACGGCGACGGCGACGGCCAGCGCGTACAGGTTGGTGTCGCCGATGTGCTGCGCGGCGCCCACCAGCTTCTGCAGCGCGTTGCCCGCCGTCGGCGGAAGGCCGAGAACCTCGGGCAGCTGGCCGACGACGATCGTGACCGCGATGCCGGCGAGAAACCCGGTGACGACCGGCACCGACAGAAAGTCGGCGATCCAGCCCATGCGCGCCACGCCGACCGCCATGACCAGCACGCCGACCAGCAGAGCCAGCAGAGCCATGTCGCCGCCGTACCGGGCAGAGCCCGCGACCGCGACCGCCGCGACCGCGACCGCGAGCATGGGCGCGATCGTCGAGTCGGCGCCGACCGACATGACACGGTTGGAACCCAGCAGGGCGAACATGACCACGGCTGCCAGAAAGGCATAGAGGCCGGCGACCACCGGCATGCCGGCGAGGTGGGCGGTGGCGAGCTGTTCGGGAATGACGATGGCGGCCAGCGTGATGCCCGCCACCAGGTCGAGCGGCAGGTAGGACGACCGGTAGCCGGCCAGCCACGGCGCCACGCGACGGCGGCGCGACGGCGACGGCGCGGCGCCCGGGCGCGCGGGCGGCCGCGCCGCCGCGCCGTGTTCAGGCTCGCCGTTGCGGGCAGACTCCGTCATGAGTATGGCCTTTCGCCGTCAAAGACGTGCTACCTTTGGCCCCACCAAACCAGCGGCCGTCGCAGTGAGCTCGACCGCACCGACGCAGGAGGGTCACACATGACCATCGTCGAGAAGCGCAAGCCCCTGAGCGTCGAGCAGCGCCGCAGCGCCGGCCGCGAGGCGCGCAAGGCGGCGCCGCGCGCGGCACACGGCGCGTTTGCGCCCGCCGCCGACCGCCCCGACCCCATCGCCATCCTGCGCGCCCAGGACGACGATCGCATGGCCGATCTCGTGCCGATCCGCTGGGGCCGCATGTCGTCCTCGCCGTTTGCCTTTTACCGCGGTTCGGCCGCCCTGATGGCCGCCGACCTTGCGCCGCTGCCGCGCACCGGCCTCACCGTGCAGCTCTGCGGCGACGCCCACCTGTCGAACTTCGGCCTGTACGGCTCGCCCGAGCGCGAGCTGCTGTTCGACGTCAACGACTTCGACGAGACGCTGCCCGGGCCGTTCGAGTGGGACCTCAAGCGTCTTGCGGCCAGCTTCGTGCTGGCGAGCCGCAACAACGGTCTGGGCGAAGACGTCGCCCGCGAGACCGCCCTGGCCGCCGTGCGCTCCTACCGCGAGCACATGACGGCCTATGCCGAGATGCGCGAGCTCGACGTGTGGTACTCGCACATCGTCGCCGACGACCTGCTCGAGATGGTGCGCGCCGCCGGCGCCGCCAAGTCGGCCCGCAAGGGCCAGCTCAAGGCCGGCCTCAAGTTCGCCGAAAAGGGCCTCACCAAGGCGCGCGGCCGCGACAGCGTGCAGGCGGCCGGCAAGCTCACCGAGGTCAAAGACGGCACGCGGCGCATCGTCGATCAGCCGCCGCTGATCATGCACTTCGACGAGCTCGACGAGGCCGAGGCGAGCTACCACCTCTTCGGCCAGTACCGGGCGACCCTCGAAGACGACCGCCGCGAGCTCCTCGATCGCTATGAGATCGTCGACCTGGCCCGCAAGGTCGTCGGCGTGGGCAGCGTCGGCACGCGCTGCTACATCGCGCTGCTCTTCGGCCGCGACATCAACGATCCCCTGTTCCTGCAGGTCAAAGAGGCCGGGCCGTCGGTGCTCGAACCCTATCTGGGCAGAAGCCGGTTCACTCACGCCGGCCACCGCGTGGTGGCCGGCCAGCGCCTCATGCAGGCGGCCAGCGACATCTTTCTGGGCTGGCTGACCGGCCAGCCGGGCAAGCGCCACTACTATTGGCGCCAGCTGCACGACATGAAGGGCTCGATCGAGACCGATCTGCTCAGGGGCCCCGGCCTGGAGATCCTCGCCACGATGTGCGGCTGGACCCTGGCCCGCGGCCATGCCCGCTCGGGCCACCGCGTCGCCATCGCCTCGTATCTCGGCGTGAGCGACCGCTTCGACCAGGGCCTCGCCGACTTCGCGCTGACCTATGCCGACCAGGCCGAGAAGGACTACGCCACCCTGCTCAAGGCGATCAAGCAGGGCAAGATCCCGGTCGAGAGCGGGATCTGACCCGTCAGAGCGGAGCGCCGCCGATGGGCTGACCCGTCGGACGGGAGCGCCGCCGTCGGGCTGAGCCGTCAGACCGGGGCGCCGCCGTCGGGTGGCAGCGGAGCTGGAGCGTGGCGTCGCGCCGCGCTCCAGCTCGCCCCCCCGGCGGCGATCATCACCGCTCCGATCGCCGCAAGCTCGAGCCCGTTCAGTGTCTGCCCCAGGAGCAGGAATCCGGTCAGGGCCGCGATCGCCGGCTCGAGGCTGAGCAGCACACTGTAGGTGGCGGCGCGCACCAGTCGCAAGGCGACCAGTTCGACGAAGTAGGGCGCCGCCGACGACAGCGCGGCGACCACGGCGCCCAGCGCGACCGCCGAAGGATGCTGAGCAAGCCTCGGCGCGAACAGCAGGGCGACCGGAGTCAGCAGGACGGCCGAGCCGGTGACCATGAGGGTCGTCACGTGCAGCGGTTCGAGCGTACTCACGGCCCGCCTGCCGAACACCAGATACAGACCCCAGAACAGGCCGGCCGACAGCGAGAGCACAAGGCCGCCGGGGCCGATCGAGCCGCGCGGGCCGACGAGCGCCGCAATGCCGGCCGCCGCCAGCCCGACCCAGACGAAGTCGGTGAGCCGCCGCGAGCCGACCACGGCCACCACCAGCGGACCGCCGAACTCGATCGCCACGACGATGCCCAGGGGCGCCACCGAGATGGCGCCGTAGAAGCTCAGGTTCATGCCGAGCAGACTCAGCGCCAGCAGCGCGACCGTGGCGCGCTGCCGGCGCGGCGGCAGGCGCAGCGAGCGCGGCCGCACAGCGATCAGGATGAACGCGGCGAGCGCCGTGCGCAGCCAGAGCGCGTCGACGATCCCCACCGCGCCGATGACCTTCGTGGCCAGGGCCGAGCCGGTCTGGAACATGAAGGCGATGGCCACGACCAGCAGCGGCGCCAGGAGCGGGCCCCGCTGGCGCGGCGCGGCGGATGGCTCCGCGGACGGCCCGGCGGGCGGCCCGACGGGCGGCCCGACGGACGACCCGGCGGGCCCGCGCTTCGCTGTCCGACGACTACGCATCTCTGCTCAAGCCTGCTCGGTGCCGGCCAGCGCGAACCACACCCACAGGGCGCCGCCCACGCAGAGCGCGGCAGCGGCGGCGAACAGCACCGGCGCGCCGAGGCGGGCGAAGACAAAACCGCCGACCGACGGCCCGACGATCGCCCCGATGCCCCAGCCGAACGTCTGGGTCACGGCCTGGCCGGTCGCCAGCAGGTGGCGCGGCACCAGCCGACCGACGATCACCACGACGCCGACATAGCTGAGCGCAAAGGCGACGCCGTCGCCGGTGGCCGCCAGCGCCAGCGCCAACGGCGAGGCCATGAAACTCCAGGCCAGGAACACCAGGCCGTAGACCAGCGCCCCAGCGACGAACACCGACCGCAGGCCAAAGCGCCGCGCGAGGCCGCCGCACCAGTGCATCACCGGGATCTCGATCAGTGCGCCGAGACCCGCGGCCAGGCCCACCAGGAACGGCCCGCCCCCGGTGCCGACGATGCGCAGGCTTACGAAGGCCAGCGCCGCGTAGGTCCCCACGCTGACGATCACCATGCCGACCACGAACGACGCCAGGCCGGGCGACGACCTGAACACGTCGCCCAGCGCGCCGAATCGCGACGCGGACCGCACCGGCGCCGGCGCGCCCGACGGCAGCCGCAGCGTCCACAGGCCAAAGGCGACCGTGCCGGCCGCGTAGAGCGGCAGGACCGGGGCGAGGCCGACGATCTCGTACAGGGCGCCGAAACCGATGACCGCGACGCCCCAGCCGAGGCTCGCCCAGAGCCTGATGCGACCGTACTCGCTCATGCGCTCCTCACCCAGATAGGCGACGGCGAGCGCGTCCGACAGCGGCGCGCCCGGCGACGAGCACATCGACATCAGCACGGCCACGAGCAGGATCGCCCACAACGCCGAGCCGCTGACGGCCAGCGCCAGCGCGAAGAGCGCGGTCGCCGCCGACGACACGAGCAGGACCCGCACGGTCCCCAGCCGGGTATCGGCCAGATGACTCCACAGCGGCGCCGTGAAGGCCCCGACGAACGACGTCACGGCGAACACCAAGCCGATGCTCTGCGGCGTCAGACCGCGGCCGGCCAGAAACAGGGCAAAGAACGGAACGAACGCCGAGCCGCCGGCGCCGGCGATCAGAAACAGCGTCCGCAGCGAACCCAGGCCGCCCAGGTCGGGCCTCGCCCGGCGAGCCTCGTCGGCCCCGTCCCGTTGTCCGGCCCCGTCGCTCATAGGCTCGCATCCTAGCAGCTGGGGTCACGGTCGACGGTGCACGGCGGCCGCCCATTTCGGCGATACTGTCGTCATGCGTACCGGCTCGTCACGCTGGACACGGCTCGTTGTCGTCGCCATCTACGCGGCGGCGATGGCGATCGTCGAGGCGATGGTCGTCTACTACCTGCGCAGGCTCTTCGCGCTCCAGTACGCCGCCGTCTTCGCGCCGGGCCGCTTCGTCTTTCCGCATGCCTACCTCAGACACGAGCAGATCCGCGAAGCCGCCACGATCGTCATGCTGCTGGCCGTGGCCTGCCTGGCCGGCCGCGGCCCGCTGCAGAAGCTCGCCTACTTCCTGCTGGCCTTCGGCGTGTGGGACATCGGCTACTACGCGGCCCTCAAAGCCATGCTCGGCTGGCCGGCGTCGCTGGCCACGCGCGACCTGCTGTTTCTCATGCCCCACCAGTGGTGGGCGCCGGTGTGGGAACCGCTGCTGGTCTCGAGTGCGTTTGTCGTCGCGGCGCTCCTGCTTCTGCTCGTGACGCGACGGCGCTGACGGCGGCTTCCACCAGGTGGCAGGTTTTACGCCTGCGACTCGACCTGTCCTTGAGGAAGATACAAGCGCACGAACCCCCCACGACGACCGGCGGGTTCCGCGAGGGCGTCGCTTCGCTTACACTGGTGGCCGCGATCGGGCGTGCTGCAGGGCACGTCGGGCGAAAAGGAGCCGGCATGGGCACAACGGCAGCGACAGTCAGAGCCACCAGGCGACGGCCGGCGGCGCTCGTCGCGCTGATCGTCATGCAGCTCTTTCTGTCGGTCGGCGCGCTGGGCGGCGGCGCGGTGCTCATCGCCTCGCCGCGGGGCGGCATCATCAAGCTGCCGCTGCACGACCTTGACGGCTCGCCGTTTCACGACTTTCTCATTCCCGGGATCATCCTCTTCGTCGTCTTTGGAGTCGGCCCCGTGCTGGTCGCCTGGGCGCTGGCCCGCGAGGCACGCTCGGCGGCGCTCGAGCGCTGCAATCCGTTCCGGCACGAGTACTGGGGCTGGACGCTGTCGGGCGTGATCGGCGTGGGGCTCGTCATCTGGATCGCCGTCGAGGTCCTGATCATCCCCTCCACGTTCCTGCAGCCCTTCTATGCCGGCGTGGGCGTCGTCATCATCCTGCTGACGCTCGCGCCGTCCGTGCGGGCCTACTACCGCCGTGAGCGACCGCGAGCAACGTAGCGAAGAGCGGGTGACCTTCGCCATGCAGATCGCACGACCTGAGCAGCGACCGTCGACCGCCCGGCTGTGGTTCGGTCGGATCCGCTCGCGCGAAGTGGCGGGGCTCGTCGCGGCGGCCTTCGTGGCCGTCGGCCTCCTCGTTTGGGGAGCCCACATGGGCCGGGCCGGCGAAGCCGCCGGCAACGTGCTCTGGCCGGCCGGCGGCGGCAGCATCGTGGTCTGGAGGAGCACCGACGGTTCGCTGACGGCCCGCATGACCGGCGCCGCGGGGGCCGCGACGCTGAGCTCGCTCGGTGTCGGCAGCGACGCCCGCCTCATCGCCGGTGGGGCGCGTCCCGTCGTCCTTGTGACCGAGCCCGGCGGCGGACACCGCCTGGTCGGCTATGCCCCGGCTTCGCACACCTGGTCGACGATCGCCTCTTCGCTCGACCCCGCCGAGATGACGACCGCCGCGCTCGCCCACGGACTCGCCTACCTGCCCGTGAACCGGGGCAGCCGGCAGGCGGTGATCGCCGTCCGCGGCGACGGCCGCACGGCCGCCCGCTTCCCTCTGTCCACTCTCAAGCCCGCCCCGAGCTTGCTCGGGACCTTGACGGGCACTGGGGACGGCGCTGCCAAGGCCGGGCGCAGCCGCGTCGCCGCGCTGCTGCCCGCCGGCGGCGATGTGCTGGCGATCACCACGTCGCCGGCCGCGGCCGCGCTCACCGACCTGCGCACGCGAGCGCGTGTCTCACTGGCAGGCTACACCCAGATCGTCGCGGCGGCAGTGGGCGGTGACGGCATCGTCTACATCCTCGCCGGCCGCGCCGACCCGGCTTTCTCGCTGCGCTTTCTGCGCGTCGACCCGCACGGCATGCGCGTTCTTTCGGCATGGGACACGGGCGTTGCCGCGACCCAGGAGCCCGGGTCGGCGCTGCCCACCCGCTTCGGCGCGGTCTTCTACGTGCCCGGCGTGCCCGACTCGCTCGACGCTTCCTCGGGCACCAACGTCTGGCTGGTCGACGCCAGCGGCGCCCGCCAGAACTCGACCGTGTCGTCGAACATCGGTGTGCGCATGGGGCCCGGCCGGGGCGACAGCGTGCTCTTCTACGGCGCTCCGGCGGGCGGCGTCGTGACCCGCCTCGACATCGACGACGGCGTGCTGAGCCGGGCATCCGCCCGGCTCAGCACGCCGTCGGGCGCGACCGTCCTGCTGGCCGCCGATTAGACCGGCGTTTGCGAAACGTGCATTACGTTGCACCTACCAGTGCCCGCAGGTCCACATCACACCCGGAGCGTCGGCGAGACCCCCGACCGGAGGTAGTGCCATGAGCGGCGTCTTCATCGCCATCATCATTCTGGCAGTGATCGGCATCCCCCTGGTGATCTACATCGGCATCAGGGCGTACTGGGGCGGCCGGCGCCTGAACGGGCCCCAGCGTCACCCCGGAGTGCCCGATCACGTGCGCTGCCCGGCCTGCGGCGAGCGAAACGCCGGCAACACCGCGTTCTGCGAGAAGTGCGGTCAGCGGCTGCACGACGCGCCGGCCTGACGACCGGCGCGACGCAGAACGGACGGCGGCGGCCGGGGGGCCTTGAGCGCTGGTCGCGCCGCGCGCCTATGGCTCCCGGGGAGCCTCCCAGGCGAGCCAGCGGGCGGGGTTGTCGACCATCAGGCGGCGCAGCGTCGCCGCGTCGACGCCGTGTCGCGCGAAGAACGGCGGCAGGTTGCGCGCCAGGTGAGCGTAGCCGCAGCCGCCGTACGCGGTGAGCTGGATCTTCATGGCGATGTCGTGCGAGACCAGCAGCCGATCGGCGAGTCCCGCGGCGCAGAGCGCGGCGACGGCCGCGACGCGTTCGCGGTCGCCGCGCGGCAGGTCGTCGCCACCGGCGGCGCCACCGGTGGCGCCGCCGGCGCCGGGCGTATTCCCGCCGAACCAGTCGAGCTCGACGAACGCACCCTCACCGGCGATCTCGCGGCAGTAGTCGAGGTCGATGTCCGAGTCGAGGTGACAAACGGACACCCGCCCGGCGTCGACGCCGTGCTCCTTGAGGATGAGCAGGGCCTCGAGGCCCATGTGCCCCGGAGCCAGCGAGTGGATGGAGACCGGCGCCCCGGTGCCCCGCTGCACGCCGGCGGCCGCCTGCAGCATGCGCAGCTCGGCCGGCGCGATGTGCCGCGACGACACGCCGATCTCGCCGATCAGCCCGCAGGGAATGCCGCCGCGCCGCGAGTCGGCGAGCAGGTCGGCGCGCAGTTCGCGGGCGAGGTCGTCGACCGCCAGGGCGGCCACTCGCGCCGGCTGGGTGTCGGCGACGTAGTGGCCGCAGCCGGCCACGACGTGCAGGCCCGTGGCGCGCGCTACCTGAGCGAGCGCGACGCGGTCGCGGCCGAGCTCGTCGGGCGTCTGGTCGACGACGGCGCGACCGCCGGCGGCGGCGAAGAGGAGCAGCTCGGCAACCGCCTCGCCGCGGTCGTCGAGGCGCAGGTTGGCACGGTTGCCGAGCGGATCGCGACGGATGTGCTCGAGGTTGGCGAGCGTGACCGGCTCGGCGGCGAAGTCCGGCGCGGACGCTTCGCCGGCCGCGAAGTCGAGGCCCTGGTCGAGCGCGCAGATCACATGCTCGTGGGGCAGGCAGAGTCCGAGCTCTCCGGCGGCCACCGGACCGAGCACCGTGACCACCTTGCCGGTCAGCGCCGCCGGCTCGACGGCGGGAGCGCCCTCAGGCGTCAGGGCCGAGCGCACGGGAGCGCTCTCAGGCTTCACGACCGAGCGTGCGCGCCTCGCGGGCGCGCAGCCGCCAGGCGAAGCCCGCGAGGCGCGCTTCGTCGATAGGGTCGCCGTCGTTGTATACGAACAACAGCGGAAAGTCGGCTCCGCGGCGCAGCTGCGCCTCGCTGATCAGCGCCGGGCCGCAGCCTCGCGGCGAGACCACGACGACGCCGTCGACGGGCCGCGTCTCCCAGGTCAGCAGGGCGCTGCCGATGGTGGGGATCGACTCGCCGAACGGATAGCCGTCGAACAGCGGCTCGCTGGCCTTCCAGACGTCGCCGACGTCGTGCCAGAACACCCATGGTTCGTGGGCGCGCACGACGGCCAGCAGGCGCTTGACCACGTAGCGCATGAACTTGAGGGTCGCCACGCGCTTGGCGCCGAGCCGGGTCGTCAGACCGTGGTCGCGCGCGTCGCGCAGGGCGAGCAGCTCGAAGATCTCGCCGAACGGCTCGAAGATGACGCGCAGCCCCTCGTCGGCGAGCTTGCGCTGCAGCTCGTCGTTGCCCCACTCGTCGACGCGCAGGTAAATATCGCCACACAGAAACACGGTGCGCAGGTCGGCGACCGGACGGCCGCCGCCGGAGAGCGTTGCGAACTCGCGCGCGGCCTCGCCGATGAGCGCCTCGCAGCGCGTCAGCAAGGCGCGCGCGTCGCCCAGACCCTTGACCTTGCCGGTCAGGCGCGGCGCCGCCAGTAGCGCCTCGAGGCGATCGGCATAGGCGTGGAAGAGCGCGTCCGAGGCGCCCCGCCGAGGCTCGTCGGCGTAGTGATAGAAGCGCATCATGTTGAGCAGGTCGGCGGTCGCCGAGCCGACCCACACCGCCGAGGTCAGCGACCAGTCCTCGAAGAGCAGGGTGAAGTCGGCGACCTCGACGGCACCGTCGTAGCCCAGGCGCTCGAGCTGAATCTGCTGGGCCACCGGGAACAGGTTGGCGCGGCAGGCCTGAAAGCCGCGGCCGATGCTGACGAACACGAGGCCGCCCTCGCCGATGGTGTCGCCGGCGCCTTCGAGGTAGTCGGCCAGCGTGCCCCAGATGAGCTGGTAGGGCAGGCACTCCTTGCCCGAGCAGCCCTGCCGGGCCTTGTCGAGGGCGGCCGGCGAGGTGGCGCCCACGGAGCGGGCGTCGAGGCCGGCGCCGCGCATGGCGGCGGCCGCGAAGCGGCCGCCGCTCCCGCCGATGTTGCCGAACAGGAAGGTGCGCTCGCGGTTGGTGCGCAGCGACAGCGCCACGGGCCGCTCGCAGCGCTCCAGGCGGTGCGGGTCGACGGGGCCGGAGCCGAGCGGGCCACCGGCGTCGCGGCCCGCGCTCGCAACGCCGGTCGCGGTCGCGACGCCGCTCCCACTCGCAACGCCGGCGGCGGCCGCGCACGCCTCGCGGTACCCCCGCACGGCGTACAGGAACGCCTGCACGCGAGTGATGTAGCCGGCGCTGCCGCCGTGGCCGTCGCTTTCGAGCACGGTGTGCGGGTAGTCGGCGAGCAGGTCGTCGAAGAGGTGCTCGACGAGAGAGTTCGGGCCGCAGCCGTAGGCGCAGAGCAGCAGCGGAAAGACGTCGCCGGCCGCGGCGGCCGCGAGCGCGGCGCGCAGGGTCTCGCCGGCGCCGGCCCAATGGACGCAGCGCAGCGCCGGCGCCGCCTCGTCGACCGGATAGCAGTCGAGCGGCAGCGGCACGGCGCCGTTGGCGGCGATCAGATCGTGGATCCCCGAGTTGATCACCGCATCGTGGACGACGTGGACCTCGCCCACGACGAGCACGACCGGCACGCCGGCGGCGCGCGCGAACTCGAGCGCCCGCGCGCCGATTTCGGCCAAGCCACGCTCGTAGCGCTCCCAGACGGCGCAGGCGGCGGTCTGGGCGGCGCGCACGGCCTCCAGGTCGGCGACGCCGAGCAGTCGCGCCGCCTCAACGAGCTCGCGCGACGCATCGGGCCCAGCGAAACCGCCGGCCTTCGTGGCAAAGAACACCGGCCGCACCACAGGCGGCGCCGCCGGATCGCCGGCCAGCGCGTGTTCGATCATCTGCGGCGTGCCCTGGGCGATCGGGCAGGTGAACGTGCCGGCGGCGCCGTGCGACGGCAGGTTGATGAACGCCGGCGCAAAGAGCTCGTCGAGCGGCGCCCCGTCGGCCGCCGCGCTCAGGCCGTGAGCGATCTTGACCGGCGCGCAGGCGCCGGGCGCCGCGCAGCGCCGGTCGCCGAGGGTCAGCGTCGCGACCGTCGGCCGCAGCACCTCGACCTCGGCGCCCAGGGCGGCCAGAAAGGCGGCGAAGAAGGGGAGCGTGTCGATCAGGTAGTGCGCCTGCGGCAGGCCGATGCGGCGGCCGGCCAGCGGGCCGGCCGCCGCATCGGCGCGCGCCGCTTCGTCCAGCAACCCGGCCAGCAGCTCGTCGCGCTCGCGGTACGGGCTGGGCGCGTCCTTGGGCAGCTTGGCGCCTACCTCGGAGCGCTTGTCGTACTTGGGGCAGTTGCCGCCGCTGATCACGCGACGGCGCTCGCCGGCCACCTCGACGATCGCGGTCTCGAGCCGGCACAGGTTGGCGCAGTTCTTGTCGCCGCAGCGGCCACTTTTGCGTTCGACGACACGAGCCGCCGTGAAGACATCGAGGTCGATCGCGGTCGCCGCGAGGTCGGCGACCGCCGGAGCGGCCGCGGCGATGTCGGTCGCGCCGATGTCGGTCGCGGCGGCGGCGCACCCCGCCTCGGCGGCGAGCAGGGCGATCCCCAGCGCTCCCATGGCGCCCGGGTTCGGCGGCACCACGACCTCGCGCCCGGTGACCGCCGCCAGGGTGCGCGCCAGCGAAGGATTGCTGGCCGGCTTGCCCTGAAAGAAGACGCGCTCGGAGAAGCGGCGGTCGCCCATCACGCGGCCGATGTAGTTCTTGATCACCGAGTACTGCAGCCCGGCAAAGATGTCGGCGCGGCTGAAGCCGTCGGCCAGCGCTTCGGCGGCGACGTCGGCGACGAACACCGTGCAGGTCTGGCCCAGGTCGGGCGGCTTGCGGGAACGCGCCGCCAGGGCGCCGAACTCGGCGATGTCGTCGAGCCCATGGGCCAGCGCCTGCTCTTCGAGGAACGAGCCGGTCCCGGCGCTGCAGACGCGGTTCATGTCGGACTCGAGCACGCGCCCGTCGCGCACGTTGATGAACTTGGCGTCCTGTCCGCCGATCTCGATGATCGACAGGCTGCGGCCGCCGTCCGCGTCGCAGCGCACGGCGGCCGCGGCGTGCGCCACGATCTCGTTGAGCACGGTGAGCCGGCCGTCGCGGCCCGGATAGGCGGCGCGCATCACGGTGGCCACGGCGTCGCGACCGGAACCGGTCAGCCCGATCGCGACCACCTCATCGTGAGGCCGCGCGGCGCGCAGGTCGGCGACGAGCCGTTTGGCCGCTTCGACCGGATTGCCGTCGGTGCGCCGGTACACGTCGGCCAGCACGGCGCCGGAGAGGGGCTCGACCAGCACGCCCTTCGAGCCCGTCGAGCCCAGGTCGAGGCCGAGCACGACCGCCGCCGGCGCGCCGCACTCTGTGACGTCGGTCTGCCGCGGCCGGCCGTCATCGTCGAGGCCGAGCTGCACGACCGACCCCGGTCCGTCGGTCGCCGGCACGAGCGCCCGCACGCGGCCGCGGCGCTCCACCACGAGATCTTCGGGCTGGGCCGGCCACGCGACCGCGCCCCAGTCGCGCGAGGCGGCGAGCTGCAGGGCGCCGAGCGCCTCAAAGACGCCGGCTTGCGGCGAGACCTTGACGGGGCCCGCCACCAGCCCGCGCAGCGCCTCGACCAGCGGACCGATCAGCGCCCCGTGGCCGACCAGCACCAGCGGACCGTCGACCTTGGCGCGGTCGTAGAGCGCGTACACGTTGCGGGCCACGCTTTCGAACAGGCCGCGAAACAGACGGCCGTGGTCTTCTCCCTGGTTGGCGAAGTGCGTCAACTCGCTCTTGGCAAAGACGGCGCAGCGCGAGGTGACGGTGATGCCGCGGTCGGCGGCGGCGGCGAGCGCGACGGCCTCGTCGAGGTTGCAGCCAAGCCGTGCGCACAGCCCCTCGACGGTCTCGCCGGTGCCGGCCGAGCAGCGCTCGTTTGTCTCGTAGCCGATCCGCCCGCCGGCGTCGCGCGTGAGCACCGAATAGCCGCTGCCGCCGATACGCACCACGTTCAGCGGACCGTCGCCGCCGTAGAGCCCGCGGGCCGCCCACTCCTGGGCGATCTCTTCGGGGATGCCGGCGAGAGCGGGCGTCGTCAGGCGGTCGCCAAAGGCGCCCGTCGCCACGACGCCCGCGACCCGTGCCGGCCCGAGCGACCGGTACAGCGCGAAGAACGGCGCCAGCGGCTCGCCGAGGTGGCGGGCGGCGCTCACCCCCTCGACGATCAGCGTGCCGTCGTCGCCCGTGCGACCCCACGCCAGCGACGTCGTCACTTTGCCGGCGTCGAGGCCGATCAGACGGCGCGCGCCGTCGTCGCCGACGGAGGGGGTGGGGGCAAAAGGCTCGTGCATGCCCTACAGCATACGACATGGGCGAAATCCAGGGGGAGCGGCCAGCCGGTGCGCCGGCCCGCGGCCAGACGTCGGGTTTTAGAAACGGGGCGACAACGGGAATCTGGTAGCAGGTTGCGGCCAACAGGGGCAGCGGCCCATCGTCAACCGACCGAGGAGGACACATGGAGATGCAGCAAACGGACGATGCCCGGGACGTCCTGGGCAAGATCGGCGATTCCTGGGTCTGGGTGCTGTCGTTTTCGATCCTGACGCTCATTCTGGGCGTCATGGTCATGGCGTGGCCCCATGCGACCGTCAAGCTGGTCGCCCTTCTGTTCGGCCTGCAGCTCTTCGTCGGCGGCGTCTTTGCCCTCGTGCGCGCCTTCACCAACAGCGGCGAGGGCTCCCGCGTGCTGCTCGCCGTCCTGGGCGTGCTGGGGATCCTGGTCGGCATCTTCGTGCTGCGCCACCTGTTCCAGACCGTGGTGATCCTCGTCTTGCTGCTGGGCGTCTACTGGGTCCTGCACGGCGTCATCGAGTTCTTCGTGGCCATCGACCACAAGGGTGTGCCCGGCCGCGGCATCAGCATCACGATGGGGATCCTGAGCTTCATCGCCGGCATCATCGTGCTGAGCTGGCCGGCGCCGACGCTGCTCGTCCTGGTGTGGGTGCTCGGTATCTGGCTCGTGGCCTACGGCCTGATCGGCATCGTCGGCGCGTTCATGGTGCGCCGGGCCGTCAAGGCGGTGGCCGCCTAAGGCACGGCCGACCGGGGGGTCTACGCCGGCGAGTCCGTGCCGGCCTGCCCGGCCGCCGGCAGCGCCGCCAAAAACAGCGCCTCGGCGAGAATGCCGCGCTCCAGTTCGGCCAGATCGACGCTTTCGTCGGGCGCGTGGATCCGGGCCAGCGGCTCTTCGGCGCCCCAGAGGATCATCTCGGCGTCGGGCGCCGCCTTGTGAAACGCGGCCACCAGCGGTATGGAGCCGCCCTGGCCGTGGTGTGACACCGGCCGACCGTAGGCGGTCTCGAGAGCTCGCGTCGCGGCGGCGAAAGCGGGGCCGTCGGTATTGGCCTGGAATCCCTCGCCGCCGCCGGCGTCGCCGAACACGAGCACCGCCCGCCAGGGGGCGGCGGCCTGGAGATGAGCCACGACGGCGCTCCTGGCCTGGTCGGGATCCTGGCCGGGCGCGAGGCGCACGCTCACGGCGGCGCGAGCGCGGGCCACGACGGCGTTGGCGGCGCCGTCGACCGGCGGAGCGTCGATGCCGATGACCGTGATCGCCGGACGGCAGGCAAGCTGTTCGGCGATGACGCCCGAGCCGGCGAGCGCGACGCCGGCGAGCACGCCGGCGTCGCGCCGAAAGGCCGGCTCGTCGTATCTCGCGCCCTCATAGGCGGCGGCATCGAGACCCGCCACCGCAACGTTGCCCGCCGCGTCGTGCAGCGTGGCCAGCATAGCGATCAGAGCCACCAGCGCGTCGGGCGCCGGCCCGCCGTACGTGCCGCTGTGCACAGGGCCGGCCAGCGTGCGGACCTCGACCATGATCTTCAGCGAACCGCGCAGCGAGGTCGTGAGCGTCGGCTGGCCGAGGGCGTGGTTGCCGGCGTCGGCGATCACGACGGCATCGGCCGCGACCAGCTCGGGCTGGGCCCCCACGAGCTCTTCGAGACCGCCGAGGCCAGTCTCCTCGGCTCCTTCGATCAGCACCCTGACGCCGACGCGGGCGTCGGCGCCCAGCGCCGCGAGGGCTGCCGCATGCATGACGATCCCCGACTTGTCGTCGGCGGCGCCGCGCCCATAGAGGCGTCCGTCGCGCTCGACCGGTGTGAACGGCGGGCTCGTCCAGTCCGCTTCGACGCCGGCCGGCTGCACGTCGTAGTGGCCGTAGAGCAGCACGGTGGGAGCGCCCGGCGGCGCCGGGCGCTCGCCGACCACCGCCGGCGGGCTGCCGGGCACGTCGAGCAGGCGCACGTCGTCGAGGCCGACCGCGCGCAGCATGTCCATGACGGCCGCGGCCGCCTGCTCCAGAGGTTCGATCGGAAACCCCGCGAAGGCCACCGACGGAATGCCCACGAGCCGCTCGAGGTCGGCCCGCGCGCGGGCCATGCCGCGCGCGACCCGGCGGCGCAGCTCGTCGGCGCTCGGCGACGTCGCGTGTGTCTCGATGCTCATTTCACCCCAGCCCCAGTCGCGCCAGCTCGTCCTCGTCGAAGCCGAAGTAGTGAGCGGTCTCGTGGAGCACCGTGACCCGGATCTCCTCCCTGAGCTCGCGCTCGTCGGCGCTCACCCGCTCGATGTTGCGCGCGAAGAGGTGGATGGTGTCGGGAAAGGCGGGACCAAGGGTCGATTCGTGGGGCATGGACAGGCCGTGGAACAGCCCCAGGATGCGCGGGTCCGTGCCGTCGCGCACCATCTCCTCGGAGGGGCGGTCGTCGGCGATCAGCGGCACGTTGCGCAGCCGCTCCAGGATCTCGGGCGGCAGCTCGTCGAGAGCGTCCTGCACGACGCGCGCGAACTCGGCCTCGCCGAGCTCACGCGCCTCGTCGTCGCCTTCGACATCGAGCCGCCGCGCCTCGAGCCACTCGGCCACCATGCCCTCGCGGTCGCCCGAGTCCTCGCAGGCCACGCCCAGCAGGTGGTGAAGGTCGGCGCGATCGTCGGGGTCGGCCACGCCGCCCTCGAGCAGCGGCCGCAGCAGGCCGGCGACCTTCTCGGGAGCGCCCGCCTCGAGAAGGCCCCAGGCGTGCTCGAGGGCGCGCTCGATCTCGGCGGGCGCCGGCGCGGGCCCGCGAGCACGGCCTGCGGGCCCGCGATCTTCATTCACTCTGCCACCTCGGTGCGCGTGACTGCGCGGCGATCATCCACTCGGTAGCGGCTTTGCCTGGGCGATGCGGCGCGATCGTCGAGGTCGGCGCCGAACCGTCCTTATGGGCACGTGGGTTGCCGTGGCGAGGCGCCGGCAAACCGTTGCGCGAGTCGGCGGCCGGCCGGCTGTGCTGCTCGCTCTCGACGGTGAGGGCGACCCTCATGGCCTCGCTTTGCGCGGAATCTATCACGCTCCGAACTCAACGACCCAGCCAACGCCGACCCCACCACGCGTTGCGGCGACTCACCCGGGGGCTCGGAGACGGTCTTCAGCGAGCGGCGATCAGGGCGACCCCGGCCAGCGCGCCGATCACGCCGACGAGCTGGTGGCGCGCCAGGCGCTCGCGCAGCACCACATAGGCCAACACGACGGTGACCACCGGATACAGCGAACCGAGCACCCCGACAAGACTCAGGTAGCCCTGCGTGGTGGCCAGCGCGAACAGGCCGTTGGCGCCGGTGTCGAGCAGGCCGATGGCGACGATGCCGGGCAGGGCCGCCCGCCGCAGGCCGATGCGCGGCCGCAAGACCAGCAGAAACCCGGTGAAAAAGCAGGCCGACGCGAGCCGCCCGCCGAGCATCGCCCACAACGCGTCGTGCTTGGCGGTCTCGTCGAAGCCGACGAGCATCAGACCGATGCCGACCGCCGCCAGTAGCGCCAGCAGCACGGCGCGACGCTGCCGCGCGCGGTCGGCAGGGCCGGCGGAGAGGTCGCTGGGGGCGCTGCCCGGCGAGCCGGCCGGCTCGATGGCCGGCTCGCCGGGCAGCGCGCCGACGCCGATCGTCTTGCCACGCCGCGGGCGGTCCATGGTGACGAGCAGCACTCCTGCCACGGCGAGCGCCACCCCGGCGAGCTGCAGCTCGCCGGGGCGCTCGCCGCTCCCCAGGCCCCAGAGGAACGGGATCGCGGCGCCGGTCGCGCTGATCGGCGCGACGACACTCATGGTGCCGATGGCGAGGGCCTTGTAGAAGGCCATGATGGCGACGCCGCCGACGACCCCCCCGAGCAGCGCGGGCCAGAGCCCCGTGAGGCCGATCCAGGGCCGCCCCGTCAGCAGCACGACCAGAGCGGCGCCGACCAGCCCGACCGCCTGACTGCCGACCACGACCGCCCAGAGGGTGGCGCGGCGCGTGGTCAGGCCGCCGAGGAAGTCCCCCGAACCCCAGCAGAGCGACGCGGCGAGCGCGAGTACGACGGCCAGCATGACAGGAGGCTATCAGAGGGCAGACGGCCGGCGTCGCGCCGGCCGGTCCCCGACGCGCGACGAGCGCTCGCTCACCCGTCGCTCGCCGCGAACTCCCTGACCGCCGCCACCGCCCGCCGCCAGCGCTCGAGCAACGCCCCGCGCTCGACCGTCGGGTCGGGCTCGAAGCGCCGCCCCGGCCGGCACAACGCCGCGACCTCGCCGGCGTCGCGCCACAGACCGACCGCAAGGCCGGCGAGCAGAGCGGCGCCCAGCGCCGTCGACTCGGGCTCGGCGGCGCGCACTACCGCCGCGCCCAGAATGTCGGCTTGAAACTGGAGCAGCACGTCGCTCACCGAGGCGCCGCCGTCGGCGCGCAGCTCGGCCAGCGCGCGACCCGAGTCGGCGGCGACGGCGGCGGCGAGGTCGGCGACCTGAAAGGCGATACCCTCGAGCACCGCCCTGGCCAGGTGCGCCGGCGTGGCGCCCAGGGTGAGGCCGAAGAACGCGCCGCGCGCCGCGGGGTCCCAGTGCGGTGCGCCGAGGCCGGCGAGGGCGGGGACGAAGACCCCGCCCTCGCCGGCCCCCACCCGCGCCGCAAGGGCGCTGGCTTGCGCCGACGACTCGAACACGCCCAGAGCGTCGCGCAGCCAGCCGACGGCCGCGCCGCCGACGAAGGCGCTGCCCTCCAGGGCGAACGTCCGCCGTCGGCCAGTCTGCAGGGCGACCGTCGTTACGAGCCTGTGGCGCGACGCCACAGGCGCCGCGCCCGTGTGAGCAAGCAAGAAGCAGCCGGTCCCGTAGGTGACTTTCGCCTGGCCGGCAGCGACGCATCCCTGACCAAAGAGGGCCGCCTGCTGGTCGCCGCACAGAGAGGCGATGGGCAGTGATTCGCCGAACAGCTCCCGCTTCGTCTCGCCGACGACCGCGCTCGTGTCGACCACCTGGGGCAGCAGCGCGCGCGGCACCCCGAACAGCTCGAGCAGCTCGTCGTCCCAGATGCCTGAGTGAATGTCGTAGAGCAGCGTACGCGAGGCGTTGGTCGCGTCGGTCACGTGCAGCCGGCCGCCGGTCAGGTTCCAGACCAGCCAGGAATCGACCGTGCCCCCGGCGAGCTCGCCGCGGCGAGCTCGCCGGGGGCCGTCGGGAACGTGCTCGAGGATCCAGCGCAGCTTCGTCGCCGAAAAATACGGGTCGAGCACGAGGCCGGTGCGCCGCATCACGAACGGCTCGTGCCCCGCCGCGCGCAGCGCGGCGCACACGTCGGCGGTGCGCCGGTCCTGCCAGACGATCGCCGGGGCGACCGGGAGGCCCGTCGCGCGCTCCCAGACGATGGTGGTCTCGCGCTGATTGGTGATGCCGATCGCGGCCACGTCGGCAGCGCTGCCGGAGCCGCGCGCCAGCGCCTCGCGGGCGGTGTCGAGCTGTGCCTGCCAGATCGCCAGCGGGTCCTGCTCGACCCAGCCCGGCCCGGGGTAGGTCTGCGCGATCGCCTGCTGGGCGACGGTGACGACGCGACCGTCACGATCGAGCAGCAGCGCCCGCGAGCTCGTCGTGCCCTGGTCGAGGGCGAGGATCACCGGCGCACGTCGGCCAGCGCGCGATAACCGAAGAACCGGCGCTCGACGACAAGCGCCCGGTAGCTGTAGGAGAAGCCGGCGGCCACGGCCAGCGCCATGACGAGACTGGCGACCAGCGCCAGCGGCTCCGACGTCACACCCCGCGCGGCGAGAAACTGCACGAGCAGCGCCATGGTGAGACTGTGGGCCAGGTAGAAGGCATAGGAGATGGCGCCGACCCACAAAAGCGGCGCCATCGCGCGCGACGAACACGCCGCCCGCACCACGCCGGGCAGCATGGCCACGACGAACACGAGCGCCCAGGGCTGAGCCACGAACTGCCGGTTGAACAGGCGCAGGGCGAAGTAGGCGGCGGCCGTCGAGCACGCCACGGTCGCGATCGCCGCCGCGTCCGGCCGCCGGCCCGCCGACCATTCCCAGTACAGCAGCCCAAGGCTCACGCCGGCGGCGACCTCGACGAGCCGCGAGCCGACGAACGCCAGGCCGATAAAGCTGCCAGCGCCGGGTCCGAACACGCCGTCGCCATGGTGGGCGAGCGTCAGGGATACCAGATTCACGACCAGGGCCAGGCCCATGAGCGGCACCGGCCCGAACCTGCGGGCAAAGGCGACGAGCAGCGGGAAGACCAGATAGAGCTGGACGACCAGGGTGATGAACCACCACGCCGCCGTCACCGGCCAGAGCCGCCCCGGCCACAGGATCTCGGTGCCGGTCAGCCAGAACGGCACCTTCCACAGCTGATCGGTCGGCATGCGGCCGGCGGCGAAGGCCAGGGCCATGAGCGGCACCGCGATCCACCAGAACAGCGGAAAGACGCGCAGCAGGCGGCGGCGGTAGAAGTCCAGCAGGCCGTGCGACCGCTCGAACGCGCGCACAAGGCCCAGGGCGCTGACGATGAGAAACACCGAGACGCCCCAGGTGCCGCCGTAGAGCAACACCCGGCCCTCGAGGCCGTGGGGCGCGACGCTCAGGCGGGCGGCGCCACCCGCCGCGCGCCAGAACCCGATGAAGTGGTAGCCGAACACGGCCAGGATGGCGACGCCGCGAACGGCCTCGATGTTGGCGTGGCGACCGGGGGCGACCATGTCCGCGACTGGTTCCCCGAGGCGCGGCTCGACTAACCCGCTCACCTCATCCGAGCGCGACCTTCAGGCGCCGCAAACCTTCCTCGAGCATGCTCCGCGGGCAGCCGAAATTGAGGCGCAGATAGCCGGGGGCGGCGCCGAAGGCGGCGCCCTCAGACAGCGCCACGCCGGCCCGCAGACAGGCCCTGGCCGCCGCGGCGCCCTCGGCGCCGTGGGCCTCGAGCCACTCGCGCGCGTCCAGCCAGGCGAGGTAGGTCGCTTCGACCCGGGTCGTGCTCACGCCCGGCAGCTCGCCGTCGACGAACGACTCGACGAGATCGGCGTTGCCGCGCAGGTAGGCAAGCAGCTCCGCAAGCCACTGCCCGCCGTCACGATAGGCGGCCTCGGCGGCGGCGACGGCAAAGCAGCCGGGCATGGGCAGCAGGCCCGCCGCCGCGGCCGCGAAACGCCGCCGCAGCTCTTCGTCGGGAATCACGGCGAAGGCAAAGTTGAGGCCGGGAAGGTTGAATGTCTTGCTCGGCGCCATCAGGGTGACGGTCAGCTGGGCCGCGTCGGGCGAGGCGACGACCGACGGCACATGGCGCGTCGGCTCGAGGAGCAGGTCGCAGTGGATCTCGTCGGAGACGAGCACCAGGCCGCGGCGACGGCAGAGGTCGACCACGGCGGCGACGTCGGCGCCGCTCCAGATGCGCCCCAGCGGATTGTGCGGATGACAGAACAGCAGGACCCTGGTCGCGGGCGTGACGGCCGCCTCGAGCTCGGCGAGCGGCAACTCCCAGCGCCCGTGCGCGAGGCGCGCGGGCACGGTCGCGAGGCGCCGCCCCTGAAAGCCGGGCGCCTCGAGAAAGGGCGGGTAGGCCGGCACGACGGTGAGCACGGTCTCGCCCGGCGCGGCGTAGGCGCGGCAGGCCAGGTTGAGCGCCGGCACGACGCCGGGCAGATAGACGAGCCAGTCCGGCGCCACTTCCCAGCCGTGAGCCGTGAGCAGATGCCGCTGCACGGCCGCGAGCAGCTCGCCGGACACCAGCGAATAGCCGTAGATGCCGTGCGCGGCCCGCGCCTGAAGCGCGGCGACCACCGCCGGCGGCGAGGGCAGGTCCATGTCGGCCACCCAGAACGGCAGCACGTCGGGCCCGTAGCGTTCCCATTTGTAGCTCGCCGTCCCGCGACGCTCGAGCAGCGCGTCGAAATCCACGTGCACCCTCCCTCTCGGCCACTCGCCGCCGGCCGTCCGCCCGCGGGCGGACGGCCGGCGCATAGTCCAGATGCTATCGTATCCGGCGCGCCGGCCCGCGCCGCCGACGTCCCCGTCGCTCAAGCTCCGCCGCCATCGCGCCGACACGGGAATCGAAGGAGTTTCGCCGACTCCACCAGAACTGGTGGGAACGACCAGTCACCCGACCGCGAAGGAGACACGTTGCGCGTCCGACATCTCGCCCTCATCGCCGCCGTCAGCGCCGCCCTGCTCGCGGTCGTCCTGGGTTTGGGCGCCTGCGCGTCGAGCGGCGGCGCGAGCGGCCTGCCCAGCCAGGTCCCCGCCGTGGCCGGCTACTCGAGCGCGGCGCCGGCGTCGTCGTTCGGCCTCGCCACCAACAAGCGCTACGGCTTCTCGCTGCGGTATCCGCTCGGCTGGGTGAGCGCCACGACGAGCGCCGCGCCCGGCAACCCGAGCGGCGGCGCGCTCTTCAGCGCGAGCTGGGCCGATCCCCACGGCAAGCTCGTCCAGGGTCACTATGTCGACGCCCTGCAGGTGTCGGTCTACGCGCTGAGCAAGGCCGTTCAGCCGGCCGACCTGGTGACCCACTCCGGCGACTTCAAGGCCATCGTCGACGGCCTGACCAAGGGCCTGCCGATGTTCGCGGTGTCCGATCCCTTCAGGCCGATCACCGTGAACGGCACGAAGGGGTTCCAGATCACCTACACCTACGGCATCCACAGCACGCCCGCCGGCGCGATGTCGTACCTTCTGCTGAAGGGCCGTTATGCCTACTGGATCACCGGCCAGGCGACCGCCGACACCTGGTCGGCGGCGTGGGCCAAGCTGACCCCGGCGATGGCCTCGTTCACGATCAAGGCCGTCAAGACGAAGTAGGCTCCGCCCGGTCGGCCTGGGGCACGACAGGCGCCGCCGAGGCGCCGGGCGCCGCCTGCTGGAGCGGCAGATACCAGCGCATCAGCGCCAGCATGACGACGGCGGCGCCCAGCACGTTCAGCAGGTCGAGCACACGCACGTCGAAGATGCGGCTGCACAGCAGCGCCGCCCCCACCCCGACCGTCACGACCGCCGCTGGTCGCGCCGCCGGCGGCCGGGCCGTGAGCACCAGCGCCAGGGGCACGATCGGCCACACGTAGGCCATCTGCCAGGCCAGCGGCGAGAAGAACAGCATGAACAGGACGGCGAGCAGCAGCACCGCGTAGCGCTCGCGCCGCTCGCTCTCGCTGTCGCCGGGCGCAAACGGCGCCCGCCGCCGGTTGCGGCTCGCCACGTAGACGAGGAACAGCAGCGCCAGGTAACCGAGCGCCGAGACGGTCTTGAGTACGAGCGGGTACTTCCACCAGTAGCGCAGCACCGTCTGGTTGAACTGCGACGGGTCGGAGACCGCGATCGAGGGCAGCGTGGTGAACAGAAACTCCCGGTACAGGCCCACGTGCACCCAGACGAGCGACACCGCCGCCAGCGCCACGCCGCAGAGCAGCGCCTTGAGCGCCAGTCGCCAGTCGCGAAAGTAGACGACCATGACGGCGAGGATCAGCACCGGGGTCACCTTGGTGGCGATCGCCAGCGCCAGCAGCGCCGCCGACGGCCAGCCGCGCCAGCGCGGATAGAGCAGAAAGCCGCTGGTCGCAAACGCCGCTGAGATCAGGTCGGCCTGCCCGTTGTGCACGTGGTAGATGAACGGATACGAGGCCATCGTGAGCAGCAGGGCGACCCCTAGCACCTCGAGCCGGCGCCCCGGCGTGACCCAGACCGCCACGCCCATGAGCAGGGCGAAAGCGCTCAGAGTGATGGCCAGCCAGGCGCGCCGGGCGTCGTTGTAGGTATACCGCGCGAGGGCGCCGTAGACGGGCAGGAACGTCGGCGGGTAGATGAAGCCCGAGATCTGCTCGGTGTCGAAGCGCGGGTGGGCGATGGCGCCCGGCACGCCCGGGTGGTTCGTGTAGGGGTCGAGGCCCAGGTTCCAGTCGTAGCCGCCGGCGTAGTACTGAAAGAAGTCGTAGTTGGGCACGTGGACGATCGGATCGATGTCGTTGAAGGCGCGCGAGACGATCTCGACCCAGTAGCTCGTGGCGATGGCCGCGGCCAGCAGCAAGGCCAGCAGCGCGATCGTGCGCCGCGGCGGCCAGGCGCCGCTGGTGGCGGCCGGGGCTGCGGATGGGCGATTCATCGCCGTCAGTATATCGAGCGCCCGCGGCCCGGCCGCAAGCGGGCCGCCGGCGAGAGCCGCCGGCGGCGGCTGTCGTCCCGCCGTTTTCACAGATTCTTGCCGCGGGAAGAATCCGCCCGCGGCAGGCAAGCCGCAGCGGCAACAACCGACAAGCAAGGAGATCGCGATGGCCAACTCGATCGTGTGGGCCGACATCCCGGTGATCGACCTCGAGCGGGCACGCAAGTTCTACGGCGCCATCCTGCAGGACGAGGTCAAGCTCGTCCCGGGCATGGACGGCATCGCCCTTCTGCCGGGCGCGATGGGCGAGGTGAGCGCCGACCTGTACAGCGGCGAACGGGCTCGGCCGAGCACCGACGGCGCCACCGTCTTCATCGACTGCAAGGGCGACATCAACGGCGCGATCCAGCGCGCCGTGGCGGCCGGCGGCGAGGTCATAATGCCGCCGAGCGACATGGGCGAGATGGTCGGCACGATCGCCTGGCTCAAAGACACGGAGGGCAACCGGATCGGCTTGCACGTGCCGCCCCAGAAGTAGAAGCGGCGCACGCCGCGGGCCTTGCGGCCCGCGGCGTGCGCCCGCGGCGATCCCGCGGCCGGCGGACGGGCGACTCCCGGCGACAAACGCGCGACCGGGTGCTAGGGTTGGCGCGGTCCGCACGTTCATGAGATAGGCAACGAACGTCGGCGCGGGGGCGCAGTGGGCAAGCCGGTGAGAGAGGGTTCTGCGATTGGCGGCGACCGTCGTTCGTCGCTCGGCCACGATCCCGCCGAGGAGCGGCTGGTCGTCGACCTGCGGCGCCATGCCCCGGATTCCATGGCCCGCCTGCACGGCCTCTACGCGGTCGGCATCTACAATCTCGCGCTGCGCATGGTCCACCGGCGAGAAGACGCCGAGGACATCACTCACGACGTGCTGATCCGCGCCTATGAACGGCTGCCGCGCGATCGCGAAGTGCGGCTGCGTCCCTGGCTGTATCGCATCACCCTGAATCGCTGCTACGACCACCTGCGGGCCGCGGGCCGCCGGCGCCCCGCCGACCACGACATGAGCGACCTCGCGTCCGTCGGCGATCCCTTCGCGCAGGCCGAGCTCGGCGCTCTGTTCGAACGCACGCTGGCCACGCTGAGCGCCCGCCAACAGGCGGCTCTGCTGCTCAAGGACGTCCACGGCGCCTCGACCGCGGAGCTGGCCGCCATGCTCGAGGTCACGCCGGGTTCGGCCGAGGTGCTGCTGGCACGCGCCCGCAACTCGTTTCGCGCCCGTTTCGCCGACATCGCCGGCGTCGAGCCCCGTTCGCTGCCGGCCTGGATCGGCGCCAGCCTCGTGCTGCCGCTCGTCGCCCTGCCCGCCGCGCTGCTGTCGCCGCCGAGCCCTCCGCCGGCGCCTCCGGTCCACCCGCTGCCCGACCTCAGCCACGCCGCCCTGGGCGCCGGTTACGCCGCCCCGGCCGGTGTCGCCGGTGGCGGTCTCGGCTCGGCGATCGCCAATTCGGCGGCGCTCAAACTCGCCGCCGTGCTGGCCGCCGCCGCTACGATGACCGCCGGCGTGGGCGACGTGCATCACGTCGCCCACCGGCCGCCGGCCCCCACCCCGACGGCAGCCTTGGCGGTCACCGGCCGCACGGCGCTGCCAGCCGGTAAGGGCGCCGCCAAGACGACCCCGACGCGCCCCGCCAGGCACACTTCGCAACCGACGCTGCACGCAACGCCGGCCGTGGCCGCCCTCGCCGTCTCGCCATCACCGGTCGCCGGCGCAACGGCGACGTCTTCGCCATCGCCCTCGCCGTCGAGCACCCAGCTGGGCGACCAGGGCTACACGCCATCGCCCAGCGCGTCTCCCTCGCCCACCCCGACACCTACTCCCACGCCGACGGCCACTCCCACGCCGACGGCTTCACCGACGGCCACGCCCACGCCGACACCCACCGCAACGCCAGCGCCATCCCCCACGCCGACGCTCACTCCCACGCCGGCGCCCGCGCCCACTCCTACGCCAGCGCCATCCCCCACGCCCACCGCGACGGTCTCTCCCACCCCGTCGCCCGCGCCCACCGCGTCGCCGTCGCCCACCGACACGCCGACGGCGACGGCCTCACTCTCAGACTAGTCCTCGACCAGCGTCTGATCCCGGCGCGCAACGCTGCGCGCTCGTCGGCGCTGCGCGACCGACGGCACAGGTGTTGCGCGGCGGGCAACGAGCTGCGCGATCGCGTGTTGACCTCGTTACCGGCCACCGCGCGACGGGAATACGAAGGCGCCATCCCATCCCAGGCGCCGAGCGGCCGCAAGGCGGCCGTGGCGTGTCACGAAGGAGACCAATGGAGAGACGCAAGCTGGGCAGTCAGGGGCTCGAGGTATCAGCCGAAGGGCTGGGTTGCATGGGCATGTCGGAGTTCTACGGACCCTCCGACGAGGCCGAGGCGGTCGCTACCATCCACCGCGCCCTCGACCTCGGCGTCGACTTTCTCGATACCGCCGACATGTACGGCCCCTTCACCAACGAACGCCTCGTCGGCCGGGCCATCGCCGAACGCCGTGCCGAGGTGACGCTGGCGACCAAGTTCGGCAACGAGCGCCGCGACGACGGCAGCTGGGTGGGCATCAACGGGCGGCCCGAGTACGTGCGCTCGGCCTGCGAGGCGTCGCTCGCGCGGCTCGGCGTAGATCACATCGACCTCTACTACCAGCACCGCGTCGACAAGACGGTGCCGATCGAGGAGACCGTCGGCGCCATGGCGGAGCTGGTGTCCGCGGGCAAGGTGCGCTACCTCGGCCTCTCCGAAGCGTCGCCGGCGACCATCCGGCGGGCGCACGCCGTGCACCCGATCACGGCCCTGCAGACCGAGTACTCGCTCTGGTCGCGCGACCCGGAACAGACGGTCCTGCCGACGGTGCGCGAGCTCGGCATCGGCTTTGTCGCCTACAGCCCGCTGGGTCGCGGCTTTCTGGCCGGCCGGTTCCGCGGCCCCGACGACCTGCGCGATGAGGGCGACTTTCGCCACCGCCACCCGCGCTTCCAGGACGACAACCTCACGCGCAATCTCGAGCTGCTGGGGCGCCTCGAGGAGATCGCTCGCGACAAGGGCGTGACGCCGGCCCAGCTCGCGCTCGCCTGGGTGCTGCGGCGCGGCGCCGACGTGGTGCCGATCCCCGGCACCAAGAAGCGCCGCTACCTCGAAGAGAACGTGGCCGCCGCGGCGCTCGCGCTGGGCGACGACGAGCTGGCGCGCATCGACGAAGCGCTGCCCCCCGGCGCCACCGCCGGCCAGCGCTACGCCGACATGAAGACGATCGACGCCTGACGGTGCGGCATTGGCGGCCCGGAAGGGGCCCGCCGCCAAGCAGCGCGATCGCGGTAGCGGCCGCGGCCGGCGCGATCAGCGCGCCGGCAGGCCGGCGAAGAAGGCCAGAAGACGCGCCCACGCGTCGCGCGCCGCGGCGACGGTGTACGAGGGCCGCGTGTCGTTGAAGAACGCGTGCGGCGCACCCGGGTAGACGTGCGGCTCGTAGTCTTTGCCGGCGGCCTTCATCGTCGCGGCGAAGGCCGGCACCGTGTCGGTGATACGCGGGTCTTCGCCCCCGTAGAAGCCGATCACCGGGCAGGCGATCCGCGACACCAGGTCGTCGGGGGCGGGCTCGCCGTAGAAGATCGCGGCGCCGGCCAGCGCCGGCTCGGCGCAGGCCAGGCGGGCCGCCAGGCCGCCACCCATGCACCAGCCCACGGCCGCCACTCGTCCATCGCCCGCCGGATCGTCGCGCAGGGCCGCACAGGCGTCGCCCAGCAGCGCCACGAGAGCGTCGCGATCGCGCGGCGCGAAGAGGGCGCCGAGCGACTCGGCGACGGCGCTGCGCTCGCCGGCCGGCAGGCCGGCGAGCGCCTCCTGGCGAGCCGCCTCGTTCCACCACGTGCCGACCGGCAGTGAGTTCAGGAATGCTTTGACGGCGGCTACGCGCGGCGGCTGCAGCGCCGCCGGCCGGCCGCCAAGCGAATACAGGTCGGGCGCCAGCGTGGCGTAGCCTGCCGTGGCAACGCGCCCGGCGAGGTCCTGGATGTGATCGTCGACTCCCCAGATCTCCTGGATGAGCAGGACTGCGGGCAGCCGTTCGGTGGTCGCCGCGGGCCGCGCCCGAAACGCCGCACAGTCCTGTCCGTCGCTGGTGAAGTCGCTCCAGCCGGAGTCGAGCTGCATGAGTGTCTCCTTCGTCTGGCTTTACGTTCGCCGCGACGCAGCCTATACCGGCCGGCCGCGCGGGCGACCGTTGCGCAGCGGTTGTCGGGCGACACCCGGGCGCGGGCGTGATGTACTTGCCCTGCCGCTTGCGCAGCAGCGCCAAGGCAGTCGTTTACCGTGAGGCAAGGAGAGTCGCATGCCGACAGAGCTCGTGATCCACGCCGACTACCAGGGCGGCATGAAGCTGACCGCCGGTGACGGCGAGCACACCGTCACCATCGACTACCCGCTCGAGCCCGGGCAGACGGTCGAAGGCCTCACGCCGCTCAAGCTGCTGCTGGTCAGTCTGGCGGGCTGCGCCGGCAACACGATCCCCCTGCTGCTGGCAAAGCGCGGCCGGCCGGTTCGCGGCCTCGAGGTCAACGTCAGGGGCCTGCGCCGCGACGAGCACCCGAGCGTGTTCACTCGCATCGACGTGGAGTTCGTGCTGCACGGCGCGCAGCTCGACCCCGCGGTGGTCGAGCACTGCATCGCTCTGGCCGACGAGAAGCTCTGCCCCGTCTGGGCGATGCTGCGCGCCGCCACGCCGATCTTCACCACTTACCGGATCGAGGACTGACCGGCCCACGACGAGGGCGGCTCCCTGCGGGAGCCGCCCTCGTCCACTACTTTACCGGCGACCGGCGCCTCGCGGCCGGCCAGCGCCGGCCGCGCCGCTCACTGCGGGGCCGTGCTGGGCGCGTGCGAACAGCCCGTGTGCGGCGCCGGCGATGAGCTGGCCGCGACGGTCGTCCGCGACGCGGATGTCGCGCTGCCGCTACCCAAGGCCGTCGGCACCAGCCAGACGGCCAGCGCCAGAACTACTACGGCGACAATGCCGGCGAGTACTTTTCTGGACATTTGTGACACCTCTTTCGTATCGGAAGCTGATCGGGTTCATGCCCCGCGCCACAACAATCAATGCGGGCGCGTCATTAAGAGATGTTCGTGAAGCTGTGCGTCCGCTGAGTCGACGCGGCCGACCGTGACAGGCCGGCGCGGCCGACGGCGCCGGGCGGCCACGCCCGGCGCCGTCGGGAACCGTGTACACTTGTAATGAGCGAGCCGCGGTGGGGCCGCCGCGCCGCCGCGGCTCGCTTCTATCGTCCAGCGGCAATTTCAAAGTCGGAGAACCTGCGCCGTGCATGCCCCCAGCCACATCCGCAACCTCGCCATCATCGCCCACATCGACCACGGCAAGACGACCCTGATCGACGCCATCTTCCGCGCCGCCCGCGTGTTTCGCGAGAACGCCCACGTCGAAGAGCGCGTCATGGACAGCAACGACCTCGAGCGCGAGCGCGGCATCACGATCCGCAGCAAGCACTGCACCGTCGAGTGGCAGGGCTATCTGATCAACATCATCGACACGCCCGGCCACGCCGACTTCAGCGGCGAGGTCGAGCGCGTGCTCAGCATGGTCGACTCGGTGCTCCTGCTGGTCGACGCCAACGAAGGTCCCATGCCCCAGACGCGCTACGTGCTCATGCGGGCGCTGCGCCTGGGGCTGCGGCCGATCGTGATCGTCAACAAGGCCGACCGGCCCAATGCCGACCCGTCGGGCGCTCTCGACGCCACCTTCGACCTGTTCGTCGAGCTGGGAGCGTCCAACGAGCAGCTCGACTTTCCCGTGCTCTACGGCTCGGGCCTCGAGGGCTGGATCGTCAACGACATCGACGAGTACCGCCGCGAAGAACGCGACCGCGAGGAGCATCTTGCCGAGGGCGGCGTGCTGTCGCCCGCCATGCAGGCCGCGCTCAACGCCCGCGGCATGCGCGACCTGTTCGAGACGATCGTGGCCGCGGTGCCCGCGCCCAAGGTCGACATGGAGGCGCCGTTTCTGATGCAGGTCAGCACGCTGGCCTGGAGCGACTACATCGGCCGCATCGGCTGCGGACGCGTGCTGCAGGGCCGTCTGGCCGTCGGCGACGAGCTGCGCCGCATAGAGACGCGCCACACGGCCGCTCCGGCCGACCCCGGCTCACGTGCGACCGCGGCCGCCACGCCGGCGGCCCGCGCCGCATCGTCGCTGGCGGCGCCCGGCGCGCCGCTCGAAGAGGAGGCCTGGGAGGTCGTCGGCGACCAGACCGCGCGCGTGACGCACCTCTGGGTCACCCATGGCCTCGAGAACCGCGAGATCGAAGACATCAACGCCGGCGACATCGTCTGGCTGGCCGGTCCCGACGAGATCGCCATCGGCGACACATTGGCCGCGCCCGAGCTCGACCCGGCCGTCGTGGCCCTGCCGCCGCTCGAGATCGAGGAGCCGACGGTCAGCATGTTCTTTCTCGTCAACAACGGCCCGTTCGCCGGCGAGGACGGCCGCGCCGTGACCCTGCGCCAGATCAAGGACCGTCTCGAACGCGAGCTGCGCGTCAACGTCGCGCTGCGCGTCGAAGACCTGGGGCGCCCCGACGGCGTGAAGGTCTCGGGCCGCGGCGAGCTGCACCTCGCCATCCTGATCGAGGAGATGCGCCGCGAGGGTATGGAGCTGTGCGTGTCCAAGCCCGAGGTGATCACCCACCGTGACGCGCGCGGCCACGTGCTGGAACCCCTCGAGGAGCTCGTCGTCGACGTGCCCGACGACTACCAGGGCACCGTTATCCAGGCGCTCAGTCTGCGCAAGGGCGAGCTCACCGGCATGCACGCCAGCCTCACCGGACTGGTGCGCCTCGAGTTCACCATCACCACGCGGGGCCTGATCGGCTACCGCAACGAGTTTCTCACCGAGACCCGCGGCCTGGGCGTCATGAGCTCGCGCTTCGTCGGCTACGGCCGGTGGGCCGGCGACCTGCCGGGTCGCGACCGCGGCTCGCTCGTCAGCCAGGCGGGCGGAGAGGCGGCCGGCTATGCCCTCGAGAACCTGCAGCAGCGCGCGACGCTTTTCGTAGGTCCCATGGATCGGGTCTACGAGGGCATGATCGTCGGCGAGAACTCACGCGGCGACGACATGCTCTGCAACCCGACCAAGCGCAAGCAGCTCGGCAACTACCGGCAATCCACCAAAGACATCGACGCCGGCCTCAAGGTGGTGCGCACCCTCACTCTCGAAGGGGCCCTCGAGTGGATCGCCGACGACGAGCTCGTCGAGGTGACGCCGGCCACGGTGCGGGTGCGCAAGCACATCCTGAGCTCCGAGGAGCGCAAGAAGGCCGCCAAGAGGGTGGCCGGGTAAGCCGGAGGGACCGGCGCCAAGGTCGACCGTGACGGCGGCGGGGCGGGCGCGAAGGCGCCCGCCCCGCCGCCGTCACGACGCTTCTTCGATGGCTTCCTCGAACTGGCTGGCGTAGAGGTCGTAGTAGAAGCCGCGCGCTTCCATGAGCTCCTTGTGCGAGCCCTGCTCGATGATGTGCCCGTGATCCATGACGAGGATGATGTCGGCGCCGCGGATGGTCGAGAGGCGGTGGGCAATGACGAAGCTCGTGCGGCCCTTCATGAGCTCGGCCATGGCCTCCTGGATGAGCACCTCGGTGCGCGTGTCGACTGAGCTCGTGGCCTCGTCGAGGATGAGGATATCGGGGTCGGACAGGACCGCCCGAGCGATGGTCAGGAGCTGCTTCTCGCCCTGCGACACGGCGGTGGCGTCGTCGTCGAGCACGGTGTCGTAGCCGTCGGGGAGGGCGCGCACGAAGTGGTCGATGCGCGCCGCCTGGGCGGCGGCGCGCACTTCGTCGTCGGTCGCACCCTCGCGGCCGTAGGCGATGTTGTCGTGGATCGTGCCGGTGAACAGCCAGGTGTCCTGCAACACCATGCCGAACAGGTCGCGCAGGTCGTTGCGCGTCATGTCGTGCGCGTCGACGCCGTCGATAGTGATGCGGCCGTGGTCGATCTCGTAGAAGCGCAGGAGCAGGTTCACGAGCGTCGTCTTGCCCGCGCCGGTGGGGCCGACGATCGCCACGGTCTCGCCGGGCTCGACGTCCAGCGTGAGGTCCTCGATGAGCGGAGCGTCCGGGACGTAGCGGAACGACACGTCTTCGAGCGTGATGTGGCCGCGCGTGTGCTCCAGCACGACCGGCGCGACCGGGTCGGCCTCCTCCTCCGGCTCGTCGAGCAGCTCGAAGACGCGCTCGGCAGAGGCGGCGGTGCTCTGCAGGACGTTCATGATGCTGGCCACCTGCGTGATCGGCATGGTGAACTGGCGCGAGTACTGGATAAAGGCGGTCACGCCGCCGAGCGACATCGTGCCGTTGGCGACTCCGAGGCCGCCGACCACGCAGACGGCCACGTAGTTCAGGTTGCTGACGAAGTTCATCACCGGCAGGATGATGCCGCTGATGAACTGCGCCCTGAAGCTCGCCTGGTAGAGCTGCTCGTTCTGCTCGTCGAAGGTCGCGATCGCCTCGTCCTGGCGGCCGAAGACCTTGACCACGTTGTGGCCGGTGAACATCTCCTCGACGTGACCGCCAAGGTCGCCGGTGTGCCGCCACTGCGCCGCGAACTGCTTCTGCGAGTACCTGGCGATGAAGAGCGTGAGCACGAACGAGAGCGGCACGCAGAGCACCGAGATGGCGGCCAGCAGCGGGCTGATCGTCAGCATCATGATGAGCACGCCGATGATCGTGAGCGCCGACGTGATGATCTGCGTGAGGCTCTGCTGCAGCGACTGCGAGATGTTGTCGATGTCGTTGGTCATGCGGCTGAGCACGTCGCCGTGGGAGTGGTCGTCGAAGTAGCGCAGCGGCAGTCGGGCGAGCTTCAAGTCGACGTCGCGGCGCAGGCGGAACATGGTGCGCTGCGCCGCCCCTGCCATGATGTACGCCTGGCCCCAGCCGAAGAGGGCGCTCAACAGGTAGATGCCGACCAGCAGCAGCAGGGTGTGTCCGATGGCGCCGAAGTCGACGCCGTGCCCCGGGTGGAGATGCATGGCCGACAGCATCTTCGCCAGCGTCGACTCGCCCTTGGCCTTGAGCCCGGCGACGGCCTGCGCCTGCGTCATGCCGGCCCGCAGTTTCTTGCTGGCGACGCCCTCGTAGAGGGTGTTCACCGCGTTGCCCAGGATCTTGGGCCCGAGGACGGCGAAGGTCACGCTCACGACGGCGAGCAGCAGCACGACGACGATGCGCGCCCGTTCAGGCCTGAGCATACCCACGATGCGCTTGAGCGTGCCGCGGAAGTCTTTGGCCTTCTCGGTCGGCCTGGCGAGCGCCCCGGCAGGTCCGCCGCCGCCGGGGCCGCGCTGCCTGGGGGGTGGGGTCGGCACCTGTTCGGCGCGCGGTCCCTTGCCCTCGGACGACGGCTGACGGCTGCTCATGCCACGCCCTCCGCGCCGAGCTGCGACTCCACGATCTCGCGGTAGGTCGTGCTTGTCTTGAGGAGCTCCTCGTGCGTGCCCTTGCCGGCGATCGTCCCGTCCTCGAGCACGATGATCTGGTCGGCGTGCATGACCGTGCCGACGCGCTGGGCGACGATGATCACCGTCGCGTCGGTCGTCTCCTTCTTGAGAGCTGCGCGCAGTCGGGCGTCGGTCGTGAAGTCGAGCGCCGAGAAGCTGTCGTCGAAGATCTGGATCTTGGCCTTCTTGGCGAGCGCCCGGGCGATGGCGAGGCGCTGGCGCTGGCCGCCCGAGACGTTGGCGCCGCCCTGGTCGACCTCAGCCTCGAGCCCCTCGGCCATCTCGGTCACGAAGTCGGTGCTCTGGGCGACGTCGAGGATGTGCCAGAGCTCCTCGTCGGAGGCCTCCTCGTCGCCGAAGCGCAGGTTGTCGGCCACCGTGCCGCTGAACAGGAAGGCCTTCTGCGGCACCAGCCCGATCCTCTGCCACAGGTCCTGGAGCTCCAGGACCCGCACGTCCATGCCGTCCACGAGCACGCTTCCGGCGGTGACGTCGTAGAAGCGCGGGATGAGGTTGATGAGCGTGCTCTTGCCGCTGCCGGTGCTGCCGACGATGGCGGTCACCTGACCGGGGCCTGACGTGAAGCTGATGTGGCTCAGCACCGGCTCTTCGGCGCCGGGGTAGCGGAACTCCACGTCTCTGAACTCGACGTGGCCCCTCACCGGGGCGTCGATGACCGGCGTCTCTGCGTCCTTGACCGAGATCTCGGCGTGCAGCACCTGCTGGATGCGCTCGGCCGAGGCCGAGGCCCGCGGCACCATGATCAGCATGATGGTGGCCATGAGCACCGACATGAGGATGATCTGGATGTACATGAGGAAGGCGGTGAGGTCGCCGATCGGCATGCCGTGATTGGCGACCTGGATGCTGCCGAACCAGACGATGGCCACGGTGGAGAGGCTGAGGATCAGGGTCAGGACCGGCATCATCAGGGCGAACAGCCGCATCACGCGCAACGTCGTCCCGGTGAGGTCCTCGTTGGCGACGTGGAAGCGCTGCTCCTCGTAGTCGACGCGGTCGAAGGCGCGGATCACGCGCACGCCGCTCAGCACCTCGCGCGTGACCTGGTTGATGCGGTCGATCTTCTTCTGCATCGACCTGAAGAGCGGCAGGGCCCGGGTCATTACGAGGCCGATAAAGACGCCCATGATCGGCACGGCGACCAGGATCACACTCGAGAGCGGCACGTCGAGGCGCAGCGCCATGATGATGCCGCCGATCGCCATGATCGGCGCCGCCAGCGTGAGGTTGAGCATCATCAGCACGACCATCTGCACCTGCTGCACGTCGTTGG
>Ga0182014_10001089_pt1 | contig 36833 bp, 28 predicted proteins | sample 612S2DmetaG_FD_120489 | JGI IMG/M metagenome (GOLD analysis project Ga0182014, IMG submission 120489) | Permafrost microbial communities from Stordalen Mire, Sweden - 612S2D metaG | ecosystem: Environmental > Terrestrial > Soil > Wetlands > Permafrost | place: Sweden: Stordalen | collected... | reverse complement strand
CCGCCGTGCCCGCCGGGCTGGCCGGCCCGGCCGTGGATGCCGTGCTGGTGGCCAGGCTGCCGCGGGCCAGGTACCCGGTCGTCACGGCCGTCGCGGCGATCAGCGCGGCGGCGGTCCAGTTGGACACGTGGCGGACCCGCCGCAAGCCGTCCCGGCGCCCCGGCGGGGACCAGACGGCCCCGGGAACCACAAATGGCTCGTTCTCCCGGGGCGGCTCGTCTGCCTCGTCCGCCCCGGGCAGCCTGCGCCACTCGAGCGGGCCCTGCGGATCCTGCGGCTCTTGATTCATTGGTGTGCTCCTGGCCGGAATGGTGGACAGGCCCAGGATGCGTGCGCACCGGTGAGGTGGCCGTGAGAGAACCATGTGAGGCGTTCTCATTTTCGGGCCCGGCTGCCGCCCGGCCGGAACCTCTCATGGTTTTCTCATCAGGGCCTTCATAGCCTGCGGATATGCGGGTACTCGTGGTCGAGGACGAAGTCCGGATGGCCAGCCTGCTGAAGCGCGGGCTGGAGGAAGAAGGCCACGCGGTCGACATCGCCCAGGACGGCCCGGAGGGCCTGTGGCTGGCGACCGAGAACCCGTACGGAGCGATCGTCCTCGACGTCATGCTGCCCGGCTACGACGGGTTCGAGCTGTGCCGGCGGCTCAGGAAAGCCGGGAAATGGATGCCGGTGCTGATGCTCACGGCCCGCGACAGCGTGGGGGACCGGGTCCGCGGGCTGGATGTGGGTGCCGATGACTACCTGGTTAAGCCGTTCAGCCTGCTGGAACTCGCCGCACGGCTGCGCGCCCTGTCCCGCCGCGGCGACCGGTCACGGCCCGTGGTCCTGGCCGAGGGAGACCTGAAGCTGGACCCGGCGGCCAAACGGGCGTGGCGCGGCGGCACCGAACTGCACCTGTCCCCGAAGGAGTTCGCGCTGCTGGAGCTGTTCCTGCGGCACCCGGGCCACGTGCTCACCCGCTCGCAGGTCATCGCGGACGTCTGGGACTTCGCCTACGACGGCGGATCGAACGTCGTCGACCAGTATGTGAACTACCTGCGCCGCAAGATCGACACACCGTTCGGCCGGCACGACATCGAAACGGTCCGCGGCATGGGTTACCGGCTCCGCCAGGCTGAGCCGGGAGACTGAGGTGCCCATCCGGCTTCGTCTCGCGCTGGCCTTCGCGGCGGCCACGGCGATCGCGTTCGCCCTCGGGAGCTGGCTGTTCATCAGCGCCCTGTCCGCGGCGCAGCTGGGCACGATCGACTCCCAGCTCGCGGTGCAGCTCACCCAGGCGGCCGGGTATCTCCCCGCCGGCCATCCGGGCACGTCCCCGGCGGCCGTCAGCCCGGCCCCGGGCGAGTACGTGGTCCAGGTCGTCGACGCCGCGAATCAGGTCCGCGGCGCGAGCCGGGACGCGGGCGCCACGTCCTTGCTGACCGCTGCCGAACTGAGCCAGGCGCGGCACGGCCGGATCACCGTGACCAGGCTGCTGGACGAGGAGAACGAGCGGATCACCGCCGCGCCGCTGGCCGGGCATCCCGGGTGGGCCGCCGTGGCCGGCGTCTCCCTGGAAACGTTCGAAGCCACCCAGGGCCAGGCGGCCCGCGAACTGGTCATCGGGGGTGCCGTCGCCGTCGCCGTGGCCGGGCTCGGGGCCTACTGGCTGGCCCGCTCCGCCCTGTCGCCGGTCGAGCGCCTCCGCCGGCAGGTGGCCGCGTTCTCGGAGCGGGACGACGAGGGGGCAGGCGTTGAGATCCCGCGGACCGGGGACGAGATCGCCGCCCTGGCCGGGACGATGAACGACCTGCTCGGCCGGCTGCAGCGGGCGCTGGCCCGGCAGCGCGGGTTCGTCGCCGACGCCAGCCACGAGCTGCGCACGCCGTTCGCGGTGCTGCGCGGTGAACTGGAGCTGGCCGGACGTCCGGGGCGGACCCGCGAGGAGCTGGCCGCCGCCGTGCAGAGCGCGGCCGAAGAGGCCGCCCGGCTGGCGCGTATCACCGACGATCTGCTGTTGCTCGCGCGCAGCGACGAGGACCGGCTCACGGTCCGGCTCGAACCGTCGGATATCGGTTCCCTGCTTACCCGCAGCGCCGAGCGGGCCGGTTCCCGCTTCACGGCCGCGGGCCTCAGCTACCGTATCGACGTCCCGGCCGGCCTGCGCGCCGAGGTTGACCCGGACCGGATCCGCCAGGCGATCGACAATCTGCTCGGCAACGCTGCCCGGTTCGCGCCGGCCGGCTCCGCGGTCGTGGTCACGGCCCGGGCTGCGGGCTCCGCCCTGGAGATCGAGGTCGCCGACGCCGGGCCCGGTTTCCCCGCCGACTTCCTGCCGCACGCGTTCGAGCGGTTCCGCCGTCCCGATGGCGGCCGGGCCCGCAGCGACGGTGGCGCGGGCCTCGGCCTCGCCATCGTGCAGGCCATCGCCGCCGCGCACGGCGGATCGGCCACGGCCGCGAACGGTCCCAGCGGCGGCGCGGCCGTGCGGCTGTGCCTCCCGCACGCTCTCGCCCCGCTGTCCCCGGCCGCAACGCCGCCTGCGCCGAGACCGCCATAGCCCAGACTTCCGTAAATGCCGCCGGCCCGGGTGGGCAGGACGTCTTTGTCCCGTCCACCCGGGCCGGCCGGGCTTGCCCGTCAGGCGGGCGTTCCGATGGGGCTATCGATCACCCGCGGACCCGGCCGGGTGCCGTTCGGGTGTGACCGGCCCTTCCGGCTGCTCCGGCTTCCCGGGTGCCGCCGAACCGCCGGACGATGCGTTCCACGACCGCCACACCAGGCGGTGCACCGGGATCAGGCGCGGGATGTCGCGCAGGCCCGGGATGAACGGCACCAGCAGGAGCAGGATCGTGGCCACGCCGGTCAGGTAGATCGCGATGAGGTCCACGTTGGTCGAGTTGTCAAAACCGGGCACGTGGTACCAGAGCTGATACAGCCACAGCCACGGCTGGCCGGGGTAACTGCCGGTCTCGTTCATCACGCCCCACTGGTCACCGGTCAGGTGATCAGCCGTGGCCACGTTGGCGTAGTAGGCCCCGTCCTCCAGGAACAGCAGCGGCTTGGTGAAGTCGGTCCCGTAGAACGGCTGCTGCGCGGACAGGTCGGCGTCGATGGCGCCGCTGCGCGCCAGCGTGAGCTCGGTGGCCAGCAGCGCGGGCACCGGGCCGTCGTTGGCCTTCGGGACCACCGGGGCCCCGTTGACGAACTTGACCTTGGTCACGGCGGTCCCGTAGGCCGTCGCCCACTTCACCTGCTGGGCCGCTGAGGCCGCGTTGTAGGTGGCCAGGGCGGACGCCAGGGCCGGGTCGGTCGGCGCGGTCTTGGACAGCGGGCCGAGCACGAACGTCTGCGCCGCGTCGATGTTCTGCCGGACGCCGGCCACGTCCGCCGGGGCGAACAGGATCTGCTGCGGCGTGCCGTTGTTGTTGTACGGCGGCCCGTAGGTCGCGGTCAGGCTGGTGCCGCCCAGCTCGGTTGCGGCGGTGGCCAGGAAGTCGTTCGGGGCGACCTGCACCCAGCTCCGCACGGTGAGCGGGGGGTCGTTCGGTGAGGACAGCACGGCGGCCAGGCCGAAGGTCAGGGCCAGCACGACCACGGAGGCGATCGTGCCCTCCTTCAGGATGTCGTACCGCCGGTTCGGCCCGCGCCAGGCGGCCGAGTCCGCGATCCGGGCGGCGCGGCGGGCGGCCAGCCCGCGCGGCCGGCTGACGGGAAGCGGGTGGCTCACGCCGCGCACCCGGACCAGCAGCACGTGCGCGCCGATGATGGCGACCAGGACGATGGGGATGAGGACGATGTGCCACATCAGCATCTGGCCGAAGTTCATCAGGTTGAAGAACGACCCGACGCCGACCGCGTTGAAGGCGTCCTTGCCGTTCGTGGCGATCCACTGGGAGTCGAAGTTCTGCTGCGACAGATAGCCGGTGAACGCCTCGACGACCGAGGCCACGAACGCCACCACGCCGGTGATCCAGGTGAGCGCGCGGCGCCCGCGCCAGGCGGCCATCCAGAACTTGCCCCACAGGTGGATGACCAGGAAGGCCATGAACAGCTCGACGCTCCACAGGTGCAGGCTGTTGAAGAAGTGACCGACCGGGTTGGTGTGCCACCAGTCCGGGCCGCCCAGGGCGATCGCGAACCCGCTGACGATGACGATGCCCAGCGCGGCCAGCGAGGCCACGCCGAACACGTAGATCCAGGACCGCACGTAGGCGGGCTGGCGGTCGGGCAGGAGCTTGCCGGGCGGCAGTGTCCGCAGTCCAAAGTTGCGCACCCGGGCCGTCCACATCTTGTCGTCCGGTCCGGGCTCGGGGGACGCGCTGGCGGCCGTGGAGCCGTCCGCGAGGCCGTCGGCGGAGGCCGTGCCCTCGGCTCCCGTACCGTCGGCCGGTTCAACTGCGGCGTCGCCTGGTATGTCCTTCCCGCCGTGCGGGAAGGGCAGCAGCAGCGCCGCGCCGAAGATGACGACCATGACGGCGATCAGGACAAGGTTCGCCACCGATATCTGGAAGATCGACCAGTGCACGTAGCTGCCCGGCGAGTTCAAATCGATCGCGGCAGGCGGATGCCCCGCGAACGCCACTACTCTCATCAGATGCTCCGGCTGGAAGGCGGGACAGACCCGCGCGGAAACAGTTATGGAGTGAGCTTCCGCCCGGGTGCCATAGGCGATCTAGGGAGCTGAGTCACCAGCTATGCGGGACTTTCGTCCCGTTGCCCGGGCCCGAAATGAGATCGGTTGCTCTGACCTGGAACGGGGACTTTAGTCCTTTTACCCGGGCCCGGTATGAGATCGGTTGCTCTGACCTGGATGGGGACTTTGGGCCGGAAGATTACGGCCGTTCTTCCTGTGACGGCCGCGACCGGGCCGTGCTGCGCTAGCCAGTGAGGGCGTTCCGCCCCGGTGGCCTGTTCCCGCCGGCCTGCACCGGCTCATCCGGTGCGGGAGCGGGAACGCCGGCTCCGCGACATCTGGGGTGGTGGGATCAATGGCTCGGCAGATCGACCCGTGGCTCGGCGGACCGCAGACGGCGGTGCTGGAGGAGAACCTGCTGGCGGTACAGACACGCCTGCAGCGGCTGGACGTCAGGCTGTCGGAGATGGAGGCGCGGCTCGGGCGGATGGCCCGGGTGGCCACCGAGGCCAAGGCGGCCGCAGACGAGGCGCGGGAGCAGAACCAGCAGCTCGAGGAGCAGCTGTCCGGGGTCGCTGCCGCCCTCCTCATGCTCGCCGACCAGCTCGGCGCCCCCGGCCCCGTCCAGGCCGCCCCCGGCCCCGCCCAGGCCGCCGCCGTCGCCCGCAAGGCCATGGAACTCCTGACGGAGTTGTCCGTCTGAGAATCCCTTTCGCCGAAATGGGGAGCGTTCTCAGCCGTATGTATTCGCTGAGAAGGCTCCCCATAAGTGTCTGGCTGAACCCGCCGTATCAGGCCACCGAGGGAGCGGGAACGCCCTGGACGACCGGGACCTTGCGGTGCGGTTCCCGCTCCGCGGTCTTCAGGCCGATGCTGACCGTGAGGATGCCGTTGTGGCAGCCGGCCGTCACGTCGTTGTCGTCGGCTTCAGCGGGCAGCGGGATCGTGCGGGTGAAGCGGCCGTACCGGAATTCCGAATGGTGCTTGCCCTCGGACTCGTCGGCCCGCTCGGCCCTGATGGTCAGGAAGCCGGGCCCGACGGTGACCTCGACGCCCTTTTCCGGGTCGAAGCCCGGCACTTCAGCGCGTACCACGTAGCGGCCGTCGGCCACGTAGTCCTCGACCCTGATCGGCTGGGCCAGGTAGGGCCGGAGCGTGTTGAACGGGGATTCCAGCCAGTCGAGCAGTTCGGGGACCGCGTTCCTGTGGTCCCGGTGCAGCAGCGTGCTCATCACATTCACCTTTTCCTGTCGCTGCGTTGTAGCCCCATCAGATGGCGGCCGCCAGCGGGCCGGTAGGGACCAAGGCCCGTGCTGCGGTCTCCGTTTGCCGGCTGCCGCCGAGCCGGACGATCTGGTCGACTTCCGCCGCATCGACCGGCCGGTGCGTGATGAGCAGGCGGGTCCGCCCCTCGGTCGCGGCCAGCAGGTCGTGGGTCAGTTCGCGGGCCGTGTCGTCGTCGAGATGCTCGGCGGGCTCGTCCAGGATGACGACCGGGAAGTCGGCGAGCAGGACCCGGGCCAGGGCGAGCCGTTGCCGCTGGCCGCCGGATAGCTGTGCCCCGTGCTCGCCGACCGGGGTGGCGAGCCCGGCGGGCAGCGTGTCCACCCAGTCCAGCAGGCGCGCCCGGGCCAGCGCGTCGCGCAGTTCACCCGGGCTCGCGTCCGGGCGGGCCAGCCGCAGGTTCGCCTCGAGGGTGGAGTCGAAGATGTGCGCGTCCTGCGCGCACAGGCCGACCACGCGCCGCACGGTGGCGGACTCCAGCGCCATGATGTCGGTGCCGCCGAGCGTGACCCTCCCCGCCGCCGGGTCGAGGAACCGCAGCAGCACCATGGCCAGCGTCGTCTTGCCGCAGCCGCTCGGCCCGGTCACGGCGACCCGCTGCCCGGCCGGGACGTCCAGGTCCAGGCCGCTCAGTACGTCCGGGCCGTCCGCCTCCCACCGTGCGGTCAGCCCCCGGATCCGAAGATCGTAGGGCGGCTGCGGGACCGGGGCGGGCGACGCGGGCTCGGTCACCGGATCGGGCTGGGCCAGCACGCCGGCGACCCGCGCCGCGGCGGACCGCAGCCGCGGCATCTCCTGGGCCGCGGGCGCGAGACCGGAGAACACCTCGTGCGCCGCGAGGGGGATCAGCACGACGACGGCGAGGGTCACCGCGCTCAGCGCGCCGGACCGGACGGCCGGCACGCCCAGCACCAGGGCGCCCCAGACGGCGGTTCCGGCCGCGATCAGGCCGACGGCCGCGCCGCAGCCTTTGGCGTATGCCGAACGGGCCTCACCGCGAGCCACCCTGCGATCGGCCTCACCCACCTCGCGCAGGGCGCGCCCGGCCGCACCGAAGGCCGACAGCTCGCCGGCCCCGCGCAGCAGGTCCAGGCTGGCCGCGGCGAGTTCGCCACGGTGCGGTGCGATCTGGCGCTCGGCCCGCCGGGCCATGCCGAGGGCGAGCGCGGGGGCCAGGAGGGCCGCGCCGAGCAGGCTGACCGCGAGGACCAGGCCGGCACTGGGCAGCAGCGCGGCGGAGACGGCGACGGCCCCGGCGCCGGCCGCCGCGGCCACGGCGTAGGGCAGCCGGACCCGGAGCCACCGGTCGGCCAGGGAGTCGATGTCGGTGACCAGCCGGCTGAGCAGATCACCGGAGCGGAACGCGGCGAGCCCGGCCGGGGCGAGGCGCTCCAGCCGGTCGTAGGCCGTCATCCGCAGCCGGGCCAGGATGCGCAGCGCGGCGTCGTGGCTGGCCAGTCGTTCGGTGTAGCGGAATACGCTGCGCCCGATGGCGAAGGTCTGCACCGCGGTGACCGCCACCATCAGGTACAGCACGGGCGGCTGCTGCGCGGCGCGGGAGATCAGCCACGCCGACGTGGCCAGCAGCCCGATCGAGCAGACCGCGGCCAGCGTCCCCAGCAGGCCCGCCAGCGTGAGCCGGCGCCCCGTCCGGGCCCGGTCGTCCGCATCGCCCCCGTCTCCGGGATCGGCGCCGGCCTTCCGCAGCGGCGGCGGTTGGGCCGGCCCGGCGGGCGGAACCGGCGAGTCTGGCGCGGCGGGTGCCAGTGCAGCGGCCGGCGGGGCCGCTATCCCGCTCAGGGCCGTGATCCGGTCCGCGATGGCGAGCACGGCGGGGCGGTGCGCGGCGATCAGGATGGCCCGGCCGGCCGCGGCCTCGGCCCGCAGGGTGGCCAGCACGCGCGCCTCGGTGCCGGCGTCCAGCCCGGCGGTCGGCTCGTCGAGCAGCAGCACGGGCCGCTGGCCGCGCGGGGGGAGCAGGGCGCGGGCGAGGGCTACCCGGCGGCGCTGGCCCGCGGACAGGCCGCTGCCGCGCTCGCCCACCGCCCGGCTGAGCGGCACCTCGTCCAGGGCGGCGGCGTGCGCGGCGGCCGCGACGGCTTCGGCGGGCGCGCCGGGCCAGCCGAGCCGGATGTTCGACTCGACCGTCCCGTGGAACAGCACCGGGTCCTGCGGAACCCACGCGAGGCGCGAGCGCCAGCCGTCCGGGTCGATCGCGGACAGGTCCGTCTCGCTGGCCGTCTCGCTGGCCGGGCCGGTGACGATGACGGCACCCGACGACGGCTGGACGAATCCCAGCAGGACGTTCAGCAGGGTGGATTTCCCGTACCCGCTGGGGCCGGCGACCGCGGTGATCTCCCCGCGGCTGACCATCAAACTGATGCCGTCCGGGGCGGGGCGGGGCCGGCCCGGCTGGTTCACCACGACGTCCTCGGCCCGCAGGGCCCGGATGGCGCCCGGCTCCGGCGCGGGATCGTCCCCGGCCGGCGGCCCGGGCTCCTCGATCACGGCGAACGCCTCGTCGGCGGCGGCCAGGCCGTCCGCGCTGGCGTGGAACTGCGCCCCCACCGCGCGCAGCGGCAGGTACGCCTCGGGCGCGAGGATCAGCACGAGCAGCCCGGTGCGCAGGTCCAGGTGGCCGTTGACCAGCCGGAGGCCGATGCTGACCGCGATGAGCGCGACCGACATGGTCGCGGCGAGCTCCAGCACCAGGGAGGACAGGAACGCGATACGCAGGGTCTGCATGGTGGCGCTGCGGTATTCGCCGGTGACCTTCCCGATGGACGCGCGCTGCTCCCGGGACCGGCCGAACACCTTGAGGGTGGGCAGCCCGGTCACCACGTCCAGGAAGTGATGGGAGAGCCGGGCCAGCGCCTCCCAGCGCCGCCGGGCGTAGCTGCCGGTGGCCATCCCGATGAGCGCGCCGAACAGCGGGATCAGCGGCAGGGTGACCAGGATCGTCACGCCGGACAGCAGGTCGGCCGCGCCGACCCGGATCAGCACGGCGACGGGCACGATCACGGCCAGGATGAGCTGCGGCAGGTACCGGGAGAAGTACCCGTCGAGGGCGTCGATGCCCTCCGTGGCCAGCGCGGTCAGTTCGGCGCTGCGCCGGCCGGCCAGCCAGCGCGGGCCGAGCGCGGTGGCGCGGGCCAGCACGCGCCGCCGCAACTGTGACTTGACCGCCGCGCTGGCCCGGTAGGACGCGGCCTCCGTGGCCCACGCGATCAGGGCCCGGCCCGCCAGCACCGCGGCCAGCGCGATGACGACGCCGCGCAGCGAGGTCAGCGTGGCGCCGTGCTGCACCGCACCCGCGATGGCGCCCGACAGCAGCTGGGCCTGGGCGATGACCAGCCCCGCGGCCGCCGCGCCCAGCGCGACCAGCACGGCGATGTAGACCGCCGTCTGCCGGGCGTACTTCAGCAACCGGGGATCGAGCGGCTTCACCGTGCTGCCGGTGTGGGCGCTGGCTTCTCGGGGTCTGGGGGCGGCGGGACGTCGCCGGGGGCGAGCAGCCGCGCGGCGCCGCCGAACGGGCCGGACGCGGCGGGCGGGACCTCCGGCGGCGCCGCGGCCGAACTGCCGGGGACGCTGATCCGCTTCCGGAACACCCAGTACGTCCAGCCCTGGTACAGCAGCACGAAGGGCAGGAAGATGCACGCGATCACGGTCATCAGCGCCAGCGTCTTCGCGGTCGACGAGGCGTTGCCGACGGTCAGCGTGAAGGCGGCGGGGCTGACCGAGGACCGCAGCACGTCCGGGAACAGCGCCGTGAACAGGGCGCCCGTCGCGGTCACGATGGCGGCCGCCACGGCGGCGAAGGCGTAGCCCTCACGCCCGAGCCGGCTGGCCAGCACGCCGCCGATCAGGGTGACCGCGGCCACGGCCGCGAACAGCACCGAGACGACCCCGCTGGCCACGTGACCGGGGCTGCGGTAGCTGGCCTCGGTCCAGGCCAGGAAGCCGGCGCCGGCCACGATGGTCACCAGGCCGATCTTCCAGGCCAGGGCGTTCGCCCGGCGGCGCAGGTCATCGGTGGTCTTGAGGCCGAGGAACAGCGCCCCGTTCAGGGTGAACAGCGTGAGCGTGGTCACCCCGCCGAGCAGCGAGTAGGGGTTCAGCAGGCTGAAGAAGTTGCCGGTGTAGTTGTGCGCGGCGTTCAGCGGGATGCCGTGCAGCACGTTGCCGAACGCGACGCCCCACAGCAGCGCCGGGATCAGCGACCCGCCGAAGATCGCGGTGTCCCAGCCGAGCCGCCAGCGGTCGCTGTCCCGCTTGCCGCGGTACTCGAACGCGACGCCGCGGAAGATGAGGCACACCAGCACCAGCAGCAGCGGCAGGTAGAAGGCGCTGAACATGGACGCGTACCAGCCGGGGAAGGCGGCGAACGTGGCGCCGCCGGCGGTCAGCAGCCATACCTCGTTGCCGTCCCAGACCGGGCCGATCGTGTTGATCATGGCGCGGCGCTGGGTGCTGGTGCGGCCGAGCACGGGCAGCAGGATGCCGACGCCGAAGTCGAACCCCTCCAGCACGAAGTAACCGGCCCACAGTACGGCGATGGCGATGAACCATATGTCGGACAGGTGCAGCACGACAGGCTCCTAGTTTCTCGTGATCGCGGGCGGTTAGTAGACCAGCTCGAGTGGCTTGTCTTCGTCGCTGGGGCTGCCCGGCGGCCGTTCCTCGGCCAGGCCCGCCTTGGCGTACTTGAGCAGCAAGCCCACTTCGATCACGGCCAGTCCCCCGTACAGCAGGGTCAGGATGATCACCGAGGCCAGCACCTCGCCGGCCGAGTTGGCCGACACCCCGGCGGCCGTCTTCATCTGGCCGAAGACCAGCCACGGCTGCCGGCCCATCTCGGTGAAGATCCAGCCGAACGAGTTGGCGATGAGCGGCAGCAGCGGCAGTACGATCACCGACCACAGCAGCAGCAGGCGCTTGCCCCCGGTCAGGTTGATGTGCAGCGGGTCGCCCGCCCGGCGGCTGCGCCGCAGCAGCCACAGCGCGACGATCGCGATCAGCGCGGACAGCAGGCCGATGCCGATCATGAGCCGGAAGCTCCAGTACGTCACCGGGATGATCGGCGTGTACGTACCGGGCCCGTAGGTCTGGTTGTAGAGGGACTGAATGTTGTCGATGCCCTGCACCTTGCCGCTGAAGTTCCCGGTGGCCAGGAAGGACAGCAGCCGCGGCAGCCTGATCGAGAAGACTTCCTTGGAGCCGTTCAGGCTGCCGATGGTGAACAGGGAGAACGACGCCGGCTGTGAGGTGTGGTAGAGCGCCTCGGCGGCCGCCATCTTCATCGGCTGGTACTTCGTCATGATCTTGCCCTGGATGTCACCGGTGATCGCGGTGAACACGGCGGCGACGAGCACGGTGATCGCGCCGGCCTTGGCCGCCGAACGGAACGCCGCGGCGGTGGACTGCGATGCGGCGTCGGGCCCGGCGGGACGGCGGATCAGGTGCCACAGGGCGACCGCGGCGACCAGCGCGCCGGCCACCAGGAAGCAGCCCGCGATCGTGTGCGGGAACGTGACGAGCTGGGTCGGGTTCGTCAGCACGGACACGAAGCTGGTCAGTTCCTCGCGGTGGGTGGCCGCGTTGTAGTGGTAGCCGACCGGGTGCTGCATCCAGGAGTTGGCGGCCAGGATGAAGTAGGCCGACAGCATCGTGCCGACCGCGGTGATCCACATGCACGCGGCGTGCACACGCCGGGGCAGCCGGTCCCAGCCGAAGATCCACAGGCCCAGGAACGTGGACTCCAGGAAGAAGGCGAGCAGCGCCTCGACGGCCAGCGGCGCGCCGAAGATGTCGCCCACGAACCGGGAGTAGGCCGACCAGTTCATGCCGAACTGGAACTCCTGCACGATGCCGGTCACCACGCCCATGGCGAAGTTGATGAGGAAGAGCTTCCCGTAGAACTTGGTCAGCCTCAGCCACTTGTCGTCATCGGAGCGCAGCCACGCGGTCTCGAATCCGGCCACGAGGAAGGCCAGGCCGATCGTGATCGGCACGAACAGGAAATGATACACGGTGGTGATGCCGAATTGCCACCGTGAAAGCTCGAGCACGTTCACCCGTGGCCTCCGAGGCTGAATTGTTATGAGGCACCGTGCCGTTATGGGCACTCCGCTGCTATCGGTACCGCGCTGCTAACGGAACGGTGTTCCCGTCGGACCGGTGCAAACACGGGCATTCCCGCCGTGTTTTAAACGATCTTTATGGATATACCCGCAGCTCACGTAGGGACACGCGGCCCGAAGCGCCGGGGACCAAAGTCCCTTCGTGGGATTTCAGCGGCGGGGCAGGTTTCAGCGGCGGGCAGTTTTTCAGCGGCGGGCAGTTTTTCAGCGGCGGACAATGCGCCGGCCGCTGATCCGGTGCGGGGCGATCCGGATGCAGGTGTCGTGCTCGCCGCCCGGCCACGGCTGCAGCGCCGCGCACCGCTGCAGATGAGCCAGTTCGGTGCGCTGCAGGACCCGGTGGGCCTGCCCTTGCACGAGCACGCTCCACGCCTGCTCCAGTGCCTCGTCGATGTGATCGACCTGGAAGGAGACGTCACCGTCGCCGTGCGCGGCGATGACGGAGCCGGATCCGGCCCGGATCACGATCGTGTTCGCCGCGATGGCGTAGTTGACCGGCAGGATCATCGTGCCGGACGCGGTCGGGAAACCGATCCGGCCGATCCCGCCGGGGGAGATCAGCTGGTGGCATTCGGCGGCCGACAGCCGCTCCGTCCGGACCGGGTTGCTCGTCAGCGTGCTGCCGCCCGGCGCGGTCTCCATGCCCGCGCCGAGCAGGGCCGCCGGGCTGGTCTGCAGGGCGGCGGCGAGCTGGCGCAGCACGGCGCTGGTGGGCATGCCCGGGTAGTTCTCCAGGAATTCCAGGTACCGCAGGCTCACGTTGGCGCGCGCCGCGACCTGCTGGCGGGTGAGCTTGAGCTCCTGCCGCCGCTGGGTGACTCTGCGGCTCAGATCGCCGGGGTAGGGGGGCGCCGGCCACGACGATCCATGGTCCGGCTGGTCCGGCTGGTCGGGCCGCTGCTGCGTTTCCTGACTGGCGGTCATGCTGCCCCACCTCTGTTCCGCGCGATGCTCACGTTAGGCAGGATTCGCGAGCGGGCGCTGTGCTGACGAGGGCCGTCGGCAACGACCCGCCGGGACTTTGGTCCATATCCGGAAGACCCCTGGCCAGTGGATATCGCCCCTCCTGGGCCCGTTCGGCATGATTATCGCGGTTCGTGATCTTGTGCCTGGCCCTCGCCGCGGCGGGTGGCTACGCTGGCGATGCCGGGTTCATCCTGCTCAATCGGCGTGAGCGCAAGGTTTTCTGAGAGGCTGGCCAGATGGAACCTCGTCCTGGTAGCCGTCCCACGGTGCTCCCGCACCTGCAGCTGGACGACCTGCTCGCCGAGCTGCAGGCGCGGCTGCAGGCCGTCCTCGCGACCCGCGACCGGATGCACAGCCTGCTCGAAGCGGTGGTGGCCGTCGGTTCCGGCCTGGACCTCGAGACCACGCTGCAACGGATCGTCGAGGCGGCCGTCGGGCTCGTGGACGCCCGCTACGGTGCGCTCGGGGTCATCGGGGAGGGCCAGCGGCTGACCGAGTTCATCCCCGTGGGCCTGGACAGCGCGGCCATTGGCCGGGTCGACCACTGGCCGGAGGGCCGTGGCCTGCTCGGCCTGCTCATTCGCGACCCGAGGCCGCTGCGGCTCGCCAGCATCGCGGCGCATCCCGACTCGTCGGGATTTCCCGAGGGTCATCCCCCCATGGAGACTTTTCTCGGCGTTCCGGTCCGGGTCCGTGAGGAAATCTTCGGCAACCTGTACCTCACCGAGAAGCAGGGGGGCGGCGAGTTCACCGAGGAGGATGAGGCGGTCCTGCTCGCGCTCGGATCGGCCGCGGGCGTCGCGATCGACAACGCCCGGCTGTACGAGGCCTCGCGCCGGCAGCAGCGGTGGATGCAGGCCAACGCCGAGGTCGCCACCAGCCTGCTGTCCGGGGCCGACCCCGACAGGGTCCTCGCCGGGCTGACGAGGCAGGTCCTCGAGCTGTCGCACGCCGACCTGGTCGTGCTGGCGCTGCCCGAGCAGGACACCAGGCGGCTGACGATCAGGTTCGCGGAGGGCGACGGCGCCGATTCCACCCGCGGCCTGGTCCTGCCGGCCGAGCAGTCGCTGTCCGGGCACGTGCTGAGCACCGGGGAGCCGCTCGCGGTCGATGATTTCGGCACCGACGAGCGGACGGCCGCAGTCGTGCGCGAGCCGATGGGCCACATCGGGCCGGCGGTCCTGTTCCCGCTGGGTGCGGCGGGCGATGTGCGCGGGGTGCTCACCGTCGGCCGGAGGCGGGGCGGGCCGCCGTTCCCCGAGGCCACCGCGGAGGTGGTCGGCTCCTTCGCCGTGCAGGCGGGGATCGCGCTGGAGCTGGCGGCCCGGCGGAGCGACGCGGAGCGCCTGTCGCTGTACGAGGACCGCGACCGGATCGCCCGGGACCTGCACGACCTGGTGATCCAGCGGCTGTACGCGACCGGGATGTCGCTGGAGGGCACGGTGCCCATGATCACCAGGCCTGAGACGGCCACCCGGGTCAAGCGTGCCGTGGACGCCATGGACGAGACCATCAAGGACATCCGCATGACGATCTTCGCCCTGCAGTCCCGCGGGCACGATGCCCAGCCGAACCTGCGTGAGGCGATCGTGGGGGTCATCGATGAGATGACGCCGATGGCCGGCTTCGCGCCGTCGCTGCGGCTGGGCGCGAAACTCGACGATCAGGTGCCGCCGGAGAACGCCGAGGACATGCTCAGCGCGCTGCGTGAGGCCCTGTCGAACGCCGCCCGGCACGCGCAGGCGAGCCGGATCGACGTGAGCGTGGACGTCGACGCCGAGGGTTTCCTCCTCCTCCGGGTCACCGACAACGGGATTGGTATCCCCCCCGATGGCCGTCGCAGCGGGCTGCGCAACCTCCGGCTGCGGGCCGAGAAGCTCGGCGGTAACTTCCACCTGGGACCGGGCTCCGCGGACGGTGAAGGGACCGAGCTGGTGTGGCGGGTGCCGTCCGGGGTGCCCAGGGCGTCCGTTACGTAGCGGCCAGCATTTCCTGGCCGGTCACGATGCCCGGCATGATGCGGAAGAAGTACCCATCGTCGGCCGCCGCCCAGGACTGCAGGCCGGTCGCGCGGAGCTCGCTGATCTCGGCGGGATCGATCACTTCGCGCGCGTTGCCCACGATGGTGACACTCCAGCCGCGATGGTGCTCATCGTCCGTGGAATCGGCCTCGAACGCCACCACGGTGTGGTGCAGGGCACCCGACAGCGCGCTGCCGGCATCGATCCGGATCACGATGCATCGCCCGTCCAGGGCGAACTTCACCGGCTCGACGGCGGGCAGCGCGTTCTTCGTGTAAGCGATGCGCCCGACCGGGACCGACTTCAGCCGGCGCAGGCATTCGCCCGCCGGGAGTAGCCGTAGCGTGGGGGCGATGGTGTTCATGAGTCAGGGATATGCGGTGTCCGGCCACCGCGCACAGGGACGAAGGTCTGGCCTGGCTAAGCAGGAAGGTCCTTTCCCGGGTGGTCGCCGCCATGGGGCTGCTGGCCGAAGACCCGGGCCGCGTACGCGGCCGCCTGCGTGCGCCGTTCCATGCCCAGCTTCTGGAACAGGGCCGACACGTAGTTCTTGACCGTCTTCTCGGCCAGGAACAGCCGCTGGCCGATCTGCCGGTTGGTCAGCCCCTCGCCGATCAGCTCCAGGATGCGCCGCTCCTGTGCGGTCAGGCCCTCCAGCGGGTCCCGCTTCTGCGAGGCGTCCCGCAGCCGGGCCATGAGCTGGCTGGCCGCCTTCGGGTCCAGCATCGACTGGCCGGACGCCACCGTCCGCACCGCGCCCACCAGGTCGGTGCCGCGGATCTGCTTGAGCACGTAACCAGCCGCGCCGGCCATCACCGCGTCGAACAGCGCCTCGTCGTCGCCGAAGGAGGTCAGCATCAGGCAGGCCGTCTCCGGCATCCGGGACCGGATCTCGCGGCAGACGCTCACCCCGTCGCCGTCGGGCAGCCGCACGTCCAGCACGGCGACGTCCGGTTTCAGGGCCGGGATCCGGGCCAGCGCGGAAGCCGCCGTCCCCGCCTCCCCGATCACGCGCATGTCCGGCTGAGCTTCGAGCAGCTCCCGCACGCCGAGCCGGACGATCTCATGGTCGTCCAGCAGGAAGACCCGGATCGTGCCATCCCCGGAATTGTTGTCGCTCACAAACCAAACGTAGCTTTCCCGGGCCGCAACTGGAAACACCGCAGCTATAAAAGCAGTGACGCGGGCCTCCGTCCCCGGCGCGTGGATTCCGCCTCCCGGGCCGGGTCGGGTGCCGCGGACCGGGAGGCGGAGCTGGTGCGGCTCGCGTCAGCGGAGCTCGCGCAGGAAGAGGTCCCGCGGCTCGGCCGGCGCGAGCCGGATCCGGGCGTCGACCGCGAACACTCCGTCCGGACGGGCGATGACCGGGTTGAGGTCGAGCTCGGCGACTTCGGGAAGGTCGTCGGCCAGCCGGGAGACCCGCAGCAGCATTTCCTGCAGCGCCGCGAGATCCGCGGGCGGGCTGCCCCGGTGCCCGAGCAGCAGTGGCGCCGACCGGATGGAGTGGATGAGCTCGTCCGCGTCGGTGTCGGTGAGCGGGACGAGCCGGGCCATGTGGTCGGCCATCACGTCCGTGGCGACGCCGCCGAGCCCGAAAATGATCAGCGGCCCGAAGACGGGCTCCTGCGCGACGCCCAGGATGACCTCGGTGCCGCCGGTGATCATGGGCTGGAGCAGCACCTGGTGCAGCCGTGACCCGAACTTACCGGTCAGCAGGCGCCAGGCGCGCTTGATCTCCAGCTCGGTGTGCAGGTCGAGCTGGATCGCTCCCGCGTCGGTCTTGTGCAGCAGGCCACGGACGTCGGCCTTGAGCACGACCGGGCCGCCCAGGCGGGCGGCGACCCGGACCGCCTCGTCAGCGCTGGAGACCGGCGTGAGCTCGGTCAGCCGGATTCCGTAGCACGCCAGCAGCGCGGCTGCCTTGTCCGGTGGCAGCCACCCTCCGCTGGGAGAACGGTGCAGGTACCCCTGGATCAGGGTGCGGGCGTCGTCCGTCGCCACGTCGCTGAACTCGCGGATGCGCCCAGTCGGCCGGGCCCGCCACGCGCCGTACCTGGCCGCGGAGGCCATGGCCTGAGCGGCCATCTCGGGATCGGCGTAGGCCGGTATGGACCCGCCCGCCTGGACGTTCCGGGGCAGCAGCCGGGCCATCTCGGTCTGGTCGAGCACGACGGCGGCGAGCGGCACGCTGACGTCCGCGGAACAGATCGCCGAGACCAGGTTGCCGGTGGACGCGGTGGACAGGACCAGGGCGATGACCGCGTGCACGCCATGGTCGGCGGCTGCGATCTCCAGGGTGCGGCGGAAGGACTCTTCGGACACGGTAGCGGTGGTGTCCACCGGGCCGGTGACCGCGCCGCCCGACGGCACCAGCGCGTGCAGCCGCCGGCGGGTTTCACCGGTCAGCCGGTGCACGACCAGGCCGTGCTCGGTGCACGAATCGGCGGCCAGCACTCCCGCGCCGCCGACGTTGGACACGATCGCGACGTGCGAGCCGGCCGGGACCGGCTGGGTCGCCAGCAGCGCCGCGACGTTGAGCAGCTCGCCGAGGCCTTCGGTGGCGATGATGCCGGCCTGCTGGAAGAGGGCCTCCCGGGTCACCAGCGGCGACGCGACCGCCGCGGTGTGCGACGTGGCGGCCCGCTGGCCAGCCGCCGAACGGCCCGCGATCACGGTGAGCACCGGCATGGTCCGGCCGACGTGCCGTGCGGTGCGGGCGAACTTACGCGGGTTGCCGAACGATTCGATGTAGAGCACCGCCAGCTTGGTCTGCCCGTCCTGCTGCCACCACATCAGCATGTCGTTGCCGGAGATGTCGTACTTGTTGCCGATCGAGGCGAAGGACGAGACGCCGAGGCCCAGCCGGGACAGCCGGTCGGCCAGGGCGAAGCCCAGCCCGCCGGACTGCATGACCAGGCCCGCGGGGCCGGGTTCGGGATGACGGGCGGCGAAGGTCGCGTCCAGCCCGATGCTGGGCACGGCGATGCCGAAGCAGTTCGGGCCGACCAGCCGCATGCCGTAGCGGCGGCAGATGGCCAGCAGGTCGGCCCCCTGCGGCGTGTCCAGTCCCGCGGTGATGACGACCAGGGCCTTGACGCCGCGCCGCCCGCATTCGTCGGCGACCATCGGCACGACGGCGGCGGGCACGGCGATGATCGCGAGGTCCACCGGTTCGGGGAGCGCGGTGACCGAGGCCACGCACGTGACCGCTTCCATATGGGCCGCGTGCGGGTTGACGGCGTAGACCCGGCCCTGGTAGCCGCCGCTGACGATGTTGTGCAGGACGGCGCGGCCGACCGTGCCCATCCGGCGGCTGGCGCCGACCACGGCGACCGAGGCGGGCTGGAACACGTGCCGCAGGCTCGCCACGTCGGCGCTGCGCTCCCGGTCCGCCGACGCGTCCAGGAACGGGTCCCAGCTCGGATCGGCGTCGTCGCCCGGCAGGTCGCAGGTGAACTCGATCACGTCGTCGGCCAGCTGGCGCCGCACACTGAGCCCGGCGTCACGGAAGACCTGCAGCATCTCGGCATTCTGCATCAGGACGGTGGCGGTGAAGGTGGTGATGCCCTGGTGGCCGGCGTACGACACGAGGTGCTCCAGCAGCAGCGTGCCGATGCCCCGGCCGTGCATGTTGTTGGGCACCGCCATGGCGATCTCCGCCTCCGGCCCGTGGTCCCTGACCTCATAGCTGGCGACGCCGATGATCTCGCCGCCGCACACCGCCAGCAGCGCGGTGTGGTCGCGCCCCTGCGGGCGGCAGACCTGCGTCGCCTCCTGCTCCGCGGAAACCCGGCTGTAGCCGGAGAAGCGCAGGTAGGAGTTATCGGCCGACATCCCCTCGTGTATCGCCTTGACCGCCGGCAGATCGTCTGGCGTGGCGGCCCGGATCTCGACCGTTGTCCCGTCGGTCAGCAGTGCGTACACGCTGGGCCTCGTAGTGACAGGCGTGATGCTCATCCCAGCCTCCAAACGACGATCCGGCACGGCTGGTCAGAACAGCGGTCCGGATAGGGGCACGTACTCGGCCGCCGTGGGATAGCTGAGCCGGTCACGCACGGCCACGACGCCCTCGAGGTGCCGGACCGCGGCGACGATGTCGTGCCCGGCCGGCGTGGTCTCCGGGTTCCCCTCCAGGGTGACGATGCCGTCCTTCACGATGACCGTGAACGTCGTGGGGTCGGCCAGGAATCGCCCGAGGATGATGTCCTCGGTGATCTCCCGGCGGAGGTCCCGGTCGGACCGGCTGAAGACGCTGAGCACGTCGGCCCGGCTGATGATCCCCACCAGCTTGCCGTCGGCGTCGGTTACGGGCAGCCGCTTGACCCGCCGTTCGTGCATCAGGTGCGCGGCGTGGCTCACGAGGTCATCCGGGCGCACCGTGACCGCTGGCGTGCTCATCAGCTCGCCTGCGGTCGCTCCGCGGGCCTTCTCCAGGTCGCGCCGGTGCAGCAGCCCGGACAACGGGCCGGGATGGGCCTCATCGTTGGCTTCGAGGGCTTCCTTGGTGATCAGGTCGGCCTCCGACACCACCCCGATCACGGTGCCGGCGTCGTCCAGGACGGGAAACGCGCTCACTCGGCGATCACGGAGCGTGGCCGCGATCTCCTTGAACGACGCGCCGGTGTGCACTGCCACCACTTTCCTGGTCATAACATCCATCACCTTGGCGCTCATCACGCTCGCCTTCTTCCGTCAGCCGTGCCTTGGTCCAGTTCACGAGGTTCCGGGCCGGGGGAGTAGCGGTAAATGGCCGGACTGCGGCGGGGCCTCCGGCCTCCGCGGCCGGGCCGAAGGTCCCCCGGCCGGAAGTCCCCGGGCCGGGCGTCCCGCCTCCGGTGACCCCGCCTCAGGTGACACATGGCCCTCCCGTCACCTGGCCCTGCCGTCACCGCGGTGCCGTAACGGAGCCTGGAAGGATGAGAGCGTGCCGCTCAACGATTCCTGCGTTCCCCGTTACCGCCTGATCCTGCTGCGCCACGGTGAGAGCACGTGGAACGCATTGGACCTGTTCACCGGCTGGGTGAACGCCGGCCTCTCGGCGTCCGGCGAGGAGCAGGCGGCCCGGGCCGGGGACCTGCTCGCCGCGAAAAGCCTGCGGCCGGACGTCGTGCACACCTCGCTGCAACGGCGCGCGATCCGCACCGCCGAACTGGCGCTGGCCCGCTGCGACCGGGACTGGATCCCGGTGCGCCGGTCCTGGCGGCTCAACTCGAACCACTACGGCGCGCTGCAGGGCCGCCGCAAGGCGGAGGTGCGCGCCGCCTATGGCGAGGAGCAGTACATGGCCTGGCGCCGCGGTTACGGCGTCCGGCCGCCGCTGCTCGAGCCGGACGCCGATCATTCGCAGTTCGCCGATCCGCGCTACGCGGCGCTGCCGCCGGAGGCCCGCCCGCGCGGTGAGTCACTCCGGGACGTCACCGCCCGGCTGCTGCCCTACTGGTACGACACGATCGTGCCCGACCTGCGGGCCGGGTCGCTGGTGCTCGTGGTGTCGCACGGCAACACGCTGCGGGCGCTGATCAAGCACCTGGAGTCGGTCAGTGACGAGGCCAGCGCCGCGCTGAACGTGCCCAACGCCGTCCCGCTCCGTTACGAACTGGACGCCGATGGCCGGATCAGCGGCGCTCATGCCTCCGCTCTAACACTGCCGCGGTGATCAGCTCGTAGGCGGGGTTGATCATCGCGAGCCGCCCGCTGTCGCCCGGGCCGACCGTGCCGTGCAGCCGGATTCTGCTGCCGGGCCCGACCCCGCCGATGCGCCGTCACCGTCCACGAACGCCCCCGCCCGCCCCTGAAGCCTCACGGGCCGTTCTGGTGCGGCGGACTCAGGCGTAGGTCTCGTGGTCGGAGTTGTTATCGCCGAAGACGTGCGCGGCGTACGCGGCGGCCTGCGTGCGCCGTTCCATGCCGAGCTTCTGGAACAGGGCGGAGACGTAGTTCTTGACCGTCTTCTCCGCGAGGAACATCCGCTCGCCGATCTGCCGGTTGGTCAGCCCCTCGCCGATCAGTTCCAGGATGCGCCGCTCCTGAGCGGTCAGGCCCTCCAGCGGGTCCCGCTTCTTCGTCGTGTCCCGCAGCCGTGCCATCAGTTTGCTGGCGGCCTGGGGATCGAGCATCGACTGGCCGGACGCCACCGTCCGTACCGCGCCCACTAGGTCCGTTCCGTGAATCTGCTTGAGCACATAACCCGCGGCCCCGGCCATCACCGCATCGAATAGTGCCTGGTCACCCTCGAAGGAGGTCAGGATGAGGCAGGCGACCTCCGGCATCCGGGAGCGAATCTCGCGGCAGACACTGATCCCGTCCCCGTCGGGCAGGCGTACGTCCAGGATCGCCACGTCCGGCCGCAGGGCCGGGATGCGGGCCAGGGCGGATGCGGCCGTGGCCGCCTCGCCGATAACGCGGATATCCGGCTGAGACTCCAGCAGGTCCCGCACTCCGATGCGGACAAGCTCGTGGTCGTCCAGAAGGAACACGCCGATCGCCGGGTTTTCCGACCTGTTCTCGGTCATCAGCAAGTCACGCTTTCTTGAGCTAAATCCGTCCCGGGGGCCGGGCGTACGAGTGTGCACTTTCACGATACGCACCTGAGGCCCCTGTGAGCACGGACAAAGGTCCCCGATGCCAGGGAAACATGCCCCCCGCGGGAGGGGAAAAGAGTCCATTGACCTGGTGAGTTGAGCCTCTGAACGATCCGGGGCAGGGCCTCTAGTGTCGGCAGTGTCATAAAGATTCTGGGACTGAGGAGAAAAAAATGTCCGGAATCATCGTTGGAATCGACGGCTCCAGTCATTCACACATAGCCCTGGAATGGGCCGTGCAGGAGGCCGCCGCCCGTCATGTGCCGCTCACCGTCATGACCGTCGAGCAGGTCGCCGCGACCGGGTGGCACGGCCTGATGGTGTTCCCCACCGACCAGCATTTCCTGGACGAAGCGCGCCAGGCCGCGCAGGAACTCGTCGACAAGGTCACGCAGCAGCGTGACGAGGCTGACCGGCCGCAGGTGACGGTCCAGGCCGTCTTCGGTCTGCCGGCCGAGCGGCTGATCGAGGCCTCCCGCGACGCGGACCTGGTTGTCGTCGGCTCGCGCGGGACCGGGGGATTCGCCCGGCTGATGATGGGCTCCGTCAGCGTCCAGGTCGCTCACCACGCGCACTGCCCCGTGGTCATCGTCCCGGGTGACCGCGCCTGACCGCCCTCACCGCTGCCCGTCCCGCCGGGGCCGCCCGTCCGGTCGGCCGAACGGAACGGAGCCCGCGCCGTTGGGTGCGGGCTCCGCGTCGGTGCGCGCTCACTACATGGCGTACATACGGCGGAGTCGCCGGATGTCATCCTTGCCCATGAAGAGGGCCACGGCGACGGCGGCGGCCCCTGCCGCCAGGATGGTGACTTTCATGGTCGGCCCTTTCTGATCTGCTGGGCGCGGGAACCCCCGCTGGTCCGATGACCGGGGAAGCCCGCCCGGAGTCTGGGTACGCGGCCTGAGGTATTTCAGGCATTTTCACCAATTTTGAGCGTTATATACGCTGATGTCACCGGATAGGGCCGGAGGTCGGCCTTGCGGCAGGGCCTATGACCCGCCCGTCGCCCCGCGCCCGCGCCCGGCCTGCGGACCAGGGAAGACAAGGTGACCTTGGTCCCTGGCTGCCCGTGCAGCGAACGGCGTCGAATGACAAATGCATTGATGATCAAGGGGGCGTGTCCATCATGACGGTGTCAGATACGGTCCGGGATCACCAGGCACGCTGCGCTCCGCACCTGGCCCGGTTGTGGATGCTGGCCGGCGGCCCGGGAGGCGCGCCGCTGCGCCCCTGCGCCGTTCAGCAGATCGTCGAGGCGACCGGCGCCATCCTGGCCGAGGTCAGGTCCGCTGGCGGCGGCACGTTCACGGTGGCTGCGGGCCGCAGTTCGCGGGGAAGTGTGCCGTTGCTGGCCGCGCGGCTGACCCGGCTGGAGAACGCCGCGGGCGAGATGATCGACTCGGCGCGCCGCGGTGACGCCGGGGCGCTGCGTATGCAGATCGCCCGCTTCGACGTCCTCACCGCGGCGATATGGACCGTGCACCTGTCCGAGTGCGCACCCTCGGCCATCCCGCGGCCGACCGTGCGCCCCTGGCCATTCGACGCAGCCCGGGCCGACGCTGGCCGCGCCCGGCCGTGGACGCAGGCTGACGTGCAGGCGAAGGTGCCCCAGCCAAGGACGGCGCTTACCCGATGGCAGCCCTCAGCCGGCCCCTCAGCCGACGGGGGCCCCGGCGAGAGCGGCCAGCACCCCGAGCGCCGCGGCGCCGAGCAGCGTGCTCACCACCCCGCGGCGCAACGCGATCAGCCATCCCGCGGCCAGGCCGAGGACGGCCAGTTGCCACAGGTGTGACAGGGCGAGGGCTAGCGGGATCGTGGCCCCGGCGATGGCGCCGATTGCCGCGGGCCCGGCGCCGGAGAGGAAGGCCTGGACCCGCGCGCTGCGCCGGAGCCGATCGAAGCGGGGGCCGCCGGCCAGTACGAAGATGAAGGACGGGGTGAAGGCGACCAGCGACGCCAGCAGGGCCCCGCCGACTCCGGCCGCCGCGTAGCCGACCACCGCGACCGTCTGCACGACGGGCCCGGGGGTGATCTGGCCGAGCGCCACCGCGCCGAGAAACTGGGCGCTGGTCATCCAGTGGTAGGTATGCACGGCGTCGTGCTGCATGAGCGGGATGATGACGAATCCGCCGCCGTAGGACAGCGCGCCGACCTTGAAGGCCACCCACGCGACCGACAGCAGTCCGCCGGCGGGCACCGCAGCCGTCACGAGCAGCGGCAGCAGCGCCTGCCCGGCGGATGGCCCTGGCCCGGCGGATGGCCACGGGTAGCTCGCGACCAGTAGCTCGGCCAGCCCGCAGCCCACCAGGACCAGCACCAGGAACGGCCCGATGAGCGCGGCGGCGGCCCCTCCGGCGATGAGGTAGCAGACCCAGCGAACGTGGGTCCCGTGTCCCCGCGCGGCACCTTGTTCCCGTGCGCCTCCCGGCGCCCGTGCTGCGCTCCGTCCCGCTGGCCCCCGTCCCGCCGCCCGCCGCCAGCTGGCCGGCGCCAGCCCGATCGCCGCGCCGAGTGCCACCGCCGGGACCGCGGCGCCCGCCCCCGCCGCGGCGCCGGAGACCCAGCGGGGCGGGTGGGCCGCCAGGAACAGCGCGCTCGCGGCCAGGATGACGATCAGGCCGGGCACGATAAAGCAGATCCCGCCGATCAGCGCCCCGATCGGCCCGCGCAGCCGCCACGCGCAATAGATCGCGAGCTGAGTCGAAGCCGGCCCGGGCAGCAGGTTGGTGGTGGCCACGCCGTCCTCGAACTCCTGCGCCGATAGCCATTCCCGCCGGTCGACACACAGTGCCCGGAGCAGGGCGATGTGGGCCGGCGGACCTCCGAAGCCGATGCAGCCGATGCGGCCCCACTCACGCGCAATGGTCGCCAGCGACTCGCGCGGCGCGTGGTCCGCGCCCCCCGGCGGCCCTTGCGCACCCGGTCGCTCACCCTGTGACTTACCCTGGGCCTCACCCTGCGGGCTGTCCACGCTCCCAGTATCAGTGGAAGAACAGCCGGCCGTCCCAGGGACCCACCAGGTGGATGGTCAGCAGCGCGATCACCAGGCCGCCGGCCAGGGCCGCGCCGACCAGCAGCCACCGCGTGCCGCCGCCCGAGACCGCCATCCGGGCCACGCCGGGCTCCGCATGGCCGCCGTGGCCGTCCGGTGTCCCCAGCAGGATGCGCGGCAGCCGCCATACGTACGTCAGCACGTGCAGCGTCATGCACCCGAACCACAGCACGAACGACGCCTTGTGGAAGAACAGCCAGGGCCCGCTCCCGGGGCCGGCGACGCCCAGCATCACCCCGGTGCCCAGCACGGCCAGCGACGTCAGGATCACGAACGGCCCGAGCAGGCGCATGAACGGTGCGGGCGGCCCCTTGCGCACGTACGGGGCCGCGCCGGTGTAGTACCGGGCGAACCGGTAACCGGTGGAGCCGATCTTCAGCAGCACCGGCCCGATCAGCAGCATGCCGAGGAAGAAGTGCAGCGTCAGCAGCCGGTGCAGCGCGAGGAGCGTCATGCCCTCGATCGCGAAGCCGATCAGCAGCACGACGCCGGTGAGCGCGGTCAGCCGCTCGTTGCCCACGACGCCGTCCGTGGCGTCCGGTTCGCGGCGATGGTGCCGCCTATCGGTTACGGTCACGGTGCCCGGATTCCCTTCACGCTGATTCTTCTGGGTGCGCTGGAGCCGCAGGGCCAGCACGGGACAGGCCCGGACCGCCCGGCGTGCGGGCGCGGCCAGGCTGGACGGTACCTCGGGCTGGATGATCGGGAAGCCCCACTCGTCGAGCTCGATGCGCTCGGGCAGCAGGTCGGCGCAGACGCCGTGCCCGGTACAGGCCGTGGGGTCGATCCGGATCCGCAGGCTCATCGCCATTGGCCCTCCGCCCGGGGCCGGGGGATCGGCAACCCGGCCGCGGTTCGCCCGCGCCGGAACGCCGCGCACGGATGCCCGGCGGCGTGCGCGCGGACATCGCTGGCGAAGGCGTTGAGCGCGGAGGTGGCCAGCCGAACTGCTCCGTCCGGATGCCGGCACGCCCCGCGGCCGGGGATCACACCGAGACGGCGGTGCAGGCGATCCAGCACGCCGTCCTCGGGCCTGCCCGCCGCGAGCTGGGCGAAGTCGTCGGCAATGGCCGGCAGCCCGAACCGGCACGGCCCGCACTGCTGGGCACCCTCGCGGGCGAGGTAGCCGAGGATCCGGGTGGTCTCCGCGAGCCCGCAGCTACTGGGGGCCAGGGCGAGGACCAGGCCGGCGCCCGGCGACGCACCGGCGGCCCGCAGCCCGGCGGCGGTCAGCGGGAGCTGCGCGGCCTCGCGCATCGGGTGCCAGGTGCCCCCGTAGCCGCCGAGCAGGACAAAGCCGTCATCGACCGCGCCGCTCATCTCCAGGACGTCCCCGACCAGGGTGCCGCCCTCGATCTCGTACACCCCGGGTCCCGCGACGGCCCCGGCCGCGGTGACCAGAAAGGTCCCTGGTGCATCGGATGATCCAGCCGAACGGAACCACGCGGGACCGTACCGGGCGACGAGCGCGACGTGGGCGAGTGTCTCCACGTTGTCCACCAGCGTGGGGTGGCGCCCGACACCGCGGTCGGAGGGGCGCGGCGGTGCCGTGACCGGCCGGGCTTCACCACCGTTCAGCCAGCGGACCAGCGAGGTCTCCTCGCTGGAGACGTAATGCCGGGGCAGTCCGTGCACCATGACCGGCACCGGGTCCACGCGCGCCCGCCGGCGCTCGCCGACGGCCCGCATGAGCGCGGTGATCTGCTGGTCCCGTGCCCGGTCCAGGCACACGTGCACGGTGCCGGCGCCGACCGCGTGCGCGGCCAGCACCGCGCCGTCCAGCACCAGGTGCGGGGCCCGGGCCAGCAGCGCCTGGTCTTTCTCGCTGGCGGGCTCGCTTTCCATGCCGTTGACCACGACCACGGCCGGTCCCCGCCGGGCGGCCACGGCGCGCATCTTTACGCCGGTCGGGAAGCCGGCTCCGCCACGGCCGGTCAGCCCGGCGGCGGCCACCGCCCCGGCCAGGTCCCGCCCCGCCTCCGGCCGGGGGCCGTACCGGGCGTGGTGCTCGCCGAGGCTGGCCGGGCGCGCGGCCTGGTGCCAGCCGACGGTGAGCCGGGCGGCCAGAGGCCGGGTCGTCTGGGTGCTCATGGCTGCCCGCCCGTAGCCCGCTGCGCTGTGCTAGTTGGCTGCGCTGTGCTAGTTGGCTGCGCGGGCGCCGGGGGCGTGCTCGACGTGCTCACCGGGCCAAGCAGCGCGGCCGGTGTGCCGGCCCGCCGGGCCCAGCCCGGCTGGAGCGGGCCCGCCGCTGCGAACACGATGGTGGCCGCCGGCAGCAGGACCACGGCCGCGATGGCCGCCGCGCGCGCGGTTCCCGCCGGGACCCGAGACAGCCGCCAGGTTGCGGCGGCCGCCACGCTGGCCAGGCACGCCGCGTCGATCGCGAGCAGCCAGGGCAGCCGGCCGTCGGTTCCGGTGCCCAGCCCGTGCCATAGCGCCACCGGCCAGCACGCGTACGCCAGCCCGTGCACGGCCCGCCAGGTGCGGTAGGACATGCGGTCGCGGACCAGGCTGGTCAGCGCGAGCGCGAGCAGCAGGTCGAACGCGACGGCCCCGAGGCTCAGCCAGAGCGGCCGGTACGCCGAGCTGAACGGCACGACCGCGGCGACCAGCCCGATCGGCGTATAGGTGTCCAGCACGGTGGTCAGCACGTGCGCCGCGACGAAGACGAGCACCAGGAGCGAGACGTTCCGGTGCAGGCCGCCGGTCACGACCCGGGGGATGCCCGGCATAGCGAGCCCCGCGTTCGCGGCGATGCCCAGGACGACAGCCACGGTGAGCAGCACCAGCGCCACCACTCCCGTCGCGCGGGTCGCGTACCAGAGCGGACTGACGCCGCCCACGCTCAGGACCCGCCCGAGGAGCTGACCGGCGGCGCGGGCGGCGGGCTGGACGGCGGCTGCGCCGGGGCGCCCAGGCCCTGGCCCGAGCTGGTGCTCCCCTGGCCGCCCTGGCTCGTCCCGGGGGCCTGGCCGCCGGACGTCCCGGTCCCGCCTGTCCCGCCTGCCGCGGGTGCCCGCGACGCGACCGGTCGGGAGGCTGGCGACGCGCCCGCTCGGGAGGCTGGCGACGCGCCCGCTCGGGAGGCTGGCGACGATCCCGCTCCCGGCGTCTGTGCGGTCCCGGGCGTGGCCGGCTGTGTGCTGGCCGGCTGTGTGCTGGCCGGCTGTGCGCTGGCCGGCTGTGCGCTGGCCGGCTGTGCGCTGGCCGGCTGTGCGCCGGCCGGCCGTGCGCTGGCCGGCCGTGCGTGCCCGGGAATGGCCCCCGCGAACGCGGTGCCCAGCACCGCCGAGGCGCCCGTCGCGCTCGCGGCGATCCCGAGCGAGATCGCCCGGGTCCGCCCGGTCAGCCGCCTGCGGTGGTCGTCGGCCCGGTGCGCCCGTGACGCCCCGTTGACCGCCCCACGTTGCCGTGACTCGCCGTAAACCATCCGATCGTCCGGTCGTGGCATGCCCTGATCAGTCCTCCCGCCGTTGATGCACGTTGCTGGGCGGGGCGCGCCGGGCGGACGCGACCCGCGACAGCCAGCTTGCCCGGCGCGGAGCGCGAGACCAGTTCAGGACTCGTTCAGAACTAGTTAAGGTCGCCGGGATCCCGCGGAGATGGGGAAGTCCCCGACGAAACGGGCCGCCGTGAGGACGCGGGCTTCCCCGCGGCAGCGGACGTCCGGAGCGGCAGCTCGATCGTGACGGTGAGGCCACCGCCCGGCGTGTCCGACAGGCTCGCCGAACCGCCGTTGGCGACGGCCAGCCGGTCGACGATGGCCAGCCCGAGCCCGGTGCCGCCGGCCGTGCCCGACGCGAACCGGTGGAACGCGGCGCGCTGCTGCGGGCCGCTCATCCCGCGGCCGTTGTCGCTGACCGTGACCCGGGCCCATTCGCCGGCCGCCCCGGCGGTCACGCTGATCGCCCCGCCGGTTTCCAGCGCGTCCAGCGCGTTGGCCAGGAGATTGTCCAGAATCTGCTCGAGATGGCCGGCGCCCAGCTCGGCGCCGGCCGGCCGCGGCGCGGTCACGGTGAGCGCGACGCCGCGTTCCTCGGCCGCGGGCCGCCACGCGGCGACCCGGTCCCGGGCGACCGCCGCCACGTCGACCCGGGCCGGTGGCGCGGTGGTGTTCTCGGCCCGGGCCACGGCCAGCAGCCCGTTCGTCAGCCTCGCCAGCCGGGCGATCTCCTCCTGCGCGCCGGCCAATTCGGCCGCCGTCACCTCGTCGGCGTCCTGGCTCAGCAGGTCCAGCCGCAGCCGGAGCGCGGCCAGTGGCGTGCGCACCTGGTGGGATACGTCGGCCATCAGCGTCTGGTGACCCTGCACCAGCGACTCGATGCGCGCCGCCATCATGTTGAACGCCATCGACAGGCGGCGGGCCTCCGGCGGCCCCGCGCCCACCCGGACCCTGGTGTCCAGGGCGCCGTCGCCCAGCTCCCGGGCCGCGCTGGCCAGCGTGGTGATGGGCCGGCTGAGCCAGCGGGCCAGGCCGATGGCCACGATGCCCGCGGCGACCAGGCCCGCCGCCGATACCCCGCCGATCAGCCCCCACAAGATCAGCACGCGGTGGTCCAGTGGCTCGGTGGAGCGGGACAGCTCGACCGTGCCGATGGAGCCGGTACCCGAATCGGGCACGACGGGCGTCGTGGCCACGATCCAGTCGCGCGCCCAGTAGCTGTGCGGTGCGGAGACGGGCGGCTGGACCGTGATACGGGCCGCCGCGGCCGGGCGGGTGCGGGTTCCCGCCACCCATCGGCCCGCCGCGTCGTAGACGGCCACCCGGTCGCCCTGGCTCTCCAGGGACGCCACCGAACGGTTCAGCGCGGTTCCGTGGCCGTCATCGATGCGCTCCTCGGCGACGTTGGCGAGCGCCGAGGCGTCCGCGCCCGCTTCGACCCGGAAATCCCTGCGGTCCTGCGCCGCCGTGAGCAGGCCCAGCGGGACCGCCACCACGGCCAGCAGCCCGGTGATCAGCGCCAGGACCGCGAAGGCAATCCGGCGCGCCATCAGACGTCGCCGAGCCGGAATCCGCGCCCGTACACGGTCTCGATCAGGCCGGGTACGCCCAGTTTGCGGCGCAGCGCCGCGATATGGACGTCCAGGACCTTGGTCGGCCCGTACCAGTTGGCGTCCCAGGCCGTTTCCACGATGTCCTGGCGGGTCTGGACCCGCCCCGGGTCGGTGGCCAGGCATTCGAGGATGTCGAATTCCTTCGGCGTCAGCGGGATCTCCGCGCCGCCCACCGTTACCTTGCGCGTCCGGAAGTCCATGCTCAGCGGCCCGTGCCGGACGACGTCCCCCTCGGGCTTGACCCGGCGGAGCACGGCCCGGATCCGGGCCAGTAGCTCGCTGACGCCGAACGGCTTGACCAGGTAGTCGTCCGCGCCGGCGTCCAGCGCGGTCACGCGGTCGGACTCCTCCCCGAACGCGGTCACCACGATGATCGCCACGTCCGATCGCTGCCGCAGCTGACGGCAGACCTGCACACCGTCGGTGTCGGGCAGGCCGAGGTCGAGCAGCACCACGTCCGGATGCTCCCGGCGCCGCAGCGCGTCCCCGCCGGTCGAGACGTGATCGACCAGGTAGCCGCCCCGGGTCAGGGCGCGGACCAGCTGAGCGGCAACACCCGGGTCGTCCTCCACCAGCAGCACGCTCGTGGTGCCCGGGCCCGCACCAGAGCTGGTGACGTCAGCGGGCGCAGTCATGCCGCCAGCCTAGGCGGCGCGCCGCCGCCCAAGCCGCGCGGGCCGCTGCCGGCCTCGGCGCGCTTCAGCCGCGGGCCGTTCCGGGTAGCGTCGTGCCCATGGCTACCGCACCGATCGAAGTACGGGACAACCCAGAAAACCGCACCTACGAAGCCTGGGACGGGGACCAGGTCGTTGCCAGCCTCGTCTACGAGCTGGAGGGGCCGCGGACCGTCCTCACCCACACCTGGGTCGAGCCGTCCCGCCGGGAAGAGGGGGTCGGCACCTCGCTGACCCGCGGCGCGCTGGACGACCTACGGGCCAAGGGCCGCCCCATCACCGTCTACTGCACGTTCGTCGCCGACTTCATCGAAGAGCACACCGAGTACGCCGACCTCATCGATCCGGCCCACCCCGGCACCCGCCTCCACGTCTAACCCCCCGCGCCTTCCTTGATCGGCGCCGGTTTTCCGCAGCACTTACCGGCGGCGCGGGCTGGCCGCGATCGCCAGCGCCTTGTCGGTGTAGACGCGGTACCCGAGCTCCGGCCGGAAGCCGTGCACCTCGGGCGTGCCCAGGCTGCCCATGAAGGCGAGGATCTCCGGGCTGAACACCTGCCCCGGCACCAGCACCGGGAATCCCGGCGGGTAGGGCGTGACGTAGGTGGCCGACACGACCAGATCGCCGTTGCCGACCCGGCGCTCCACCTCCCCGGGCATCAGGTATTCGCAGCAGCTGTCGTCGTAGGCCAGGTAGAAGGCCCGCCGCACGTCGCCCTGGGGACTGCCGTCCGCGTCACGGAAGCTGGGGTGGAATCCGCTGAAGTCCGGCAGCGGCGCCGACGGGGAGGTCAGCCGGCTCACGGCCCGCTCGTGCGCGGCCCGTTCCGCCTGGCTCATGTCGGCCAGCTGGGTTTCCAGCTCGCGGGCGATCGCGACCAGCACCTCGATCAGGTACGCGACCGAGCTGCGGGTGGTGCCGATCGTCGTCATGAACAGCACCGTGTTGCGTGAGGTCTTGTTGATCTGGACGCCGTAGCGGTCCATCAGCTGCTTCCGTTTGAACGTGTCGCCCTCGATGCCGGTGGCCCCGATGAAGACGGTGATCCGCGACGGGTCCAGCACGAACTCGTCCTGGGCCCACGCCTGCACCATGCTCGGCAGGCCGGAGCGCAGCGGCGTATCCAGGCCGCTGAGCCGGTACTCCGCCGGGATCAGCTCGGCGGTCGTCAGGCAGCGCATGTACCTGCTGAGCAGCGGATGATTGTCCACCGCGTCGCGCAGCCGCATCGCGTTCTCGATCTGCTTCTGGACTAGCTCGAAGCCCTCCAGGGCGGCCTGGCGGCGTCCCAGGTCGAGTGAGGCGAGGATCTGGTAGTTCGGTGACGTCGAGGTGTGCGTCATGTACGCCTCGTGAAACGTCTCCTCGACCCGCTGGCTGAAGTCCTGGTCGAAGACATGGATCATCGACCCCTGCCGCAGCGAGGTCAGGGTCTTGTGGGTGGACTGGGTGGCGTAGACGCGGACCCGGGCGCAGTCCGGATCGGGCAGCAGCCGGCGGTCCAGCAGTGCCTCGTCATCGCCCGGCGGTATCGTCGCCCGGTCGGCGTCGAAGGCCTCGTAGCGTGCCCGGTATTCGGGCAGGCGCAGCCGTTCCCACAGCGTCCGGGCGGCCCGCATGGCCGTGCGCGGGCGGTATACCGGATGCAGCCGGGCGAACGCGAACCAGGCCTCGTCCCACAGGAACACCAGGTCCGGCTTGATGGCCAGGCATTCCTCCATCACCCGTTCGACGTCGTAGACGATCCCGTCGAAGGTGCAGTTGGTCAGCAGCAGCATCTTGACCCGGTCCAGCTTGCCCGCTCGCCGCAGCGCCAGCAGCCTGCGCTTGATCTCCCGCAGCGGCACCGCGCCGTACATCGCGTACGGGTGCAGCGGGTACGCGTCGAGGTAGGACACCATGGCGCCGGCCAGCGTCAGTCCGTAATGGTGCGACTGGTGGCAGTTGCGGTCGACCAGCACGATGTCCCCGGGCTGGGCCAGCGCCTGCACGACGATCTTGTTGGCCGTCGAGGTGCCGTTGGTCACGAAGTAGGTCCGCCGCGAGCCGAACGTCCGGGCCGCCAGTTCCTGCGCCTCCCGCAGCGGCCCGGTGGGCTCCAGCAGCGAGTCCAGCCCGCCGCAGGTCGCCGACGTCTCGGCCAGGAAGATGTCCAGGCCGTAGAAGTCGATCATGTCCCGGATCCAGTGCGAGTTGAGGATCGACTTGGCGTGTGAGATGGGCAGCGCGTGGAACACCCCGGTGGGCCGGTGGCTGTAGCTGCGCAGCGCGCTGAAGAACGGCGCGCGGTACCGTTCGGCCACCCCGTCCAGGATGCTCAGGTGCAGCTCCAGGGAACCCTCGCGGGCGTGGAAGACGCGCCGGAAGTGGTGGCTCAGCCGGCCGGCCAGGTCCTCGACGGAGATCTCGGTCATCAGGTACAGGTCGAGCTCCGGCCGGATCCTGGCCAGCGCCCGGGCCAGCACCTGGGCGCGTTCGTCCGGCGAGCGCTCCATCAGGTCATCGGCCCCGGCGTTGCCGAGGAACGGCGCCAGCGAGGAGGAGTCGTACGGGGACCGGTGCGCGAACCGGCGGCGGACCACACAGGCCTGCAGCCGGAAGTTGAGCCGCGCGGCCATGATCGCGTCCTCGAAGCTCGGCACCACGACGATGTCGTAGCCGAACTGGTCGCCGGGGCGGCGCCAGCGCCGCAGTTCCTCGCGCAGCGTCCGTTCCTGCGCCTCGCTCAGGTCCTCGACGATGAGCACCTCGAAGGAGAGGCGGTCCGGCCCGTCCGGTTCCGCGCCGTCGTCCGCGGGCTGCTGGCCGCGGTAGGAGTCGGTCACCAGCGCCCGGTTGATCGTCCGCACCATCGCCGCGAACCGGTCGTGCTTCCCGGCGGTGAACAGCCGCCGCATCTCCTGGAAGGTGTGTGCCCCGGGGAACGCCCAGAAGCGCTCGATCGGGCCGAGGACGTCCAGCAGCCCGCTGACCGCCGTGGCCAGCGTCCCGGTGGGGCGGCACTGGGCCCCGGCCAGGATCAGCTGGGTGCTCGCCTCCTCCAGCCTGGACCAGTTGTCGCTGCGCACCTGCCACAGGCTGTTGTACGCCAGGGTCTTCCCGCTCTCAGGCACGGTGACCACCTCCCTGATCCGCGCTCCGGACCCATCGCCCTCAGCACACCATCCTCCCGGCAGCGGCGGCGGAACAACATACGCGGATCCGGTGAAGCGGGCGTTACCGACGCGTGACTCGCATGTCCGGCTCTGGGGCGTTTGATGGCACGGCACCAGCGCGGTGGGCACGAGTATCACCACCGCCGCGATGAGCAGCATGATCACCGTCGCGGCCCGCACGGACCGCCCGGCCCGCCGGAATCGGGATGATTCAGCCGAACGGACCTGCCCGGGAGCCCGGCGCGGTGCGGGCGCGGCCCGGGTGAACGCCGGGGACCGTGTTTAAGCCAGGGCCTTGTCGACTAAGCCAGGGCCTTGTTGACTAAGCCAGGGCCTTGTCGACTAAGCCAGGGCCTTGTCGATGTATACGCGGTAGCCGAGCTTGGGATGCAAGCCGTGCACCTCGGGTGTGTCCAGGCTGGCCATGAACGACAGGATCTGCGAGCTGAAGAGCTGGCCCGGCACGAGCACCGGGAAGCCGGGCGGGTACGGCGTGACGAAGGTCGCGGACACCACCTGCTCACCCGCCTCGGCGCGCCGCTGCACCTCATCGGGCATCAGGTACTCGCAGTTGCTGTCGTCGTAGGCCAGGTAGAAGGCGCGCCGCACGTCGCCTTCCGGGGTGGACTCTTGGCCGTCGGCGGAGCTGCCGTCGGTGAAGCTCGGGTGAAAGCCGCTGAAGTCGGGCAGCGGCGCCGAGGGTGCGGTCAGCCGGCCGACGGCGCGGGAGTGGGCGGCGCGCTCGGCCTGGCTCATGTCGGCCTGCTGCGCGCCCAGCTCGCGGGCGATGGTCACCAGGACCTCGATCAGGTAGGCGACCGAGCTGCGGGTGGTGCCGATCGTCGTCATGAACAGCACGGTGTTGCGTGAGGTCTTGTTGATCTGGACGCCGTAACGGTCCATCAGCTGGGTGCGCTTGAACGTGTCGCCTTCGATGCCGGTGGCGCCGATGAAGATGGTGACCCGGGACGGGTCGAGCACGAACTCGTCCGTGCCCCAGGCCTTCATCATGTTCGACATGCCTGCGAGCATCGGCTCCTCGAAGCCGGCGGGCCGGTACTCGGCCGGGATCAGGTCGGAGGTCGTCAGGCAGTGCATGTATTTGCTGAGCAGGGGGTGGTTGTCCACCGCGTCGCGCAGCCGCATCGCGTTCTCGATCTGCTTCTGGACCAGCTCGAAGCCCTCCAGGGCGGCCTGGCGGCGTCCCAGGTCGAGTGAGGCGAGGATCTGGTAGTTCGGTGACGTCGAGGTGTGCGTCATGTACGCCTCGTGGAAGGTCTCCGCGGTCCGCTGGCTGAAGTCCTGGTCGAAGACATGGATCATCGACCCCTGCCGCAGCGAGGTCAGGGTCTTGTGGGTGGACTGGGTGGCGTAGACGCGGATGCGGGCGCAGTCCGGATCGGGCCGCAGCCGCAGGTCCAGCAGCGCCTCATCGTCGCCCGGCGTGATCGCGGCGAGTTCCGCGGCGAACTTCTCGTACTGCGCCCGGTATTCGGGCTGGCGCAGCCGTTCCCGCAGCGTCCGGGCGGCCCGCATGGCGGTGCGCGGGCGGTATACCGGGTGCAGCCGGGCGAACGCGAACCAGGCCTCGTCCCACAGGAACACCAGGTCCGGCTTGATGGCCAGGCATTCCTCCATCACCCGTTCGACGTTGTAGACGATCCCGTCGAAGGTGCAGTTGGTCAGCAGCAGCATCTTGACCCGGTCCAGCTTGCCCGCCCGCCGCAGCGCCAGCAGCCTGCCCTTTATCTCCCGCAGCGGCACGCCGCCGTACATCGAGTACGGGTTGAGCCGGTAGGCGTCCAGGTAGGTGACCATGGCCCCGCCCAGCATGAGCCCGTAGTGGTGCGACTGGTGGCAGTTCCGGTCCACCAGGACGATGTCCCCGGGCTGGACCAGCGCCTGCACGACGATCTTGTTGGCCGTCGAGGTGCCGTTGGTCACGAAGAAGGTGTGCTGCGAGCCGAAGGTCTTCGCCGCCAGATGCTGGGCCTCCCGCAGCGGCCCGGTGGGCTCGAGCAGCGAGTCCAGCCCGCCGGAGGTCGCCGACGTCTCGGCCAGGAAAATCTCCAGGCCGTAAAAGTCGATCATGTCCCGGATCCAGTGCGAGTTGAGGATCGACTTGCCGTGTGAGATGGGCAGCGCGTGGAACACCCCGGTGGGCCGGCGGCTGAAACTGCGCAGCGCGCTGAAGAACGGCGCGCGGTACCGTTCGGCCACCCCGCCCAGGAGGCTGAGGTGCAGATCCAGCGTCCCTTCCTGGGCGTGGAAGACGCGCCGGAAGTGGTGGCTCAGCCGGCCGGCCAGGTCCTCGACGGAGATCTCGGTCATCAGGTACAGGTCGAGCTCCGGCCTGACCCTGGCCAGTGCCCGGGCGAGGATCTGGGCGCGCTCGTCGGGCGGTTGGTCCATCAGGTCATAAAACCTGAAGCCGCCCACGTACGGCGCCAGCGTCGCCGCGTCATGGCGGGACCGGTGCGCGATGTGGCGGCGGATCACGCACGCCTGCAGCCGGTAGTTGATCCGCACGGCCATGACCGCGTCCTCGAAGCTGGGCACCACCACGATGTCGTAGATGAATTGGTCGTCCGGGCGGCGCCAGCGCCGCAGTTCGTCCTGCAACGAGCGCTCCTGCGCCTCGCTCAGGTCCTCCACCACCAGGACCTCGAAGTAGGGCCGGGCGGGCGGGGCCTGCTCCGTGGCGGGGACCGCGTACTGGTACCTGCCGTCCTCGCCGTGCGGCTCCAGGGACTCGCCGTCCCGGTAGGTTTCGGTGACCAGGGCCCGGTTGATCCCGCTGACCATCGCCGCGAACCGGTCGTACGTCCCGGCCGCGAACAGCCGCCGCATCTCCTGGAAGCGCTGCCCGCCGGGAAACGCCCAGAACCGCTCGATCGGCGCGAGGCCATCCAGCAGGCCGCTGACGGTTTCGGCCGGCGGGTCGGTCGGGTGGCACTGGTTCCCGGCCAGGACCAGCTGAGTGCCCGCCTCCTCCAGGCTGGACCAGCTGTCGTTCCGGAACTGCCACAGGCTGTTGTAGGCCAGCGGGCTGTTGCGGGCCAGCGGCTTCTTTCTGACGGGCACGGTCCCCCCCGGGATCTTCGCTCCGGCTGTCCCATCATCAGGCCGGTGCCTTTCTCTACCATCCTCCCCACAGGCCCCTGGCGGCAAATCCATCACGGCCGCGGGGCCCACTCCATTGAGCCCGGTGAAGCGGGCGTTACCAATGCGTGACGTGCTTGCCCGGCTTTGGGGCGTTTGCTTGTCAGGCTTTGAGGCGTTTG
>Ga0182014_10001087_pt1 | contig 36924 bp, 35 predicted proteins | sample 612S2DmetaG_FD_120489 | JGI IMG/M metagenome (GOLD analysis project Ga0182014, IMG submission 120489) | Permafrost microbial communities from Stordalen Mire, Sweden - 612S2D metaG | ecosystem: Environmental > Terrestrial > Soil > Wetlands > Permafrost | place: Sweden: Stordalen | collected... | reverse complement strand
TTTTTCCAACAGTTTATTAGGGAGAAGACCTGATTTAGCAAGAGAGTGGGATTATTCAAGAAATTTAGAGGGGCCTGATAAATATGTATCGGGATCCAGGCAAAGAGTCTGGTGGAAATGTCCCGAAGAAAAAGATCATATTTATGATATGCCAATCGTTGAAAGAAATAGTGGAAATAATTGCCCATTTTGCCATGGATTGAGAGTTTGTTTTTCCAACAGTTTATTAGGAAGAAGACCTGATTTGGCAGAAGAATGGTGCCATGAAAAGAATGAGAAAGGTCCAGATAAATATACATGCGGATCCAATCAAAGAGTCTGGTGGAAATGCTCTAAAGAAAAAGATCATATTTATGATATGCCAATCGTTGAAAGAAATAGTGGGAGTAACTGTCCATTTTGTAGAGGGATGAGAGTTTGTTTATCCAACTCTCTGAAATTTAATTATCCTGATTTGGCAGAAGAATGGTGTTATGAAAAGAATGAAAAAGGTCCGGAAGAATACACTTGTGGATCCAATCAAAAAGTTTGGTGGAAATGCCTAAAAAGTTCGTGTGAATGTCATATTTACGATGCAACTATCCATAATAGAACATCTGGTAAATCAAATTGTCCTTACTGTCGTTCCCTGAAAATATGCCCGCATAACAATCTATCATTTAAGTTTCCTATGATTTTATCTGAATGGGATTATGATAAAAATACATCAGATCCACAAACTTTTTCTCCTTGTTCGTCGGAATATGCATGGTGGGTATGTAAGATGAAACATTCGTGGAGAGCTATCATAAGTAATAGAACGAAAAAAGATTCAACAGGTTGTCCCCATTGTTCGAGAAATAAAAGTTATTCCAACAAACAAATAGAATGGCTTAATAATATTATGCGAAAAGAGAACATTCATATTCAACACGCGCTAAATCATCCAGATGGTGAATATAGAGTACCAGAAATAGGAAACAAACGCGTCGATGGTTTCTGCGAAGCAACAAACACAATATACGAGCTGGAAGGAAATATATGGCACGGTAACCCTGAACTTTTCGACGAGAATGACACTAATCCAGTTACGGGAGAAAGATATGGCGATTTATATAAGAAAACAATAGAAAAGAATGAAGCGATAATTAGGGCAGGTTATAATCTTGTTGTTATGTGGGAGCTAGATTATGATAATGAATTAGCTAAACAGGAAGAATTAGTTAAATTTCCTAACGAATCAGCTATATTAGAAAAACCAGAACAATCGATAACCCAGAACATTGTTAGACTTAGGATAGATAAACCAGGACTAGTTAAACTCAAGTTAATATCACAATGAATGTGTAATAAATACTATAATAAATCTTATTCACACGGATGAGATTTAGTTTTTTAAATAGGAATCAAGAGAATATAAACTACACGAATATTAGATGTATAATTACTTCTACATTTCTCCATGAAAACGCTTTCATCATAATAAATACTAACAATCGTTCCATCAAATAGTCGTTCATTATCGAATTTTTCCATATCTTTTCTTTCATTCTCTTTCACGTATAATTTGAGATAATGTTTACGCAAAGAATTCGGGAAACATTCACCTAAGGATTCCATATCTAATATGTGAAAGATGTTATTAATTATTCCTCCATTTTCTTTCATGAAAAGTAGATCCCAAATGTAGTATGTATGAGTATCCCAAATGTAGTATGTATGAGTATCCCAAATGTAGTTAACAAGTTCAATACGATAATCATCGAAGATATTTTCCCTTTTCTGTTGTTCTGTCATATCACTTTCCAATCCATCATCTATTTGACTGGAGGCATGGTTATCTTCAATGAAATCATCTGAATAGAAATGAGGAATAATAATCGTCTTCAGATACTTACTACGCCCAGTAAGATGTTCTATTCTATCTGTCAGGTTATACTTATTATCGCATAAAGTAATATCGATAATAATCGTATCGATTATATGAACATCTTGCTTGAATATTCGCACTAAATGATCAAAAATATGCCAGTATATTAGATATTGATAGTCTTCATGTCCTATCTTTGGAAGATCGTGTAATTCGAGTTGCCCATTCTTATTGTATGATAAATGTATGTTATCACATTTCAACCCAATCTTATTCTTAAAACAAACAGTAGATGAAAGAAAGTCCTTCATAACATCGAGAGAGGAGAATAAGACATTATCAGATCTATTCATCAAACTTTCATTGAGAATATTTGTTACGTATATATGAGATACTCTTAATTTAGTGAATAATGATAGAAATCTCGGATGAACATGTAGATTTTCCCTGATATTAATTGTAGTATCTAGATCTGATAATGTAACATCTCTAATATATTTACTTACAAGTATCAATGATGCTACATCATTGATATCAGCAACGTTTCGCACAATGAGAATCAGAATGCTCTTCGGTATTATCCATGATAAATAATCCATGTCCTTAGATTAATATGGGTGGATTGATTTATATATTTCTGAAATCATCAGATAAAATTCAAGAAGGATATCAGTTTTATTGTTTTTACCTAGAGAAGATAAATAACAAAATACGTACCATAGTAATCGAATACAGTATATATTATATTAATATTCTCAATGTTACAGAATGTTCTTCCTGTGGACACTCTTCTTATAATATTCTCTTTTATTAACAATATTATTGATGTGGTGTCGTCGATTAAATCTTGTAAATTTCTTCGTAATGTATTATATGAACGTTACGAAGGAACTGTAAGTACGAATAGGAGAATATCATTATCACAGTTTAATCGGGAGATTAAATTTGAGAAGTTGACACTGATATCTGTCAGTGTTGATATTATCGATAAAGACCTTATTAAACGGTTCGATGATGGATTAGTACAATCACCAGAGATTCTAAAGAAAATAACATATTTGGATCACTCAAGAATAGCTATCCTCTATTTTAGATATCATAATTATGATATAACCTTTAATAAATCTTTGCAAGAAGTAACAATACATGATATGCCCTCTATTTCTCATGATGATAAGGTTTCCCTGTTAGAATTAAGACATATTCTAGTTCCTATCTCCAGTTTTATGACGGTGAAGAAAATAACTCTAGGTGTCCGTATACTTGGTTTAGATTATGAGAAATTTATTCGTTATATGACTGGTATCATCAGTAACAGACTTATATGTATAACCATTCCGGCTACTTACGATGAACATGATAGTTTCTTCTACAGAATCAGAGACGCTAATTATCCTTTTATTTGGGATTTAACTGTCTGCAAGGAAAATCGTGACATCGTCTCCTCATTTAACTCTTTTATTTTTCTTAATCAGGATAAGAAGTCAGCGAGGGATCAATACATTAAGATTTATGTTACACATAGAGAGAAAAAGAATATAGTATCACTCGTATCCTCCATTCCAAATGGTAGGAATTTAGTATCGTTATGTGACGAAATGATGTTCGGAACACTAACGTCCACTTACATTCTTGATTATGAGAGCGAGCGCAAGATCATGTATGTTCTTCTGATAGTTATTTAAAAAACCACCATAGTAATATATGGTGGTTTTTTAAATTAAATCCTTGAGTGAAATGAGATACTTCGATTTTCTCTCCTCTCTTTGTTCACTTGTCTCTTGAGATTCAAGGGATATCATATAACTCTTAGGATCTATCTTTCGATAAGTATCACAATTGAGAGTTAACTTATACGCTTGTTTCAGTGATTGTTGAGAGAAAGCATAGTCATACATAGTGTTATATCTTAATATACCATTTAACTTAAGAACAATATTGAGAGATCCATCGAAGATATCTCTTCTTGCAGATCCTCCATCTGTCGCTTCGTATAAATTGTCAATATGAATTGGTAAATCTTCAAATAAATTAGTCGATATAAATAATACAGAAGCTCCTAACGTTTGTAATGTTCTCATATTACCATCCCATATTTTCAATATACAACGATAAAGAAGATCTACTGCGGAGAAATAAGTCACTGCTAAACACTCATAAGCGACAAGGGCATCTTTCATCCAATCGATAAGTACATCATAATATGGTGAGCATGTTATCTCATTATTTATATTAATATTGTTATGTATGACACCAGGGATAGCCTTATCGTATGAATTGTCCTTAAAAATATCGAAGAGTAATACTTCATCAACACTCTTTATTCTTGTTTCTGGGTCAGGATCAAGCATCCTCAATAACAAGGGATGATACCTCTTATCAATACCAAATCTATCAAAGTATCCTACTTCATCTTTGAGGAATGATTCGAAGTTTGATTGGAATCCTCCACCAACATCCATCCAAGGAGCATATCTATTAGTATATACAGTTTTAGTTATGAACATTATTAATACACCGAGACCCCAAATCTCCATCGCTTGATAGGACCAACTTCTCTTGATAGTGTTAGTGATAGATTTGTTGAAGTAGAGTTTAACTTTCTCTGGTGGTGAATATCCTAATGACAAACAATCGTCTTTGATTCCATCGTCATAGTATGCTGAACCTAGATCAGCTAGAATGGCATGATCGTCTTTGATCAATATATTATCGGGCTTGATGTCACAATGGTAAATTCTAGCCTTATGAAGAATACTTATTGCTGAGAGTATCTCATAGATATATCTTAACTTCGTTTCCTCTGATGGAACAGAGTCAATACTCGCTAAAATACTTCCAAGATCTTCTTTACCCAGTGGTAATACGAAGAAAGCAGATCTATCGAATCCCGGATTTACCGAAGAATCAAAGAATATTGATATATAGCTGATAAGATTCGGATGACTGATACTACTGACGATGTCTATCTCACGATAGGAATAGAATTTATACCCCGGCATAGATATTCCAATCTCTTTGCAGGCATATTCTTTATCGTTCATAGTGACTAACCACACAACAGCGGAGGCACCACTTCCTATCTTTCTTACGAAGGTATAGCCATTCCTAACTGTGGATATTGATGATTCCATTTACAGTGATGGCATAATATTTATTATTTTATTATACAATTATTCTAAACAGAGAGAGAGACATCTGATAGAAGAACGAGACAAGTAGTATCTTCTGTTGATGCAGATAATCTTGAGAGAAAACTTAAGGAGGGGTATGATATATGTGTCTTGAAAGATTGTATAGAATAACGGAATTTATAGTTAAGTCAATGTTATCATTCCTCTCATAAATATATAATTTGATTATATATTTACATATGGTTGTCGTCACATGTAAATGTCTACCATTGAGATAGTACCCATTGATTTGCTTTTGCTAATATTCTCGTTCATCATTCGTGCTAGAGATATTAACTCTCTAGCTAGATGTTGTAAGTCGTGGAGAGATCTAATATATAATAGATATAAGGGAACTGTTAATGTCAGTGGTATCCTATTATCGGCACTGAGTGATGGTAAGATCAAAAGTAAATTATTGAGATTATCATCAGTCAATGTTGATACCATTAATGAAGATCTTATCAAGAGATTCGATTGTGGTAACGTGTCTTCACCTGAGATGCTCAAGAAGGTGATATCACTCGATCATTCAAATGTAAGAAGTCTTAATTTCGAATGTAGTAAATATTATGACATTATGATATCAATGTCATTGAAGGACAAATTCGATATAACTCTTAATAAACATTCAGATGAAGTTGTTATGAGATATATGCCTTATTTACCGCAGGGATATCTAAACAAAGATACTATAAAACGGGTGGGTGAGATTTTACTACCAATATCTCAATTCATGTGTGTCCGAAGAGTCATTATGGATATTAATATTGTATTTCTTATGTTCGAATTCTTCATACATATCGTGGGAGGTCCATCACAATCTCACCGATTAGTTGAAATTATCATCAATAATGACTATGATAAAGAAGAATTATATCAATTATGTACTATGTGCATTTTTCATAATATATGGAAAGCAGTTGATACCTTCGTATGGAATTTGTCTGTATGTAAGGTAAATAGGGGATTGATTTTATCGGTCTTTTCTTATATTACCGGTGAGAAGAAGACTAAGTTAGTATCAACCCAATATATCAAAGTATACGTTACCAAGGAAGAAAGGGAAAGAATCATCAAAGAGAATAAATTAGCTATCTTGTATGAGGATGACAAGATATTCGATTTAGCAGTTTCTTCGTATAAATCAGGTGAGAAAGCTGTATGTCATTTGCTATTAGTTGATATTATCGTTTAAAAACATCTATTGATACTCTATCAATAGATGTTTTTTAAACAGAGGATGGTAATGTCCTACCTATTATGAGTGTCTTAATTAACTCATCGATAAAACTCATCAATCTATTTCGTTGTTCTATATACACTGCTGTATTTAAAGAACACTGAGTATTGAAGATACAAGAATGTAACGTCTTTCCAAGATCAACATTATCCTCCTTAAAACGGGAATCGAGAAAGTCTGTGCTACGAGCACAATTCAACATGGTAAGAAATACCTCTCCTTTCGAGTTAATAATAAAACTATTAGGTTGTATATTATTATGTACAACGCCCAGTTCATGAAGTTCTGTCATAATGGAGAGAACCTTGTCGATGATATCTTTTGATAGGAGACCTCTTAGAGCCATATCGTAAAGAGTATTCCCTGTTATTCTAGAGGTGATAACTGCTGTTATCTCATCGTGATGGATAACTTTTAACAATCTGGGTGCCCAACTTTTACTTTTCAACGATTCCAATATCCCGAGATATCTTCTATCACCACCATCGTCATGATGAAAGACAAAGATTTCCTTTGTCTTCGATTTTACGTAAGAGTTATAATGCTTGAACTTTTCTTCTGGGTATTCTTCTTCTATTCTCTTGATCAGGGATGAGAAAGACATTTAGATATTCATTACAGACATTTATAATGAATATATTATGATACAATTTTTTAAACATTCCACAAATATTCTAGTTCTCCGGCAAGTTTATCGTTGTTCATTGATCGAATTGCTTTGAGAAAATCGGGTACAGGAACATCATACATATACAATTTCTTAAGGATAAGATCCGCTTGATCCTTGGGAGAACGGTGTTTGAGGTCATTCGTGGTATATTTTGTTGCATGAAAATAAGATGAGAATGTAAGAGCATTTAGTCAGATCCATTCCTTAAGATCTTCGTATGGATCACTATCCGAATTAAACTTGAAGAAATCTATTTGAGATAACGTTGGAATCCTATTTTTCTTCAGCATTTTTAGTCTTGTTTTCCAATTAAACATTAAATAACCAATCAAAAACACTTCATAATATTATACAGTTTTTAAATATCGATAAGAAGCATATTGATGTTCTTCAGTGCAGTAGATTTATTACCTTTCCATTTCTCACGAAGATATCTATTACTACTTTCATCGAGGAACTTCTTCTCATCATAGTGAAGAATATGTGTCATTCCAGTAATACTTTCTTGTAACTTCTTTTTCTGTTCTCGTGAGACATATATCTTAAGATATTGTGATTTAGATGGTTCATCCGATGAAATAAGATATTCTATTAAATGATCTATTGTAATCATCTCACTTTCCTTTGTAAACAAGATATCCCACATAAATGTCTCTTTCATATCAACGATATGTTTAACAAAATCTTTAATATAATATCTTGTGGTGATGAGGATCTCGAGATCCTCATCACCATCATTTACGGTGGAATGTTTTACTAGATGATCAACAGAGTAAAAAGAAGGTATAGTAATAGTTTTAATTCCCTCTCTTGGAGATAATGCTTCGATATAATCTATTAGAGGAGTATTACGTTGAAGTAGGGATATATTGATATTAATCGTATTTAATTTAATATCATGAGAAAGAAGAAGGTGATATACTTGTTCAAAAACACCTAGTGTTTTTGTATAAATCGGGAGATCATGAATGTTGATATCACAACAATCTCCTTTCTTCCAGATAGTAAAGTTCAAACTGAGGGAAACAAGAGACATCTTGATATTTGTGAATGATGATAATGGTGACTCTATTTTTCTAATGAATCTACGCATTTCTTCGTATGAATAAATCAGACAGTCGTTAAATCTTCCAATGATATTGGTGTTAATATTTGTACTGTTCGAAACTGTTATCTGATCTACTCTTAGTTTGGTGAAGAATGCGAGAAACGATGGATTAATATGAGTGATAGGAAGATAAGTCGAATAACCAGAAATAAGAATTTCTCTTATTTCTTTACATGTTAGCGATAAAGAAATAAGAGAAGGTAAATTCGTTGTGAAGTTAAATATGATAAGTAAAGCCTCTGTTGGTAATGATCTTAGAATACTATTGTCCATTTGAATAAAATATCGTCATAGAATACAAAGTATCATTTTCATAGGAAAAATTATAAATATCTATGAAAGAGATAATATGAGTAGTTTTAATTGCGTGCCACCTAGTGTAATTCCCCCAGGTGACGAAACGTCATGCAGTACATTACAGGGACAGGCACTTTTCACATATTGGTGTAATAATAACTGCATTGAGACCTACTCGAACATATTGAATACTAATGGTGACATAGCAGAATATAATCCTGCAGAGTTATCACGTGTCCAAGCAGATATCGTGTCATTATTTCAGTCATATCTATCAACTAACATCATTACGGATGATGTCACGGATCCAGCCTATACACCTTTTCAAAATACCTTGTTAAACTTATGTTTATCGCCTAATCTGCCGGGAGTGTGTAACACGTTTTTAGCTAATGATTTTTGCCAAGGATTATCAAGAACTCAAATATCTGACAGTCCTGTATTAACTGACTTTTGTGGTTGCTATGCACCAATAAATCAGAATTACCTAACTTACACAAATGACCCAGCATGCGACACTCTTTGCCACCGTGAGGATACAGTTCAGCTAGCAAACCCATCTACAGGAGTGTTTCAAACATGCTCTAATTCTATATGTGTGATTGACGACGTCAGCATTATTGTCAATCAATCATCAACAGGTGGAATTAATTTTGAACAGATATGTGGTGGTTGTTCACAAACTTCTTCTCCTTGTGAATGTATTATCTCGGGAGTGAGTATAACAGCAATAGCAGATCAAGTAGGTATCGAAGAAAGTTTCTCTCAAGTATGCGGAGCTAATTCTATCTGTTTACAGATTAATCCAGATGAATCTGTTACTCCAGTTCCTTGTAGTAGTATTAATCCTAATCCGCCAGGTCCGACTAATAGTACTACTATTCCTATCGCTGTTGTCATCATTGTTATAATTGTAATAGTGGTACTTATTATCTCCTTGGTTGCAACCAAAGGATAATCATTAATAATACCAATAGATAACGATCATTGGTATTATTAATTGTAATGCTAAAAGAGGATGAAAATAACACCATCGAGATATCTTTGTCATACTTTGTCTGAGGATACTTTGTTCGAGAATACTTTGTTCGAGAATACTTTGTTCGAGAATACTTTGTTCGAGAATACTTTGTTCGAGGATATCAGTAGTTGTTTGAAGAATTATCTCCAATTTAATCTCAATAAATAGACCTCCTCTGAATATGATAGATTCTCCATTTTCTTTTTCAATAGTGAATGATAGTGTAGCATGATCGTGTTCGCAATGAATATCAATAACATCAGTGAGTGAACGAGCTCTTAACTTATACTCTCTTCCTTCAAGAAAAACAATATACGATAACCTGTGCCCATTACTAAAGACAATATTAAAATGGGAGACAACATTGTCAACTACTTCAGGAAAAACAGCTTGATATGCAGTAAATTTCATTCCGATAAGTGTTAGTTTCGAAATTAATCTTCCTTTCTTTCCAACGCTAGCTATAAGACTATTGATCTCATCACCATGAAGTATTCTCATACTATTACTGGTAAGAACTTCTTCATATCTTAATTTATATCTTTGAGAAAATACAACGGACCACTTAATGGTAGTATTGGAAGACATTTTCCTTAATATAACTTATATTAATGTAAATACTGGTATTTACATTAATATTTTAAAATAAATAAGAACTTGTACAGTAGAAAAGATATAATAATGAACTTCCTAAGATAAGAGAGTATGCTCCTATTTTGAAATCTGACATCTCTGATGCCTTTATCTTCTCTTCTTTTCGATGAATAATGGAGAAGTTTGTATCAAGTTTAATTGATCCTTTTCGTGGTATAAGAATTCCATTACTTAATCTTATCTCAAGTCTTATTTCCCCAATAGGATAATTTCCTTCGATAAAACAATCTGGAGAACAAATAATATAAGTGTTAACGATGTTATTTTTCATACACATAAAACACTTATATGAATAATAATCATCAGAGTACGATTGAAACAACTTACCATCATTATATAAATAGAGGTTAAATCTCTCTGTTATCTCACCTTCTTGTAGGCTTGGGAACATACTATGAGGGTCTTCGATAGTAATATTATTCAGAGTAAATACATTAATTATCCTTGATGATTCTGCTATCTCAGTAGAATGAATCTCACTAGAAATACTATCATCTATGCTCTTCTTGATACTATCTTCGAAAGGTTGACTGAAGATAGTATCTCCAGTAGTATCATCAAAAGTAAAATTATGGGATCCTTTAATAATAATATTATCGGTGAAGACTGGCATCTTTGTTATCACTATTTTAACTATTATGAATAAAATTCATAATAATATCAAAAAAGTTTATCGACTGGCTATGATATCTTATTATAATACAAAATACAACATATTGGAACAAGAACAATAGCAACAAATGTAAAGAATTTTAGATCTCCTGCTTCTGAGATTTCTCTGACATATTCGTTATTTTTAACATCCTCATTAGAATCGTTATGGACAGGAATAAATATCTTCGATTCTAATGTTAATTCCAATGAACCTTTTGGAATAACGGGTTCATCAGTGATAGTAAACATTTTATATTCTAATGCCACTATTTCCTTATCGCTGATAAGACAGACAGTATTAGTAGTATCTGGAATAGTAATGGAGTAGAGACTATCTATTTTATTAATAATACAACCGAAGGTATACTTCTCCTTATGAGATGATCCAGATTGAAATAACCACTCATCTCCAAAGTTATCTGACAATTTAATATAGAAACATCTTATCATTGAACCATTTCTTGCAGACATATCAGGAAAAAGATTGTGTAAATCTGATATCTCAATATTCTTAAGAGTAAGATGTCTAATCGAACCTTTGGGAATCTTTTTCAAGTTGACCATAGAAGCATTATGTTGTGTGAAGTTTATCTTGACAATATCATCGAATGATTTATCATGGATGAAATTCATTGTTATTTTATGATACGTATTTTTAAAATATTTCTATTACTAAATGTATCTCCTTATAATTCTATTTATAATTATTATCTTTGTCCTTCTTATTGCTTTTGCTAGCATAGCAAATAATGCAATTCACTGCAACACTCCACAATTTAAATCACAAATGGCTATTTTATGGGCCAATAATGCCAGTCTAACGAGAACTTATATGATAGAATCTATCTGTTGTTCTGGTGGTAAGAGAGACGATCATTTGCAGAACAATAACGACTCTTGCGATTGTTCTTCTGATGAAGATCGTAATGTATTTTGTGCTCCTTGTTCAGAAGCTGCCTATAATACGAGAGAAGTATTATTGAAAAATCAAGTAGCTCTCGGAGATAATTATTCCAATTATTTCGGAGTAACACAAGGAGCAGCTTATGCTGAATTGTTGTCACAACAACAAGAAATTACACTGTGTATTATTCAAGCTATTATTGATGGAAGAGATTTCTCTTATTACTCTAAGAGATGGTATCGAAATAAAGAGAACATCATTCTTTTCTTAACAACCGATAATCCAGCTTTGTCAGTTAATGAGTTAAATATGTTTTTTGATGATTATCTCTCAACAGTTATTTCTGGAACCGAGCTTTACAAGAATGGAAACTACGCGGCTAGTTCTGATGCTTATGCTAACGGACAAATAATTAATAATGATCTTTCTAATTATATTGCCGATAAAACCCTGTATAAATTCGGAGTATATTAATTAATTCCATATTTAATGTATTTAAAATATACATTAAATCCATATTTCAAGAGAAAGAGATTATATGCCACATAGCCATTCCCCGTAACTAAAAGTATGTTTACCTATCCGAACCAATAACAATAAAATAGTGATTATTACTATTTTATTATTTTATTATTATTATTGGTTCGTCTGTTCGGATATATAAACATACTTTTAATTATGGGGAACGGCTATGTGGCATATAAGTTTTTACTGTTCTTTAAGTAAATCTATCAGTATATTATTTATTGACTCCGATACTAATTCAGAAGGATCTGATCTTGTACGATGTATATTCTCATATAATGCAACTCCTAATGAAAGAGGATCAACAAAATGAACATCTGAAAATGATGCGTTGGTAAGATCAGTGATGTGAACTTTACCTTGATTATCGATCTCGGTATTTTCATTGAAGTTAATATTCAAGTTAATTCCTAAATGAGAGACTACTTTAAGTATATCGAGAAGTTGTTCAATAACATTCATTGATAATCTTCCGGTATTGAAAGGTTTGGTTCTAGTGATGTCTCGATCGACAGCAATAGCACATTCATCGTTAATATCAGTTTTTCCAATAAATCGAGGAGCCCAATCATAATCCTTCAACTTATGTAATATATCAAAATAAGAATTTTCTCCTTTGAATAATGTAATTATTACGGTATTATTTATCATGGTTCTTCCGTTGAGAACAACGTTATGATATATTTTTCTCACTTTCTTGATTAATTCAGGAGAAAAGGACATTTAGGAGATAATCATTACTAAAAACAAATGTCTATCAAATTAACATTTGTTTTTTAATTAAGGAAAAGAGATCTCCTTGATGGTGATTCATCAAGGAGTTTTGTAAGAACTTCGCGTTGATATGACGAAACTTCTTGACCATTTGATGATAAAGTGTCACTTAACACAAGACCAAGAAACCAATAATCTTCTTTAGTGTCAGCTTCTTTAGTCAAGATTCTAGAATCATCGAATCCAACTAGTTTAACTTCATGTTCAGGAGTAATACAAATGGATTCATCGTCAATACTACCATGTATTATACCTCTATCATGGATAGACTTAAATGCCAGAAGAATCCTATTTACTAGAGTGTCATCGATAGTAAATTTGTCTTTATATTCGGAGAGATATAATCCTTTGAATTTCCTAGTAAAGATAGCAAGATGATTATCTTCTTCAATATAACCGCACAGTTCCACTGCACAAGATAGATTTCTTAATTTAAAGAGTATCTCCAAGTACCTAGTCGAATCTTCATTAGAGGAATGGAAGGTGATGGAATAATCTTCTGAAACAAAACAGTCATCTTCTTCAGGATGTTGTTTAGAATCAGGAAACATGATAGCTATCTTGGAAAGGAGAATCGGTGAAACACTGATCTTAGGCATTTACCTTAATGAAAAACTGTATTGAATTTCCAATACAGTTTTTTTTTAATTGGAACAAATGCATCTAGTCTTTGGATCATGATCCAACAGCCCCTTCAACAGTTCATTGCAATAGTCGCTAATGATATCTCTCTTCTTGTAGACCATCCAAGAATATTCTCCATTCGATTCAGTATGGAATGGTTCTCCGAATATACAGGTGTAAAAAGTTACACCTAATGCCCAATAGTCACTCTTTACAGTAGTCGTTCCACCTTCGAGTATGCCACAAGTATTAGGACAATTGTAGATAGTCTGATCACATGAAGTCTTTTCTTCATCAATAGTACAAGCAAGAGTAAAATCATTGATGAAAACAGATTCGCGATCTTCACTGATGTAGATATTACTGTGATGTAATCTACCATGTGCTACTCCTAGACTATGAAGTTCGCTGAATACCACTTTAGTGACCATTTTCATGATGTCATCATCCAAGTGGTATTCAGCGCACTGTTTCAGTGATCGATATTCAAATGGTTGTTTAGTAGCAACAACTGCTATCCAATTATTCCACCTAATTACTCTCATCAACTGAGGAGCCCATGATTTTCCCTTCAACCTTTCAAGAGCATTAATGTATCTCTTTTCTAAATCACTCATTCGTCGAAAAGAGACTGAGAGATCACCCACTTCGATATAATCATCACGGAGATGTTCTGCTGTTGGATACAATTTGTTGATGTGATCAACGAATGCATCGTAGGAGGTATTGTGAGACATGATAGTATAGACGTTTAATGTGATAGACGTTTAATGTGAAATATCGATATTATATATAATGTGAACAATTTTCAGTATTATATTTGACAAAAGAAAAATAGGAAATCTCTTGTGATAGTTAGCATCAAAAGAGATTTCCTATTTTGTTTTTTTTTAGAAGTCATTAGGAATACTTCTTGGTTCATTGAGGAGAGAGATTAGTAGGTTATTATATTTGGGAAATAACTCTCTGCGTGGCTGATATGATGCTCCAGAGGTAGAAGAAACACCGGATGGTTTAAACGATTCTTGCAAGAGACATTTGTGAAGAAGCAACCCAAGAGCCAAGATGTCCGGTTCAAATTCTCTTCCATGAGTAACTTTAACTTCACTAACAGTGGAGAAATTACTAATATAAAATTCTCCTGTCTCATCTACCTTGACAGTTTTCTCACTGATATCACCATGAAGTATTTTCGCATGATGAAGAACTCTCACCGCTGCGAGAAGTGTCGAAATCATCTTGTCATTGAATGAATGAAGGATGGAATAATCGACAATATCCATACAGACCCTCTTCTTTGTTATTATAACAATTCCTTCATTAGTATGAAGGGTCATAATCAACTCTGGAACCCATGATCTTCCTTTGAGGAATTGTAGAACGTCAATCTGTTTTCCTACTAGATGATTAGGTGGTAACATTTCAAAATCGATGTCTTCTCTTGATAAAGTCGAAGTTCTAGAAGGAAAAAAGGAATTCATCATTTGTACTAGAGTGTTTGAAGAAGACATTTTTCTATAATTACAGTCTTCCATACTAAGATTTAAGTAAACATTTTTATATGATATTTTGTAGCGAACATATTACTATCACAAGAGGTTATTGTGATAGTACTATGATAAAGAATACTATGATAAAAGAATACTATGATAAAAGAATATTATGATAAAAGAATACTACGACAAGTAGTCTACCTATCAGTACCATCCTTCATTAAGGATAAATCACCGGAGATTATAATTATAGATATCTCTGTAACGATAAATGTATTAACGGGTGTTAAATAGAATGGATAATATTGGACACTCTAAGTGTCCAATATTTATATGTTGTTTTTTAAACTACATTGAGAGTCCGGTTCTCTGGATCATGACACAAAAGTCCAGATAGCAGTTTGTTGCAATAGGAGGATAGCTCTCTTCTTGGAGTAAAGGTGGGGTATCTGAATTCGTTGTTGAAGAACTCGCGAAACCATTCTTCTGTAAGAACATTGTAAAGAGTAAGTCCGAGACACCAATAATCTGCTTTAACATTCACAGTGTCAACGCGAGGAAATTGTGATTCTGGACAATTGTAGGTGGTTTGTCTTGTTGATTTCTTCGTTAGAAGACAAGCACCTTCCAATTTGGTAAAGAATAGTTTTCCCTTTGCATCGAAAAGAATACTTAATGGAGAAATGTTACCGTGAGCGATACCAGCATTATGAAGTTCTCTCACCATTTTCACAATGTATTTGATATCATAATCCGATGGATATTTGAATGGAATACCATCTCTTCGTTCAAGAACCACTGCTCGATGTACTCCCATGGAGATAACTTCAACCAATTGCGGAAAATCTTCTTTTCCTTTCAGACGTTTGAGTATATCAATGTATTGATCTTCACCTTCATCAATAACATGAACGATGTGATCTTTTGTTTCGTATTCACCAACAAATGGCTTTTGCGCATGCTCATATTTGAAGTTGAGAAAGAGAAGAAATTCATTGATAGAAGCCATCTTTCACTCTATTACTTTTAGTAACCGCTATTACTGGGATTATTATGAAACAATTTTCTATAAAATTACCAATAAATTTCAATAAGTTTTAACATGGGAGATTAATCTCCCATTAAAATAATGGTTTGATGTACTATTAATTCATGAATTGTCTCGAAGAAAAATATTGGATTTATAATATTATAAATCCAATATATGAATGAATATACAAACTATACAGTTAGAGGAATACTTTGTTGATAATTAAAGACATTATTAGGATCGTACTTCTTCTTTATCGAGACTAATCGAGTGAGATTAGATCCGTAATAATCAGTGAGATAATTCTCGAGGGACAAGTCGACCATGTTGACATAAGCGCCAACTCCTTCATTATGAACGATTTCTTGATAAAAAGCATCAGACCAAGCAATTCTTTCGTTATTCTCTTCGAATTTAGACCAACTAGATGTGATAAGGACCCAGAATAAAGCACCTCGATGTACGAATGATGATTTCTCTTTCGCTACATTTCGAATAGCACCCCCGAAAGAGTCAATTTCAAGTCGATCTCCATCTTGAGCTTTGGCGAAGAATTTAGTCACAATATCGCCGAAGTAAGTATTGAAGAATTTATAATAAAAGGTAGAATGATCTTTTCGATATGGAGGTCTTCTCTTCATCCCATTAAAATGTTTGGCAGCATCAATGTAAGAAACTGTCCATATCTTATGGAATTTAGAGTAAAGAAGAATAGGTTGTATTAATTGAAATAATCCCTCCTCACAAGACTTCATATTACTTGTTCTTATTGGTCTGTCAGGAAGAACATATTGACCGGTAATAAAGAATCTGATATTATTGTTAGAGACAATAATATCCAATTCTGATGTTAGTCCATCATCAATAAAAGGAGCCCACATTGACCAAGCATTAAGAACCTCAGTAAAGTTATCAAAGAAATATTCTACTTCAAACAGAGTAACATAAGGTATATGATATATTCTGAAGACAATATCAGTAATGATTCCAAAGTTATTACCTCCTCCACCTCTACACGCCCAGAAGAGATCATTAGAAAGACTATATTTATTAAGTGGTTCTTCTCTTATATCCTTGTAAAGAACACCATTTGCTAATATTATATTAAAGGAATTAACAGAATCTAGAGTAAGACCATATTTTCGTTGAAGAAAACCAATACCACCTCCACTAAAGAGACCAGTGAGACCAACTGTAGAACATGTTCCTGTCGGTAATGCTAATCCGTATTGTGATAGATTTTCTATTAACTGACCTGCTTTGATACCAGCACCTACTTTAACGTAACTCTTATTCTTATCAATGGAGATCTTATTTCTTCTACTTAAATCAAGAACCATTCCTTCTGTTAAAGAGAATGCTTCAGCGGAATGTCCTCCACCTCTTAATCTCAGAGGGATCTTATATTGTATTGACCATGCTAATGCTTTCTTTACGTCTTTAGTGGAAGTAGCCATTACAATAACAAGAGGATAAACATTAAATCGTCTATTCGCATTCTGTCGATACTGAGAATAACCTTCTGTCCAAGGATAATATACACTATTTTCTCCAATTGATTTAGAGAATGACGTTAACTTCTCAGAAGTTAAACCTTTTTGTTTAAAGAGAGTAATTGCTTGACAAGGTATATCCGATTGATAAGAAGAGATAAGAAGGTCATCATTACAAATACATACATCGACCACTTTATCAATATCTTCAGATTCCTTAGTATTTCTTTTCTTCTTTGATTTGAGATTATCCATCTATTATCACTACTTTAATATTAGAGATAATATTTTTATTATTTAGAACATTAATGTCTCGTAGATTACATCTGAGACTATTAAGGTACGTATTCATGATAGCTATCATGAATACTAATACATTACACCTAAGTAAAATAAAAGATTATCGGAAGAGAATAATGTTAAGACGTGTTAAAAAATGAAATGACAATATTATAGCTATGCATTTCATCGGTTAAATGGAGAATAATATTAATAGAAATTTTGGTAAAATAGAATGTGAGAGATACTCATTCTTCCGTGAATGTGAGAGAACCCAGAAGGATCATCTCGATTATCATTATTTTAATCTTGTCTTCAAGGATTATCCCGGTCTTATCCGAGAACCTATTATAATCACTCAGAGCAAGACAGATCATCATTATTTTACTATTGAGAGTCCTCGCATTGATAGTAATAATAAGGGATATCTTGGAATAATTCTAATTATAATCAAGACTGTTAGATTCAACTATTCCAATGTTCTTATTATTAATTATGAGACGAGAAAAGCTTATCATGTTAATCCTGTTGTACTCGATCTCAATACGGTTCCGAATTGGGCGATACTGACTCAAATGGAAAGAAGACTTGAATTAATTGGATGGGAATTACTTACTGATAAAATCAGAGTCAAACTCACTACTTTCTTATTGTATAATGAACATCTGGAATATGAAGACTTATGCCTCTCTTCTTTACAATTGGACTCACCATCACAATGCATGATAAAAGGAAGAATGACAGAGTCTTTGGCGCCAAAACTATTGAATATCTTATATGAAGAAACGCGAGATAATACACAAAATAAAATACTTCGGATAATAAAAGATATCGAGAATGAGAATTTTCGTCAATGGAGGGCTTCCAGAATATACTCAGAAATAACTGAGAGTTATGTATTAGATCGTGATGACATTTACACTATGAGAGGTTATTCTGTCGCTCTTTGTATTAAATATGTTTACGATTTCCTCCTCGGTAATGTATTAGATCTAAGTAAAATAAGGAGATTATCTAATTGTATTGAAGAAACATTATGTGGAATACTATCAGATGATCATCATGATGATCTCAAAGTATATTAAAAACAAAATAATATTATTTACTATTTTATTTTGTATATTAAATGGAATCATTCCTACCTAATCTCGATGACTATCGAAACTATCAACCAACAAAATCTTGTTATCTTGATGGTCGTTACTTTAATTTAGTATTTGGAGACTATCCCGGTCTTATTCGAGAACCATTAGTAATAAATCTATCGAGCGATGACTTAGATGATCCTTCTGGAATTAGATACACCACCCAAATGAAGAATGTTAAGATTAGTAGAACAGAATATCCGGGTTTATTGCACGTTATTATTCAGACTCCTAATAATCGGCATGCCAATCTTATCATCCTGCGATATCAAGAGGGAAAGGCATTTTGGTTCGATCCTTATTCTATTATCCCGAAGAATGTTAAAGCAGACTTCGGTAGAGATTTTCGTTTGACAGAAGTGTTAAGAAGAATTATTAAGGAGTATCTCAATCTATATTTTAAGATTAAGTTAGTCGCCGATCTCAATAATACTAAAGATTATACCGATGATTATAATAAAAGGTCAATGCTAGGAGCTCAGGCTTCACAAGGATTACCTAGTGATATATTAAGAATAATCGATGAACAAAACGATAGAGAACTTACGGAGATAGATCTTGAGAATCATAATCTTATTAATAGTAATTATAAGATATGGAGAAATATTACGGGTAATCCTTGTGACGCCAATGTGGAAGGTTGTTCTATCTCAGGTTATTGTGTTGCATACTGTATTAAATATGCATATGACTTTCTGAAGCATAACAAATATAGTTTCATTAATATTAGAAAATTTGCCTCTAAGATAGAGTCGATGTATGGTAAATTATTACCAGATGGAGAACCTCCAGAATATGGATGGTACGGTAATATGGACAATTATGAGAGTCAATGTTACAGCGATGGTAATAGATTGGGATGTAATGAATATCAAGGATATTTGAGACCAACATTTGAAATACCTTGTTTTGATCCTAATTCAATAAAACAACCATATTTTCCTCAAGTGCAACAGATACCTTGTTTTGATCCTTGTCAACTAAAACGACCCTATTTTCCTCAAGTGTTTCCAATGCCATGTAACAAATTTCAAGGACCTTCTCCAATCTTCCAAATACCATGTTTTGATCCTTCGAGATTGAATTCTCTATATTATCCTCAACAAATACAAATACCATGTTTTGATGCTTCCAAGCTGACTTCTACATACTGTCCTCAAACATTCCAGATACCTTGTTTTAAGAAACCAGAGTGCGCTTAATATAAAATATTAGAATAGGAAGTATTAGAATAGGAAGTATTAGAATAGGAAGTATTAGAATAGGAAGTATTAGAATAGGAAGTATTAGAATAGGAAGTATTAGAATAGAATAATATAACTCGAAAGAATTATATTAAAATAAATAAATAATATAGTAAAATGTCTTCGAGTACCATGATAACATCGAAAATGGATGTCAAGAATATGCTACCTAATCTCAGTGATTATGGAGACTATCTACCAACGATGTCCTGTTATCTTGATGGTGCTTATTTTAATTTAGTATTTAAGGATTATCCTGGTCTTATTTCTGAACCACTAATAATTAGTTTATCGAATGGACAATACACTGCACAAATGAAGCAAACCAATTATAGAAAGAACTACCTTGCTCTTCTTCACGTTATCGTAGAAACTCTTCAAGAAAGACATGCTAATCTTGTTGTTATATCAGGTACTAACGCATTTTGGTTTGATCCATTCTCCGTTGTTCCCGAGAATGAAGAATATCCAGATATGGCATTTCCCGTTGATATAGTAAGAGGAGTTATCAAGGATTATCTTGGTCTCTATTTCAATGTTAAAATTATGAAAGATCTGTGGAATATTCCTGGAATTAATGAAAATGTCTATGTGCTATCAGGTGTAGAGAACTTTACTGATAAATATATCACGAAAGAATTCAAAGAAAAGAAAGAGTATTATCCCGAAAGATTAGGATATGATAGACTTATGTCAGATAGCCCTTACGTTGACATAGCCAAATCGCATGAAAAGACAATAAAAGAATTAATTGATGCAACAGATAAGGCTGAAGACGTGGATTTAAATTGTGATGAAGGTGGACCAGGTTATTGCGTTGCGTTTTGTATCAAATATGCTTACGATCTTCTACTAGGAAATAAATATGATCCAAGAGATATTAGAAGATTTGCTGCTAAGATAGAATCATTCTATGGTCCGATACCAGCAAGTCTAAGATCAATAGAGTATGGATGGTCTTATTATACTGTACAACCAAACAATGATGATGGAGTGTGTCCTATACAAAAGATGTATGGAACACCTTGTGGTTCATAGACTGAATAGAGTGTGGATCTCATTACATAATGGATATTTTATCACAAAATATTCATTATATTTACAATAATTTCCAAGATAATATAAAAATATTTTTATATTATTCCTATAATAAAATTCTATGGCCTTATTAGTAGCTTATTCGACTTTTGTTGACGGAAAATATGGAAGCGATGTGTCTGGAACAGTAGAAAGACAAGACTTACCATTCGCTACTATTGGAGAAGCCATTACTAAAACATTAGCACAGTCACCATCACCATCTCAGATATGGATAATACAGATATCTCCAGGAACTTATAATGAGAATATTGTTGTTCCTGATTCTATCTATCTTAACGGAGCCGGACCTAATACAATAGTTACTTCTGTCACAGCAAATGGAGGTACTGTTATTTCTAATATTCAGTTCTTTGCACTCAATGGACCAGCTATTACTGTAAATTCTCTCAATGATGCTGATGTTAACTTCCTAAGTGTCGTTGCTATCTCTGAATACACCATACCGTCACTCACTCCTATTAGCACAGTTAATATTATTAAGGGTGAAGGAGCTATGCAACAAGGAGCCATCTTTGGCTTTTATTTTGCTACTGCTCCAGCAGCTTATCTCGTTAAAGCCCTCGATGGTATGACATTTACTGATATGGAATGTATTTGGACACTTGGTGTAAGTTATCCATTCGCTGCCATGTATTCTGGATCGGGAGATAAATTCGTTGTTACCATCGGAGTTAGTACTGTATCTCTCGCAAGTGAAACAGATCTCTTTGCTTTCTTCGATATTTCAGGAGCTGCAACTATTACAGCTCCAGTGTTTAAGGGAAGTGTCATTTCTAATCGTTTGACTGCTGGAGCGACTGGTTCCGGTTTATTAACACCTGTTGACCTTGTAAGGGGAACTGGTGCTGCTACTCTCAATATGATAGCTAATTTGTTTGACTTTACTGGTTTATCCGCTAACTTGCTAACGTCAGTGGAAGGCATTGCCAATAGTAGTGGACAAACACCCACTGTTAATATCGCCTCAAGTTCTTTCGTTGGAAGTGCTATACCGCCAGCAAAAGGAAGCATCAGTAAGTTAGTCCTTACTTCGTCTGATCAAAATGGATCTCTCGCTATTACCGGAGGATTTTATAACAATATTATCACTGTCTCTGGTAATTATCAAGTATTGCCCAGTGATCATTCCGTTGTCGAAATATTGGAGAATTCAACTGTTACATTACCAAATCTCTCATCCTTACAGTCAACACAGTATGATTATGGACAAGAAGTCTTCATTAAGAACGAATCAGCTGGTAGAATTCAGGTAGTCGGTGTATTTGACCCTACTGATTCTTCTGTCTTTAGTAAGATGATTGAACCTGGAAGAGGATATATCTTCCAGAATGACTTTAGTTACTGGCATGTCTTTGCCGATTATTCTCCTTATGATCATGATCATAAGGAGAATAAGAAGGATAAGAAGAAATGTTGTTCATCTAAACATGAACGGGGACACCATCATTAATACATCGTTGAGATATATCTTTTAAAAATATTATCACCCAGTGATAATATTAGAATTTTGGAGAATATAAAATATTGCATAATATTAAATGTCTCTTCCAGATCTTTCGAATTACGAAAAATACGACAAGACAACATCGTGTTATCTTGATGGTCGTTACTTTAACCTTGTTTTCAAGGATTATCCTGGTCTTATCTCTACACCATTAGTTATCAGAATAGATGAGGATGTCCGTTTGGGAGAACCTCCTAACTTCACGGTTAATATGAATGAAACAAATATTAATAGAAACTCACTTGGTCTACTTCATGTCATTATCGAAACAATGATGAGTAAACATGCTAACCTTGTGGTCCTTAATTACAAGGAAGGTAAAGGTTTTTGGTTCGATCCAATGTATGAAGATGATGTCAATAGTAATTGGTCTATCGTACATCAAAGACGAAGAGTTGTAAGAACTGCTCTGACGGAATTTCTTGATAAATACTTTAATATCAAACAGTTGGAAGAGTTAAGGTCAGAGATTAAACTCCGAAAGAAGAGAAAGGAGATCATGTTATCACCATCCAAGATAGACGAAACAGTCCAGATGATGGAGAAGAGAGAAAATAGAATGTCACCGATGATGAGTAATACTCCCATGATGAGTGACAGTGGAATGATGGATAGTGGAATGATGTCTCCAATGAATAATAGTGGAATGATGAGTAATAATCCTATGAATAATAATGGAATGATGAGTAATAATCCTATGATGAGTAATAATCCTATGATGAGTAATAATCCTATGAATAATAATAATGGAATGATGTCTCCGATGAATAATAATGGAATGATGTCTCCGATGAATAATAATGGAATGATGTCTCCGATGAATAATAATGGAATGGTGAGTAGTAATGGAATGATGTCTCCGATGATGAGTAATTTAATGGAATTACCTACAATGTTAATGAGTGCAAAACAAGCTGGAGATATGGAGATGCCTCTCTCAATGTTAACTCCCGTCGATCAAAGTCAACAGGGAACAGATGGTGGTGTAGTTAGCGGTGATAAAATGTTTTATGTTACTAGTAAGACTCCTCAAGAGAAGATGATTCACCAACATCTCTTAACGGAACAATCCAAATATAACAGAGCTATTAAGATGTTACTCAAAGAAGAAGCAAGAAAAGAAGAGAATATGAAGGTTCCTGGATGCTCGAAAGCTGGATATTGTGTTGCATTCTGTATCAAATTTGCATACGATCTCTTGTTGAATAACACTATCAAGTTCGATCAGATAAGAAGATTTGCTGGAATGATTGAATCATTATACGGTCCGCTTCCAGCTGAAGGAGCGTTAGTCGAATATGATATGTATGATTGGGATGCGACGGATTATAGTGACCCCACTGTAATCAACAACTATTATGATACTGACTATAACAGCTACCCTGGATATGGATACGGATATCCCTATTATGGTTATGGTTATGGTGTATATCCATTCTTAGCGGGTGCTGCTTTAGGAGGTCTTGCTGGATATGGCCTGGGATATGGTTATGGAAATAGAGGATATTATGGAAATTATGGTGGAAATAGAGGTTCGTATGGAAATTATGGTGGAAATAGAGGTTCATATGGAAATTATGGTGGAAATAGAAGTTACAGTGCACCATCAAGAAGTGGCGGTTTTTCCGGAGGAGGTAGATCAGGTGGTTTTTCCGGAGGCGGTCATGGTGGAGGTGGCCATAGATAAAATTCTGTGTGATCATTTAATATGACATAGATGTCATATTGGAAAAGATAGCCTTGTATTGGGAGAGATAGTATAATTAACTTAACATTCCGAATGAAACAAAATTAATGGAAATGTATCATTTGATGAGGAGAATTAAGATAAAATAAATATATAAGATTGCCTTATATATTTACCGTTGTGTTATTGCATATTGTTAATATTTGTTATAATATCGATCGAAAAATACAATGACATGGTATACAAATTATTACTAAAAATACTAAAGTAGTAATAATTTTAGTAATAATTGTCGTGGGTCCTAAGAGATAAACATACTTTTCGTTATATATCTAGATATGATTACCAGCAAGACTTTGTGTTGATTTCCTGATTTTGTATTATTTTTGTGTTGGAAGAATTAAAAAGTTATTATTACTATAGAGAGGTTTTGATATATTTCTTGAGAAGTAATTTAGATTGACTCTTAAATTAATCTAGTATAATTATAATTAGTGATGTTACTATATAATCATATGAAGTATTGTAACTATAAATATTGGTTGATTATTAGATGATATTATGTGACAATATAGATAAATGACCCAATTACTATCTCGTATTGACGGTAGTAGATGTTACAGTAGTTGAAGGAAATGACTCGGCTAATGATCTTCCCGATAAGCTGGGTTGTATGATCAATATTGCAATGAACAACAAAATCAATGCAATCCCTATAAATATAAAGATCTTGAGAGATTTATTCTGTTGTGCAATTTCTTCTTGTTGCATTTGTTGTGACTCGTATGCGGGAAATGGATTGTACCCAGCTGTCGCACCGCAATCGACATTCAAGACACTAGGTGAGGCTCCAGCAACAGGATTTGTTCTAGTACAGACTGAACCAGTACATGTGGTCGTTAGATTTACTCCTCCACCTATTTGGTCATTCGCTCCTTCAAAACTATCATTCTGTATGATACAACTACAGGATGTCATACTTCCCTCGCATCCTTGACAAAATTGTCCGATAGTTACTGGTCCTACGACAGTACTTTGTATTAAATCAATAGTAACATTGTCAATCAGACAGACATTCTGATTGCAGCTGATCGGAGTTCCGTTAGCCAAGGTATTCACTATGTTTGTGTTTCGATTACACATAGGAGTACATGCTTTATTTATCTGATAATCATCAACATAAGTTTGGTATTCACCAGCGGGTAAAAAACATCCGCACCAATTGGCTGCTGGGGGATCGAAAATTAATCTTTGAGTGGTAAAAACATTACATACATTACTCAGAGGTTGTTGACATAAGAATGGATAAGGACAACACACATAGCTGTATAGAAAATCTTGAAAAGGATTATATCCAGGCGTTCCAGGTAATGATCCTATGGCAAAACCATTAGAAGCGTATTTCGCAAAGACTCCTGATACGACATTCTGGGCGAAAGCAAGACCAGTTGCATTCAAAGGATTAGCAATAGTATCGACAGGAGTACAACCTTGAGATGGAGGTGGTCCAGAACTACAATTGATCTGTGGTGGTAAACTAAAAAGATTTTGTTGTATAGCAGAGAGACATCCGTTAGTTGCTGGTTCTCCGTTCAATGGATTAACCCATCTATTTATCCATGAGAGATCGTTTGGATCAGTGAGATCAGCCCCAATACAATATGGAGTAATAACATCTTGACATATTTCAGTAGTAACACCCCGAGTATTAGGAGAGCAAGTATTTTGTTCAAGAGGATCACTAAAACAAAGAGCAGTATTACCTTGATTACAATCGAAATTCTGTAAACAACAAGTAAGGGGATCTCCTGTGAAGTTTTGTCTTTCACAAATAACTCCAGTTCCCGAAATACCACAACAACCATTACAACATCCTGGCCCATAAGCCTGATAAGGCTGACAATCATTATATGAACAAGAACCTGCTCCTGTAGTGCTTGATACTCCCCATTCACCCGGAGCTCCTAAAGCTGCACACCATTGATTTCTATAAGTATCACCATCAACTCCTTCTAAAGTACAGAAGTTAGGTAATTCATAAGTATCAAAAAAATTATTACATTGATTCTGTGTATCTGGATTTGGATGTGGTACACCACATTGATTTCCCATCTTTAATATTAAAGTAAAAATAAATATTACATCGTAATATTTATTATGATATTCTTGATAGATTAATGGAATGGTTTATAATCGAATGGTTTATTCCACAAATCTTCAACAGATACACCATAACTTTTCATACTAGGACCCACAAAGCGTGGCACACCTAATTTCACCAATCTAAATTGTTTATCCATTTCACTGTATTCATTTACCCAAGATCTAACCAGATATACATGATTAGGTATATATGGTTGATAAAGATATATCGACACATTTTGTGCAAGGGGTGATAATACTTCCAATATTCTGGATAGATATTTAGAAACAGCTTGGTTAAATTCTGACAATTTCCTTGGAAGTTTACCAAGGACATCATCAATCGTAATAAAATAATTGTTGTTATTATCATGCTTTATATCATATTCAAGAAGATCATACGGATCTCTCGGAGGATAATTAGGATATCTCTTAATGCCGGAGGGAGGTAGTCCTAATATCCTTCTTAATTGTGCCAACTGATCGAAGAATGAGCTAGGATCTACTATTTCGTATAAATTGGATTTATATGTAAGTTCCAAATTTCTATTTAATCCGTTTCCTTGTACATCAACGAAGAGTTCATATGCATCTAATATTGAGATAGCGTCCTCAGTATAAGCATCAGAATATTTAAGAGAATAATCCATACCGTCGTTTACATCTCTCCATTTGAAGACAATATCACAAAGAGGAAGAAGAGATTCATATAGTAACCTTGGATTTTCGTTTTCTGGAATCTTAGTGTTAGGAAATCGGTTCTTAATAAGAGAAGTCCAGAAATAAGGATCTCGACATAATCTCTCGAGAGATTTATCCGTTCTACACAGATTCTCTAAATCAGAATAATTAAGACGACCGTAGTATTGGATGGCTACTTCGATAGGCAAACTTGTCAGGCTGGGTGGAGAATACATTTTATCCTCACTATCCGACTGAGTACTTTTTTCCATTTAGAGAGAAGATATAATCGGTGTTTTGTTTTTAAATGGATATAATTATATCCATATTAATGATGAAGCGCGAATATCTCTTATTTTCCCTGGTTGATACATATGGTGATCTTCATTAAAGAGAATCCTTCATTAAACCGGATTGTTTGAGATAATCATGGATAGTATGAATGATCTCAGATCTAATATAATCGGCGACAACATCAAAATATTCTACTTTCTCTTCACTCCAATCTGTCATATCTGGATAAGATTCTCCCTCGAAATTATCTACTCGATTAATATCAGAATCATCAGTATATAGCGAAGGACCACCGAAAGACCAAAGAATTTCAAAAAGAGATATCATACTCATTCCTTCCGGATCTTCATTGCGATCATCAGAATAGATTACATGAAATTTAGTATGAGATGAATCAAGATAAATTCCACCTATGATACAGTTCTCCATAATGTCCGACATTTACATCACCCATAAAATAAAAAGAATGGCTCTCATTTTTAATATATATTAAGGAGTATTTCATTTACTCTCTTCTTTTCGCTCTCCAATAGACCATCACTTGATAGGTGATAAAAAAGAGATCTGATGAGATCTCTCTTCTCTATTTTACTCGCAGCACCATAATACCATCTCTTCTTTGATGGCCATCCTGCTATATCTATATTATACCCAGCTCTTCGTTTAATTCTCTCTATCATTCCTACTACTCCTTCTTGCCTTACTTCTTGTAAACTGTCGAATGATAATTTAACGTTAAGTAACATCATTAGACCTACCAAAGAGATCCAGTCGTATTCATTAATACTTTTACTTTCTTTGATATGAGAGAATATTACATTTCTTGGTACTACACTAACGATAAGAAGAAGGACAGATATACCAAATATTATATCGAAATAACAAGTGAAAATAGCGAAAAAGGCTATCATAATATATATCATGATAGATCCTCTCCATGTAAAATTAGAAGTACGTTTCTCGATGTAGAGATCGTCTCCTCTAATTACACCTCTGTACGCCACCTCCATTTTATTACCAAAATTAATAAATACCTCTTAATATTTATTAAGAAATAAATACTCTCTTATATAACAAAAATATTTATATTTAAGCAGTAATAAGTTCGATATTGGCTTGACGAGTGTATAAATTTGAATTGGTACTTCCTACAAATGGTTCATTAACATTCAATATTCTCATTGTACCACTCGATTGATTATAAGAAAAAGAAGTACAAATAGTGAAGAGTGTATTACATTGTGTTATCGCCTCTCCTAAAGTTGGAAAGGTAAAGATACATGGACCAGAGGAACTGTTGAGAATAGTACCATCAGTATTAGCTGTGACTCCATATTGTCCTTTTGCTTCAAGGCAAGTACTTGGGTTTGTTAGAACTATGATGGCCCGAAAATAAAGAAAGGTCATAACAATCGCAAAGACTGCTAGTAGTACTACAACAAGAACCCATAGAACTGGAAACATTTATCAGTGATAATCTTTAAAATGATACTTATAATATTTTAAAGATTATCAATCAGAAGATAAAATAAATGGATAGAAAAATCGACATATCCCGATTGATGGAGGGAAAACTACCAAAACCTCCTTACAAATTACCGCTACCTCCTATGCCTCCTCCTCAACACATACCGACTCATGGGATAGTAAAGAAGAAACCCATTATAATTAACCTTACTCCTCGTATTCCTCCTATTCCCACCCCTGTTAACGGGACTTCATCCAACGGGACTTCATCCAACGGGACTTCATCCAACGGGACTTCATCCAACGGGACTTCATCCAACGGGACTTCATCCAACGAACCGGTAAAGATAGTATTATCTCCCAAACAGTCCATTCCCCTGCCGAAGATAGAGAAGAAAGCAGATCCCTTGTTAAATATGACCATCTTCTTTAAATCTGATAGTCGTTCAGTGATTGATGGAAAGAATGGAAAAGAATTTAGCGAAAATATCAAATCATTCCAATCTACTGATACTACATGTGATATCAAGGAAATAGACTTTTCCTTACAGGGACATGTATCAGAAGAAAAATTCAATGAAGCCTTCAACATTTATGAGAATAATCAGGGTATATATTCAAGTCAACTTGACGACAATTGTAATACGGACAATATTCTATTGAATAAGGAAATTGTCAATAAACTTAACATACTAGAAAGATGGTTTTCTATGATTATTGAGCCATCACCTCCAGAAGGTAGTGAAGAAGAAGATTATGATGAATGGTATAACAGAGAAATCGACAAAATAAATAAAGGTGTTACAGAATATTGTTCCGAAGAGTTATTAGACCTGATAACTCCTTCTTTTGACGAGGAAGCAGTAAAGGTAAGAAAAAGAAATCTTTCTATTGTTCAGGGTATAATAAATGAGTCATATAAGTAACGAAATCTTATTTGAAAGAACCATAGAGATCAAGCTATCAGATGGTGTTATAATTTACATACATCCATCCATTGTAAGACTATCAAAATATCTTTCTTCTCAATATGTCGATAATTTCACAATGGATGTTAATGATAATGACACTATTAGTCAATCTCTCATCGACTGGATATACTTCTGCTATACAGGAAAAGATTCAAATAAATCGTTTGAACTATATATCATTAATAATCTATATGGAAACTGTATAGATAATTTCGAAATCTTCATGGAAAATTTAGTTAAGAGATATAATCTCCTTGAGAAGCTTCAGTTCGTCGAGACAATAAGATCTACCATCAGTGAATCTCTTCTTTATATTGCTTCTGATTACTTCAAGCGTCTTAAAGCTGATATGTTAGGAATCGAGAGCAATCTCCTTTTATTCAATGAATGTCTAATAATTTTTCGCGAGAGTATTAACAAAATTGTCTCTGTTGTGGAAAAGAGAGAGTTTATTCTAAACATTTGTGAGAGTTTCTTCGCACAATTTGACCTTGCTGTTATAAGATTCTGTGTTTACCAAGATTCTCCTATTATCTCTCATTCCACCAAACTAAATAATGTAATGAAACTTTTGAATTTACCACTATATTACATAGAATATCCCAAAATATCATTCAAACCTAATAAAAGCAGATTCAACCGATATTTTTTCGAAGAGAGATGTACTCTTATCATTAATAATAAAGTTGCATGGATTAGACCCATCACAGATCACGATTATAAGACAGTATTGACGGTGGATATTGGAAGGTGGTTATCAAATGAGTGGTTATCAAATGAGTGGTTATCAAATGAGTGGTCATCAAATGAGTGGTCATCAAATGAGATATTCGAGACATAAATAAAAATTATATCATCATAATGATATAATTTTAATATTAAAATAATGGAGGAAGTTCTCTTGAGATTACCTGATTCTTTGCATCATGTTCTATATTATATTAGTAATATTACCGATATTCTTTCATTAATGAAAACTTGTAAGTATATAAGGAATGTGATACTATCTGCTGATTTATATTATAAAGTTGTTCCTATGCATTTTCTTATCTTATTTAGTAATATGAGAGTCGATACAGTAAGGATTAGTCCATTAACTACCAAGAAGGATGTATCTCTTTGTTATACAAGAGATAACTTCAAATGTCTTCAGAGTAGAAAGAAAACATTCCCAGGTATTCAGGGATATCTGGACTGTATAGATAATGATCCTTCTCCAAAAGATCTTAGCATTATCATCAATGATGATACTTATTTTAGAGTAACTCATGGTAATACTTTTGAGTTTGCATGGATTTCTCAGAACATTATATTATCTCACAGGAATGACTACCATGGACCAAATATATATCGCAGAATAGTATCACTAGTGAGCAAGAAATATTATATAACTACAATTGTATGGAATGTAATTCTCAGAAGAAAAGAAGATAAATTTACATTCGAGTGGTTACAGTATCTATTTCCTTTCGCGAAAGATATCGTCATCGCTTCCGTAAGACTACCTGATCATATCAATATTAATTTTGGTTATATTATGTTAGATGAGATATTAAGATATCCTCGGAGTATGGCATGGAATCTTCAATTCACTGAAATTAAGATAAAATTAAAACTAACGACATATTTTACCTTCACTACTCCTGAGATGATTGCTTTAAGATCATCAGCTAGTATGAAAGAAGGGGGAAGTATTAAAATGTACGTTGATGCTGAAAGTGAATTGCCCGATAGTATCAATATTTCACATAAATTTAGTATCTTTTTCCCTCGTTATTAATTTATCTTAATTTAAATGGAGAAACTACTGATACTTGTTAAGGATTGTCTTAGCATTGTCTTATATTATATCACTGACATTAATGATATTTGTTCTTTGATGAAAACATGTAAGTTTGTAAGAAAATATGTCCTTTCCTCGAAACTATCACTTAATGCTCAAGCAAACATCCAATTTCTCGTATTATTCAGGAGAAAACTCAAAGTGAGGGAAACTATTGTTCCATTGATCTTCCGAAGTAATATAATTAAACAATACATAGATAACTTCTCTCATATTTACTTTCGAGATATCCATTTCTCTCATCTAGCCGGATACTTAAAGGTAATTAACAAATTACCTGTAGATTCTCCTAGATTGAAGGATTTTGGTATTAGAATAGGAAGTAACGAGAATACTACTTTCTTTATTGTAAGAGAAAGTACATTATGCGTTGGTAGATTACCTATTGGTCTTACCAATGAAATAGCAACATATCTTACTAGTCCATCAACACAAATATTAAATATCATTATAAGTAAATGTCGTATCAGGAAAATAATATGGATGAGCCAACCAGACTATGCATATGCCCTTAAATCTGGAACTTCATATAATAGATTGTACACTTTTAAATGGATCATTGAATATTTTCCTCACGTTGAAGAAATAGTCATTCCAAATCATGTTATACCATCTGTTGAAGAAATAGCACTTGCTATAAGGGAGATATCCAATAAAAGAGTATCGTTCGATGATACTCATGATCAAAGGAGTTTTATATGTAACACTATTGTACATTACATATTGATATATCCTAAAAAGGTCACCTTTGATTTACAAGCATCTATCTCAGAAAAACTTATTGTAGAGAAGATTTTATTAGCGTGTGTTGCCTCCGATACGATCGTATCGGATGCTATGTCAAATGGTGGAATAATAAAGATATATAATAATGACCTTAATGACAATCTTATCACCCGATTTAGGGAGCTGTCATCAGTCATTATTTATCCTATTAATATGGTATACTGTTCTACAGACATTAGAGAGGATAAACTTAATATCATACTATCAGAGCACCCTCATGATAGTATACATGATTATAATAGAGAGAAACGATGGATATTATAGAGTCGATATTATAGAGTCGATATTATAGAGTCGATATTATAGAGTCGATATTATAGAGTCGATATTATAGAGTCGATATTATATATGTACTACATATATAATAAAATTTGCTATGGCCATACTATACCAGGAACAAAAGCACCTATTCCCTCAACAACACCGTATTCAGTATATTTACTCGGATGTAATCTAGAAACATCTATTTCCTTATAATTTCGTATTCCAGATTTATGTATATGATAAGTCTTAATACTCTTACAAGGATTAAAAACAGTATAACCACACTCTTTTGCGAGTATGTAAGCGATTTTGTTATCACAACGAAGAAGACCTGTACTGAATGATATCTTCTTGAGAGCAGAATGTGGTCTACCTTTAACTATCCAAGTATCTTGAGTCCATTTAGGTTCCGATTGTAAAGAACCATTAAGTAAGATATGATCGTAAATTTCTTTCTCAACATTCCATCTCGTAAGAGCTAATGCTTCTGTCACTCTTAATTTCCTGCAATAATTAATAGTCTCATCGAAAGCAATATCCGAATTACACAGTATATTGATCTCATCATCTCTTGTAAGATAGCTGTCAATAAGGGAAAATATCTCCCCGTATGTTGGACGTGGATTATCAATTAATATAATGGAAGCTCTCTTCTTATCTATTACAATTAAACTACTCACTCTAATGTACTCATCATCATTATGAACGATGATATACAGATGATCTATTGCTTTTTGATTATAGTTATTCTTCAGAACAAAGTCAATCTCGTTCTGTCTTTCAACGCTCTTACATAGATAGTATTCCACAAAGAGGTTTATCTTATCACATGGTTCCACTGTATGATGTGTCTCCACTGTCTTATAATCATCAATAGTAATGCAGTTATTTTGGTTTGTATTCTGTTGATATTTAGTGTAAAAGAAAATAAGCAATACCAGAATGGCAACAAGAATAACAAATATTATAATGAACCATTCATACATTTGTAATACCCAGTTAAATTACTCTCGAGGAATAATTTAATATTATTTCCCAATTTGGTTATACTTAGTAAGAAGAGAAATGGAAAACGAAAGAGCAAGAAGAAGTTCAAAAGACTTATCATCTAAAGTAAAGTCTTTTGAACTTCTTCTATCTCCTAAATAAACAACAAGAGATAGAAGAAGTTCAGGAGACTAAGAGTAGTCACTCAAGATAAAATCTACCTTATTTCTTCCAGAGTAATACGGAGTGTTTAGATTCGATAGATATAATGATGAGACACAGCGGGACAATGTAGACATATTGTTTTTATTATAATGTGGAACATAATACCTGTCCTAGCTCATTATTCCAAACTGCTACTTGACCAGGACCAGTACATCCAGTACCTCGAACGCATGCTAGAGGAGTACTATTAATATCAGTCACAGAGAAAGTATTAAAGTTATCCGGTAAAAATGCTAGAGTCCCAACAAGACAGGCATTGTTCATTGCCATACATTGTTGTATGGTAGTTTGATTCATCTCAGTAGCAAAAGAACAACCTGGAGAAGATCTATTTAAAAAATCTAATGGTACAGTGCAAAAACTACTCAATGTATTCGGATAGGTAATAGGAGGAACACTAGTAGCTGTCCCTCCAGCGGTAACATGAGTGTTAGATTGTGTAAAGATTGTCCTACTACCTTGTAAGCCAGCAAATGGATTACCATTAGCAGTGTTAAAAATACTTACAATATATTCAGCACATTGAGGTTTAGTTAAACATCGACAAACAATACCCGGTTGACAAACACCCGTAATACTAGTAGACAGATCATCTTGAACAGCATATGGAGTTAACGGATTATCACAGATTAATTGTGAATTACACACTTCAAAAGCTGGATCTGCTAGTATTCCAGATGTTGATGATCCAGTACCGCCAGGACATAACTTCTCTCCATTATAAATATTAGTTGCACATTGACCTGGTGCACATTGTTGTAAGACTGTTCCTACTGTCGCCGTTGGTGATTCCACTACCGCATATGCTAAATAGAGAAAGAAGAGAACAACAATAAGAACCGAAAGAGTAACGAGAACATAAGTTGGTGTATCATTATAGTCCATTTAATAACATTATTTATTATGGTAAGAAATAAATAATAAATAATATTACTATAATCGATATTTTGACATGTCTTCATATGATTAACATAGTATATCATAATAAACACGGTGATACTGTGTTTATTATTATTTATTTACGGATAACTCTCATAAAATCGATATTTTGTTAATGAGACACATCATTAACATACTATATCTCATTAACAAAAAGTATGTTTACCTCCTCGGACTAATGATAATAAATACTATATTTTATTATTTATTATTTATTATTTATTATTTACGGATAACTCTCATAAAATCGATATTTCAACACAAAAACAATTCGTGTTAATGATGTGTCTCATTAACAAAGAGTACGTTTATCTATTCGGACTAACGAACGATGCTATCTATTATTGATTAATATTATTAGTATAAACTTCGATAGAATAAAAATGTCTTATAAGAGTCCAGTTCTGAATAATTACGGTACTCTAGCTACCGACTTCTATTTCAAGTATAACTCTGCTGGGTCTAAATATTACTACAGTAAGATTACCGGTGGAAGAGTAGGAGTAAAACAAATTGATCCCAAGATTGTTCCTGATATCAAGATATTCGATGCAGGTCTGGATGTGGCAGAATTACTCAGAACCAAAGCGATATACGAGAAAGAAATGGAGAAAATAAAGAAGAAGATAGCAGAGATTGATCTCAAGTTGAAGGATATTCCTAATATTAATGAATATGAATTAGAAAGGAAGAAGAGAGAAGAAGATGCTGCCAATGAGAAAAGAAAGAAAGAGTTTGCAGCAGAACAGAAGAAAAGACTCGATGATCTATTTCGACAAGCTAGTGAAGCCTGGAATAAACAAAGAGAAGCAGCAAATAAGAGAAACGATGATTATTTGAGAGATCGAGAGAAGAAAAAGGAAGAAGAACGGCAGTACTGGAGAGAATATTTTAAAGCACGGATGGATTCAACTCAACGAGAACCAGAGAAGGACATTCTCAAAGAACTAAATATTAATAACAAGAAGGAATGGAAAGAGTGGTTATTAAAGAATCATCCCGATAAAGGTGGTTCTCTTAGTAAGTGTCAAGAGGTAATCTACGCTGGAAGAGCTAGAGGTTGGTAGATAATAATAAAAAAAACAATAATACTATTGTTTTTTTAGAATTTACAACTCCCTATCTTAGTATGGATATATTTAGCATCAACATTGAGAGCAAGAAAAATCTATATGAATGGACATATAGATTTTTTAAAGACTAACAATCGAATATTGTCATTTCATCATAATTTACTTTGTAGAGAGAAAAGGAAGTAATATCGACAGAATGATCTTTTCTACCCATAAACTTTCTTATATACAAAATTCGATTGTCACAAGGAATCCAATTTACACAACATGGTGGTCCATCCTTTCTAATGTCTACTGAGGATAATCTTTGTAAATATTGCGGTGTCACTTTCTTTATATTTGTTCTCATCTCCCATACAAAATAAATAAACTTTGTAGATTCTCCTTTTCGAAACGTCACAAACTTTGGATCAAATACTGAAGGTCTCTCTTTTGTAATAGACATTTCACAATCTAGCTCCATAAAGTTCTTAAGATCCTCATATTTCTCTCCCCTGAGATAATCATTGAGTGGTATATTTATACCTATGAAGATAGCTTCCTTTGCCATTATAATTTGATATCGTGAGGTTCTGATGAATGTGTGTTCTTGCATCGTGATGCATTTTCTAAACAATAAACACAACAATTTTTCACGATATTATTCTAATATTATCTCATATTATATGAGATAATATTATATGAGGAATATTATCATTCGTATATTTTAATATTTAATATACTCTCAGTATCAAATAGATGTCCATTCAGAATTCATTATGGAAATATTTATTAAAATGT
>Ga0182014_10001086_pt1 | contig 36944 bp, 36 predicted proteins | sample 612S2DmetaG_FD_120489 | JGI IMG/M metagenome (GOLD analysis project Ga0182014, IMG submission 120489) | Permafrost microbial communities from Stordalen Mire, Sweden - 612S2D metaG | ecosystem: Environmental > Terrestrial > Soil > Wetlands > Permafrost | place: Sweden: Stordalen | collected... | reverse complement strand
TCAGTAGCGGCCCATGCCGGCATCGCTTTGGAGAACATAAGTCTCGCGGAAAAAATGGCGGAGCGAATGGAGGCAGATCGCCGTACCAATCAGGAAATGGAGATTGCCCGCAAGGTGCAGGCCAGGCTTTTTCCGCAAAAGCTCCCAGCCATGAATACACTCGAATACACGGGCGCGTGCATCCAGGCTAGGAAGGTGGGCGGGGACTACTACGATTTTCTGGAGCTTCGCCCCGGCCGCTTGGCGCTGGTGCTGGCCGACATTGCGGGCAAAGGGGTGTCTGGCGCCCTGCTGATGGCCAATCTGCAAGCCAACTTGCGCAGTCAATACGCGGCGGCAGTCGACGATCTGCCGCGACTGCTTGCCTCCGTCAACCGCTTGTTCTACGAGAATAGCGACGATGCCAGTTACGCTACTTTATTCTTTGCGGATTACGACGACTCCAGCCGCAAGCTCCGCTACGCCAATTGTGGACATCTTCCGCCACTACTGCTACGCGCCTGCGCGAGCTCGCAGGATCAGGCGCCGAATGTGGAGCGGCTGCGCTCCACCTGCACAGTGATGGGATTGTTTGAAGACTGGCATTGCGAGATTGCGGAAGTGCAGCTTGCTCCAAGTGACATGCTGGTGCTCTACACAGATGGAATCACCGAAGCCGCAAACGCCGATGGGGAAGAGTTTGGCGAGTCCCGTCTGCTGGCGACGCTTGGGAGCAATTTTCACCTTCCCGTGAAACCACTTCTCCAAACCGTGGTTGCGACGGTCCAGCAATTCAGCAGCGGTAGCGAACAGCAGGATGACATCACCCTGGTGATTGCGCGCTCCCTGGCGTAATCAGATCCACGTCGCAGGCGTCGGCCACCGCGCGATAGCTCCCGGATTGCCGACTAACCGGAAATTGAATGTGGCCGATTACTTCAGTGTGGCCCGTGATCGGCCCGAAGGAGTCTTGCCGTCCTGTCAAACCCGCGCGGCAATCCGCTCCGACAGTAGAAGTCAAGCACGTCTCGGCAATATGATGTTATCGGCTTCTCACTCGAAGTGATCGCTCGTATCACCGGTCTGAAATCTCTCACCGTAGAGGTTCGGGCGGGACGCGCACTGCGCAAACATAAACTGGTCAAATCGGCAGAGCAGGACCATCTGGTTTTTCAGAGCGTGCAACAAGGCAATCCGATGAATGACCAAAACGTTTTGCGACGAGACATCAAACCAGCAGCCCGAGCGCTCGGGCTGCCCTTCGTAAATTGGCGTTGCCTGCGAACGTCCCACGCAACTTGGCTGGTACAGGCGGGTGCGGACGCAAAGAGCGTTCAGGGTCAGATGCGTCACTCGCGCATCTCGACCACGATGGAGATTTATGCGCAGATCGTACCAGTGGCACAACGCCGAGCGCTAGAACAGCTTTCGGAGTTCGCCAAAGATTCACGGCCCATTACGGTCCAATAAAGCAGGTTTTTCGATGTTCGCAAAAGTGGTTGTAACCCGCGTCAACTCCCTGAGAAGAATGATGGTGGAGCTAGTCGGGCTCGAACCGACGACCTCATCGTTGCGAACGATGCGCTCTCCCAACTGAGCTATAGCCCCGCCGTGCTAGTACACAGCGATTTTATCAGTGTTCGCCGGACTGGGCCAGATGTCCCTCGTTGTCCCCGCTGGGAGCTTTCCCTTTCACCCCGCTTCGCGCTATAGTCTCTGTCCGGTTCTTTTTGGAGGCTTGCAATGGCTACTGACACACGACCTGAAAACAAAGTCAGGAGTTTCGGGCAAAACATCGAGAGTGATCTCGCTTCGCGATTTCTGCGCGTGGTCGAGGCCGCGGCCATTGCCTCGGCTCACACCATGGGACAGGGCGAGCGCAAGCTCTCCGACCAGGTGGCCACCGAGGCCATGCGCCAAACCATGGACAGCATTCCCATGCGTGGAACGATTGTGATTGGCGAAGGCGAGCGGGACGAGGCTCCGATGCTTTACATCGGCGAGAAGGTGGGCGCGGAATTTCCTGACGGCCGCGAAGTGCCGGAGGTCGACATTGCCGTCGATCCCCTCGAAGGAACGAATCTGTGTGCCACTGGAGCGCCCGGCTCTATTACCGTCCTGGCGGCTTCCGAACACGGCGGCCTGCTGAACGCTCCCGACTGCTACATGGAGAAAATTGTGGTTGGCCCTTCCTGCAAAGACGCGGTCGAACTCGACGCGCCCGTTGCCGACAACCTCAAGAATATTGCCAAACGAATGGAACGCGACGTGGAAGACCTGGTCGTGATCGTGCTCGATCGTCCGCGCCACGAAAAACTGATTGCCGATATCCGCGCCGCTGGCGCCCGTATTCGCTTGATCGGAGATGGCGATCTCTCGGCCGGCATCGCGGCCGCGGTCATCGGCACCGGTGTGCACGCTGTAATGGGTTCAGGAGGAGCTCCGGAAGGCGTGATCACGGCCGCCGCAATTCGCTGCTTGAACGGATACATGCTGGGGCGCTTGGTCATCGATAAGCCCGAATTGGAAGAGCGCATTACCCACATGGGCATCAAGGACAAGAACCGGATTTACGAGGCCGACGATCTAGCTCCGGGCAAGCAGTTGATCTTCGCCGCCACCGGCGTCACTGAGGGTGCGTTGCTGAAAGGCGTGCGCTTCTTCGGCGAAGGCACGCGAACTTCGTCGGTGATCCTGACCTACCGCACCGGCAAAGTGCGCTTCATTGACAGCATCCATTTGGAGAAAGGCCCGGATGTGAAGGTGAGATTCGCGTAACAGTCGTCGTTGGTCGGCAGTCGTTGGTCGTTGGCTGGAAGTCACCGGGCACCGCTCTTCCTAAGCTCGCCTGCGCCTTCACCTGAACGGGTTCTCGATTTGCAAACCTTCAATCTTCCGTCCATGTTGAAAATCTTCGCTGAAAAGCGTATCGCAGTGGCCTTCCAGTGCAGAGGCGATGATGATCGCGTCATACCAAGCTAGGCGGTGCTTCCCTGCTATCCGTAGCGCCTCGACATACAGAGCAGGCGAGGAATGGATTGCTAGCAAAGGACGGAATACCGTGATCAGATACTGTTCGGCCTCGGCGACGCTCATGGGATGGGCAAAACGCCGGAAGGCAACATTGAAGAATTCCTGCACCACCTGATAGCTTACGATTCCCGTGCCGGTATCCACAGCGTCTCGAACCAACCGTGCGGCCTTCCTGGCTTTTGCAGGTGCGGTCGTGTCAAATACGTATACGAACACGTTGGTGTCGAGAAAGAATTTACCGCTCATTCATCTCGTCCCGCGTATAAGGACCCGCCGAGCGAACGTGGCGCAGACGGCGCATCAGCGCATCGACAGCGGCACCGCCTCCCGCTTGCGCGGCATACTGTTCCAGCCATTCGCGAAATGCCGCGTTGAGTGTCTTGTGTTGCGATCGAGCTACCAGCCGTGCCTGCTCGATGAGGCTCTCATCAGCGCTCAGAGTCACGTTTTTCATACGGGCTCAGTGTACACTGCTTTCGTGTCACGATGCAATTTCAGCTGCATCTCTGCCATCGAACCTCGGAGTACGGCTTCCGGTAAAATGGGATAATCTTCGGGATGCCTCTCGGCCTGTACATCTCCGTGCCGTTCTGCCGCACCAAGTGCAGCTATTGCAACTTTGCTTCTGATGTTTTCTCGCGCTCCGTGTTCGAGCGCTATGTGGACCGAGTGTGCGCTGACATGGAACGTGCCCACGCGACTGTGCCACAGATGGGCGGACAGATGGAGCGGGTTGTCGACTCCGTCTACCTGGGCGGCGGAACTCCCACCGTACTGGATATTGCGCAACTGGAGCGGCTGTTTGTCACGATTTCACAGAATTTTGAGTTGGCGCCGAACGCGGAGATCACGGTCGAGTGCGCTCCCGGCACTCTGACTTCCGCTGTGATTGAGGCCCTCCGGCGCTGCGGCGTCAACCGCGTGAGTCTGGGGGTGCAATCGTTCGTCGATCGGGAGGCGGCTTCGGTCGGGCGCCTGCATAATCGAAAGACGGTTCTTGACGACATTGCCAGTCTGCGAGCCGCCGGAATTACAAACATTAACATCGACCTGATCGCGGGTCTGCCGCATCAGACTGTCGAGAGTTGGGCGTTTTCCCTGGAACAGACGATAGCAAGCGAAGCGCCGCATGCCAGTGTTTACATGCTTGAAGTGGATGAAGATTCGCGTCTGGGACGCGAGTTGATCGCGGGCGGTACAAAATACCATGCTCACTTTGTGCCGGACGAAGATCTCACGGCGGATTTGTATGCTGCAGCCTGCGAGCGGCTTGAAGCGGCCGGAGTGAAGCAGTACGAGATCTCCAACTTCGCGCGGCAGGGGAACGAGTCGCGGCACAATCTGAAGTACTGGACTCGGCAGCCATATTTGGGATTTGGCGTGGATGCGCATTCGATGCTGCCAGGTTCCTCGGGCGAAGCGGTGCGGTTTTCGACTCCGGATTCCCTGGAAAGTTATGTTGCCGGGGAAGTGCTGAATTGCACGCGAATTTCAACTGCCGCCGCGATCGAGGAGACATTCTTCCTGGGCCTGCGGCTGACCCGCGGACTGAATTTGCATCAGGTTGCGGCCGAGTTTGGCGAAGACTGGATCGCCGGTTTTTCCGAGCCGATTGCCGATTTTGTGCGGGCCGGGTTGATGGAGCGATGCGATGGCGAGATTCGCCTGACCCCGCGGGGCCGATTGCTTTCCAACGAAGTGTTTGAGCGCTTTATCTCGGTTGTGTTCTAATCAAATGTTTTGCATAAGCCGCGGCAGATTGAGTTCTGCTCATGTATCCGACCGGAGGAACCTTGGATTTTCTACTGAACGAAGAGCAACTTCATCTGAAGAAAAGCGTGCGCGAGTTTGCCGAGCGGGAGATCGCCCCGAACGTCATGAAATGGGATGAGGCGGGCGAGTTTCCCCTGGCCACGATAAAGGAACTTGGCAAGCTGGGCTTGCTCGGCACAGTCTTCCCCACTGAATACGGCGGCGCCGGCATGGGATACATCGAATACGTCACCGCGATCGAGGAACTCTCTCGCGTAGACGGTTCGGTCGGCATCATTGTGGCGGCGCACACTTCGCTCGCCTCGAACCACATTTTTATCGCCGGCACTGAGGAGCAGAAAAAGAAATACATCAGTAAGCTGGCAACTGGCGAGCACCTCGGGGCGTGGGGGCTCACGGAACCGTCCGCTGGATCGGATGCGGGCAGTGCGCGCATGACCGCGGTGCGCAAGGGAAACACCTGGGTGTTGAACGGCACCAAGACCTTTTGCACCAATGGGCACTATGCCGATGTGCTGGTGGTGATTGCGGTGACCGACCGCGCGGCTCACACGCACGGGCTGTCGGCCTTTATTGTCGAAAAGGGAGCCAAGGGATTCCGTCCGGGAAAGAAAGAAAACAAGCTGGGGTTGCGGGCTAGCGATACTGCCGAGCTGATTTTTGAGGACTGCGTGATTCCCGCCGAAAATCTTCTGGGCAAAGAAGGAGACGGATTCATCGATGCCATGCGCGTGCTGGATGGAGGCCGCATTTCGATTGCAGCCTTGTCGCTGGGCATGGCTGAGGGCGCGTACGAAGCTGCACTGAAGTATTCCAAGCAGCGGAAGCAGTTTGGCAAAGCGATCAGCGAATTCCAGGCGATCCAGTGGAAGCTGGCTGACATGGCGACGGAGATCGAAGCGGCCAAGTTGCTGACTTTCCGTGCGGCGTCAATGAAAGACGCGGGATCGAAGAGCACGCTGGAATCGTCCATGGCAAAGCTGTACGCCAGCGAAGTAGCCGTCCGCTGCGCCAATGAGGGCGTGCAAATCCACGGCGGTTACGGCTTCATCAAAGATTATCCGGCGGAGAAGTTCTATCGCGATGTGAAACTGTGCACCATCGGCGAAGGGACGAGTGAAGTGCAGCGGTTGGTGATCGCGCGGCAGTTGCTGAAAGATTGAGGAGCTAACGAACGAAATCGAGAAGGAGTTGGAAGAGATTTCTGCCGCACTCACCGGTTATTACGACTCGCTTACCGACGAGGAGATTGCTGAGGACCGCGCCTGGGGCGAGTTTGCAGCGTCGCGATTTCCAACCGACGTGCGTGCGAAGGATTGTCTAGTTTCGGTAGAGATCAGCACCCGCTCCGAAGCGACAAGCGAGGTGCAACGGCTGCCAATTGGGCAGAAGGACTAGATTTTGCGCAAGAATACGTCTTTTGCGCGATCCTCAATTGCATGACGGAACCGAAACAATCTGGTTTTCTTAAGCGTCGCAGGGAACTTGGCGGTGACGTGACACTTGAAAAAGAGACAGAGTGGATGCGTGTCTATGACCTTGGTCCCAAGTTGTTGCACTATGAATCGAAGTTCTTGACCGAGGGGCTGCAACTGTGAGCTGCTATCTTCGAGGTGAAGTGGAGAGAAATGACTCCTTCGGAGCGCCTCGCCTTTGCCAACGCTTACGCGGCAAAGCCAGACTTCACGGCTGAGGATGAGCGGATTATCGAGATCATTTTGGAAGATGGCGAGGAAGTCATCTGGATCGCTCTCGCATTATTCATGCTTCAGCATCCGAACCGAGAGCGAATCATAAACTTCATGATTGCGAGGATCGAGGCGCAGCCCCAAGAGTGTAGGAATTTTATTCAGGCACTCGGGATAGCCAAGGCTCAGGGCGCGGTGCCACTCCTGCGTGGGCGGCTCCAAGTCCTGGGCAAGGCCTTGGAGGCTGAACACAGGGACGGGATCCCTGCCGACGTTGTTTTCGGCCCGATTCCTTATTCAGCGTACCTTGTCTGCTGCAATGCTTTGTGGCAAATCACCGGCTCCAAAGAGTATGAAGACATCCTACGCAATTATTTGGGCCACCCGAGTTCTCAGGTTCGTTCCTGGGCCGGGAACCATTTGGGGGTTGACACGAGAACCGACGAAGAACGCGAGCGATTTAAGAAGGAGTGGGGCTTGGAAGGCTAGCGTGCAGAATTTCCGCTTCCGCATCAGCGTTTCCTTCCTTCGGCTAAGCTGCTTTACACTGACAGATTGAGCCACGACTTCAAACCATGGATTGAGCGCCTGCGCTCCGGCGATGCGCGGACTCTGGCGCGGGCCATCAGCTTGGTTGAGAATCGTTCGCCCGGCTCGGCGGATTTACTGAAAGCGTTGTTTCCGCAAACTGGTCACGCGCGGATTCTGGGGCTCACCGGCGCGCCGGGCGCGGGCAAGAGCACGCTTGTGGATCAACTGGCAAAGCATTACCGCAAGCAGAATCGCACAGTGGGAATCATTGCGGTCGATCCTACCAGTCCTTATACGGGCGGGGCGATTCTGGGGGACCGCATCCGCATGCAGGATCATTTTTCCGATCCTGGGATTTACATTCGCAGCATGGCCACGCGGGGCTCGCTGGGCGGGTTGGCGCGGGCTACGGCCGATGTGGCCACGGTGATGGATGCCTCCGGGCGCGACCTGATCATGATCGAAACCGTTGGGGTGGGCCAGGATGAAGTTGATATCGTGCGGCTGGCCGACGTCACGGTTGTAATTCTGGTGCCGGGGATGGGCGACGACGTGCAGAGCATCAAGGCCGGTATCATGGAGATAGCTGACATTTTCGTGATCAACAAGAGTGACCGCGAGGGAGCTGAGCGGGTGGAGCGGGAGATTCGCGCCCTGCAATCGCTGGCGAGTCGCAACGATCATTGGGTTCCGCCGATAGTGAAGACCGTGGCGAGCGAGGGCACTGGGATCGGTGATTTGGTCACAGCTATTGCAGAATATGAGGCGTATCTTCAAAAAGAAAATCTCGTACTACAACACAGCATTGAAAATTGGCAGGAGCGGTTGATCGAGATGCTGCGAGACGCGCTGCTGGAGAAAGCGCGCGAACAGATGGAAGATGGTAATGTCGCGCGCTACGCTGCGGAAGTCGCCGAGCACAAACGCGATCCATATACGCTGGTGGAAGAGATCGTGGGGAAGTTAGGGAAGGGCTAGCAGAATGTGCCCGAAGGCGAGTGTCGTGTGGCGCTTGAAGTTTGGTCGCTGCAAGCAGAATGCATAGATCCTTCGCGTTGCTCAGGATGACAGCATGTTCAAAATTGATCATGTCGGCATTGCGGTGAAGTCGCTGGCGGCAGCGAAGAGTATCTATGAGGAGCTGGGATTGACCCCGTCCGCAGAAGAAGTGGTCGAGGGCGAGCAGGTGCGGCTGGTGATGGTGCCCGTCGGAGAGAGCCGTCTGGAACTGCTGGAGGCGACGTCAGAAAGCTCCGCGGTCGCGAAATTTATTCTCAAGCGCGGCGAAGGCCTGCATCACATATGTTTACGAGTGCCTGACCTGCCTGAGGTGGTCGAACGCCTGAAGGCGGACGGAGTCAGGCTGGTTTCGAACGAAATCAAGATTGGCGCTGGCGGACATCGGTATGTGTTCGTGCATCCTTCGAGCGCGGGAGGAGTGTTACTGGAGTTGGTGGACGCCGGGCATTGATTTGAACCGACCGCGGATTTCCACGGATTCGCACGAATCTGCAATTCTCAATCCATGCTTCTTCTGGCGGTGGACACCTCGGGCAAGTACGGCAGCATCGCACTGGCGCGATGCGGGCCAGAGACCGCTTGCGAGATCATTGAGGTCGCCGCGCTCTCGGGAGGGACATTCTCCGCCGAACTGGTTCCGCAAATCGCGGCCTTGCTCGACAGACACGGATTCAGCAAAGCAGACATTGGCGCCTTTGCTGTGGTTTCCGGGCCGGGATCTTTTACTGGGTTGCGGATCGGCTTAGCCGTTATTAAAGCGCTCGCGGAGGCGCTAGCGAAACCAATCGTTGCGGTGTCGTTGCTGGAAGCCCTGGCAATCGCGGGTCACGTACGAGGAAGAATCACGGCTGCGCTCGGGGCCGGGCGGAATGAAGTTTTCGTCGGTGAGTACGAGCCCGGTGAGTACGAGGTCGGTGACGAGGATAAGGCCGCGATCGCGCGCCCGATTCGTGAGCGCTTGCTCACTCGCGACGAATGGTTGGAGTCAGCCGGAGAGGAAATGATGGTGACGCCCGACCACGCAATTGCGGAAGCGGCCCGGGCAAAGGGATTGCACGTGGCCGAGGTGGAGCGGCCTCGGAGCGATGCAATCGCACAACTCGGATGGAGAAAGTTGACCGCCGGGGAGACCGTTTCCGCGGAAGCGCTGGAAGCAAACTATATTGGGCGCTCGGAGGCGGAACTTTTCGTGAAGGGCCGCTAGCTTTGCAATCGTCGTGAAAGCCGGGAAAACGCCGGCGCTCCGAATGCGGATTCGCCACGCCACAGCCGCCGACATTCCCGCCATGATGAGGCTGCAGGACCACGCCGCCACGGCAGCGCACTGGTCTACGCAGCAGTATGAAACCGCGCTTGCTGGCGAAGCGCCATCCCGCGTGGTCCTGATCATTGAAGAAGCTGGCGCGGAGGAAGAAGCTCGCGTGCGGGGATTTATCGCGGGCAATGGGTTGGGCGAAGAGTGGGAAATCGAGAACATCGCTGTTGCAGAGTTCGCACGGCGCCGCGGGTTGGGCACGCGTCTGCTTGGAGAATTTCTCGACTTGGCCCGAAGCCGAGGTGCGAACATGATCTTCCTGGAGGTCCGAGAGTCGAACCTGGGAGCGCGTCGGCTCTACGAGAAATGGGCTTTTGTGGAAACCGGCCGGCGCAAGCTCTACTATCGCGAACCGGAAGAGGACGCCATCACTTACCAATTGGGGTTCGCCTGATATTGCCCCGGAGATTGTGCAATTCATTAGAAGGTGTTTGAAAAACATAGAGATACGGGATATCCAGTCTTGCGAAGCCGAGTACCCTTTTGGATCACATTCATGGTGTGATTCTTACCTTTCGCATTGAAGCAGGCTAGCTCATGTGGTAACGTCTAATTCTGAAACCCGGTTAGGAGGTCTGCTGGATGTTAACTTCTAGTGACCAGCTCCTCGCCAATCACGATGAATTCAGAAAGCTGGCGATGGAGCACACACTCTACGAAAAACGTCTCGATTCACTCACTGAAAAACGCTATCTCACCGACGACGAAAAATTGGAAGAAGTGCGGCTGAAGAAGCTGAAACTCCGCCTCAAGGATCAAATGGAGAATATTCAGCGCCAGTACCGGCAACAGCCGCAGCAGAACCAAGTCGCGTAATCCGACTCCAATAGTGTGCGGCCCGGCCGCCGAAGGGATAATTCGTCTTCCTCCAAGGCGCTCGCAAGCGCCTTTTTTATTTGTATTTAAAAGGAAAGGCTGAGCCGCGCCCTAAGCCTGCACTATAATTCTCTGTTATCTCCCAAAATGGTTCGTGACGCTTACTATTACGCATTTCCGCTCTTGGCTGCCGCGGTCTTGATCGGTTGGCTGACCAGTCCGCTTTGGGCTGTGCCGGCTTTGCTTCTGGCGGCGTTCTTTCTCTGGTTTTTTCGGGATCCGGACCGGGTCATTCCGGGTGAGGCTGGCGCGCTGGTATCGCCAGCGGACGGCAAGGTCACGGACGTCTCTCCGGTGATTTCGAATGGCGTCTCGCGTCTCCGGATCAGCATATTTTTGAGTGTCTTTGACGTGCACGTGAATCGCTCTCCCATAAACGGCGTCATTCGCGAGGTTCGGTATCAGAGGGGAAAATTCATCAACGCCATGAATGCAGCCTCCGCCGAGCAAAACGAACAGAATGTAGTAACCGTCGAAGATGAGGGCCAGACCGTGGTTTTCAAACAGATTGCGGGCCTTTTGGCGCGCAGGATCGTTTTCAACAAGAAAGTTGGCGATCGGGTGGAACGCGGAGAGCGCGTTGGCTTGATCAAGTTTGGCTCACGCGTAGATGTTTTGCTGGACCCATCGGCGACCCTGGAGGTTAAAGTCGGGGATCGCGTCAAAGGCGGATCGAGCGTGCTGGCCTACCTGAACGTCGGGCAACCACTCGCGGCGGGCGGTGCCGGACAGCCTCAACGGGGAGCACTCTGATGGATATGGAAGTTCCACCGATGCCAAGGCGGCGCCGGGACGACCGGCCCTCAGGACGGTTGCGCAAGGGCTTGTATATCGTGCCTTCGCTGTTTACCGCGGCGAACATTGCCATGGGCTATTACGCCATCTTGCAAGTCACGCATGCGACGGTGGCGGAGCCCTGGCATTTTGATTTTGCCGCAAAGGCGATCGGGTTTGCCGTTTTGTTTGACGGTTTGGATGGACGCATTGCCCGCATGACCCATACCAGCAGTGACTTTGGCCGGGAACTGGATTCGCTGGCCGACGTCATTACGTTTGGGGTTGCTCCCGCGCTGCTGGCATGGATGTGGGGATTTCGCCAGTTGCCGATATTCTTGTCGTCCACGGAACTAACCGGGAAAATGGTTCAACTGGGCGCTATCTCCAGCTTTCTGTTTCTGATGGCGGGAGCCAGCCGCCTGGCGCGCTTCAACATCGTGTCCAATCCGCAACCCTCAAACCCGGGGCGGCCAGGGAAAAAATATTTCGTCGGAATGCCCATTCCAGCGGGCGCTGGAGTGATCGCTGCCGTGGTGCACTTTTCCCTGGGAGACCCGATTTCCTCGTTATGGAGTTGCGTCACTTGGATGCTGATCGTGGTGGCCGTGGGTTACCTGATGGTGAGCACCTGGCGCTTTTACAGTTTCAAAGACATTGATTTCCGCTCCCGGCAACCCTTCCAACTGGTTATTTTGTTGGGCCTGCTGTTTGCGGCGATCTGGTTTTTCTCGCAGTGGGTTCTGTTCTTAATCGCGCTGGCTTACATGTTTTCAGGCGTGTTCTGGCGCTTACAGTGGATTTTCCGGCGGAAGCGAAACCCGCCTCCACCCTCGTGCACAGAGGCTTCGTTGACTTCATGAGTTCGAATTTCAAGTCCGCTGCGGTATCGCACGCCGAAACTGTGCGCGCAGGCAATTTCTACCGTCTTGCAATCGTCGGCGCGGGTACGCTCAAGGGCAAGGAAGTTGCGGATGTGCTCAACGACCGCAATTTTCCCTCGATGGATGTCAAGTTGCTGGATGACGATGAGTCATTCGGGAAACTGGAGGCGGTGGGGGATGAAGTCACGTTCATCCAGCATGTTCGCAACGAACAGTTCCAGAATGTGGATTTCACGTTTTTTGCTTCTGACCTAGACTCCACTCGCCAGAACTGGAAGACCGCGAGCAATGCGGGCAGCGCTATCGTCGATCTTTCTTACGCGCTGGAGGACGAGCCGGGCGCCGCCATACGTTCGCCATGGATCGAGCGGCAATTGGGACAGCCTTGGATTCCCGAGCTGCAGCCCGGTCCGGCGGTCGTCGCGCATCCCGCCGCCGTTGTGCTTGCATTGCTGTTGCTGCGAGTGCAGAAGGCCGCACTCGTGAAACGGGCGGTGGCCACGGTGTTTGAGCCCGCCTCCGAACACGGTCAGAAAGGTATGGACGAACTGCACGAGCAGACCGTGAACCTGCTCTCGTTCCAACCCATGCCGAAGAACGTCTTTGATGCGCAGGTGGCTTTTAATATGATCGCCCGCTACGGTGACCACTCCACACCTTCGCTGGCAACGGTGGAACGCCGGGTGCTGAAGCATTACCAGCGAATTGCCGGCAATGCGTCTCTGCCGCCGTCATTGTTGTTGGTGCAGGCTCCTATCTTTCACGGACACGCTTTTGCGGTTCACCTTGAACTCGGACAGGTGGCGGATATCGAAGACATTTCTCGGGCTCTGGCCGGTGAGCATGTGAACCTCACGCATGGAGCCGAGGATGCTCCCTCCAACGTGAACGCTGCGGGACAGGAAGATATTCAGGTGTCGATCGCGGAGGATGCCGGCCATCCCAATGGGCTTTGGCTGTGGGCGGCATCAGACAATCTGCGCATTGCCGCGGCGACTGCAGTGGAGTGCGCCGAAACCATGGCTGCAGCCCGGCCTCGAGGGAAGATCCAGTGAGCCGAATGGCAGCGCTGGCCGTGGTCTGCGTCTTCGGCGTCGGATGCGGCTATCACACCGCCGGGCGCGCCGTAACCATCCCGGAAAACGTCCGGACCATTGCGATTCCCGCATTCGTGAACCAGACGCAGACCTTCAAGATCGAACAGATGCTGACCGCCGCCGTAGTCAGGGAGTTCGCCACGCGAACCCATTACCACATCGTCAATCAAGTAAATGACGATGCGGATGCCGTGCTGCATGGAACCGTGCTTTCCACCTACACCACACCGCTCACCTATGATTCGCAGACGGGACGCGCCGCGAGCGTGCTGGTTGTAGTCTCGATGAAAGTTTCGCTGCTCGATAAACAGGGTAAGGTGCTCTACCAGAACCCAGCGTATTTGTTTCGCGAGCAGTATGAAGTCGCGCGCGACCTGAACAGTTTTTTTGAAGAAGACTCTCCGGCATTTCAACGCTTGTCGCGCGACTTTGCGCAGACCCTGGTATCGAATATTCTGGAGGGGTTCTGATGCGAGCCTTTGCTCCGACCGACCGCTTCGTCTCCGAAGTGCAAGCCCGCAAGCTGCGTCCGGCTTACGTGTTCGTGGGAGCCGAGGTTTTTTTTCGCAAACGCTGCCGTGAAGCCATTCTGGAGCACCTGGTCACGCCCGATTTGCGAGACTTCAGCCTTTTTGAATTTGATCTCGCGGAAACGGATCTGGCTGAGGTGCTCGATCGCGCGCGCACGCCTTCGCTGATGGCGCCTTTTCAAATTTTCTTTGTACGCGGCGTCAAGAACCTGTTCGGACGCGGGTCCAACGAGGAGAAGCTCGCGGCGATCGAGGAGTACTGCAAAGATCCCAATCCCGCTGCTGTATTGATCTTTGTGGCGGATCACATCAACATTCCCGCGGACGCCCGCCGCATGGACTTAACCGACAAGGAACGCTACGAGCGAATTCGCGAGACCCTGGGACAATATTGCGCCATTGTCGAACTGGCGCGAGTGGAAGAGAGCGAGGCGGTGCGCTGGATTGGCGAGTACGGCGCCGCGCGGGACGTGAAGATCGATGCGGATGCCGCACGCGAACTGGTGGACGCTCTGGGCAGCGACATGATGATGGTCTCGAACGAACTGGAGAAGCTGATTCTGTACGTGGGGGAAAAGAAACGCATCACGCTGGGCGATGTCGAAACCATGGTGTTGGCCGCAAAGCAAAGATCGTTGTATGAGCTGACCGATGCAATCTCCGCAAAAGATCGGGTGCGAGCGCTCCAAATGCTGGACGCGATTCTGAGCACGGGCGAAGGGGACGAGGCTGCCATCGGGCATCTTTTCATGCTGGCCAAGACTTTTCGGCAGATGCTGGTGATCCTGGAGCGAAACGTGCGCGACCAGCGCATGCTGTGGGCAGCGTTGTGGCAGGGCTTCCGCGTGCCTCCCTTTGCCGCGGACGACATCATCCGGCAGGCGCGACGCTACAAGTCGAAACGCGAACTGACGCGCGCCATTCGGTTGGTGGCAAAAACGGATCTGGCACTGCGCTCGAATCCTCCCAGCAAACGAATGGTGCTGGAGAAATTGGTTCTCGACCTGACGTCCGTACCGAAACCAGAAACCGGCTGGATGCAGGAAGAGCTGCCGGTGTAGTTGTGACCTCATGGAAACAGCCGCCCATCGGCTGTCCAGCCGAGCGAAACTCGGCAGCTGCAATGCTCAACGTCCCCGCTTATCTCGACCGCATCGCCTACGCAGGCCCCCTTGCGCCTACGGCGGAGGTGCTGCGCAATTTGCATCGGGCTCACATGTTGAGCGTTCCATTTGAGAATCTCGACATTACTCTCAACCGAAAGATCGTGTGCAGCGAAGACGCCTTTGTCCGAAAGATTGTGGAGCAACGACGCGGCGGCTTTTGCTACGAACTGAATGGAGCGTTTGCAGGGTTGCTGCGTGCAATCGGGTTCGAGGTCACGCTCCTGTCAGCCCGCGTGCCTCGCGAAGATGGCCGCGACGGTCCGGAGTTTGATCATCTTGCGTTAAGAATCGACCTGGACGAGCCCTGGCTCGCAGACGTGGGATTCGGCGACTCTTTTCTTGAGCCGCTTCAACTGCGGTCTGGCGCCGAGCAATCGCCTGAAGGCGGCCGGAAGTATCGGATTGTGGATTACGGGAACGCTCTCCAAATGGAGAGAGCCGAGCAAGATGGGCCTTGGAAACGGCAGTACTCATTCACTCTGACGCAGCGACGCCTACAGGAGTTCATGCCCATGTGCCACCACCATCAGACCTCGCCGGAGTCGCCGTTTACCAAGAAAAGCGTTTGTTCCATGGCCACGCCAGACGGAAGAGTTACCGTGGCGGACCGGACATTGATCTTCACGCGCAATGGGAACAGAAAAGAGCAGTTGCTTTCGTCGGACCCGGAGTGGCGCGCGGCATTGAAAGAGCACTTCGAGATTGTGCTCTGAAAATCTCAAAGGCCGCTGGCTACTTCTTTGCGATCGCGTTCAATCGGGTGTTCAAGCGGGACTTGTAGCGCGACGCGGTGTTCTCGTGCAGCACACCCTTCTGAACTGCCTTGTCCAGGGCGGAGACAGTTTGCCGAAAAATCTGATCGGCGGCCTGCTGGTCGCCCTTGGCAAGCGACTCGCGAAGCTGGCGCAGCGCGCTGCGTAGCCGGGAAGCGTTGGCGCGGTTGCGAACCGTGCGTTTCGAAGTCTGACGGGCGCGTTTCAGCGCCGAAAAATGATTTGCCATTCGATCTGGTTACCTTCGTTTCTATTGAGTTTCTCTTCGTGAGAGATATTCCGCCACTGCCGAATAAACTATTCTACGGCAGCAACTTGCGATGGTCAAACCATTAACGGATGCACTCGGCACTCTGAAAGTGTTGATCGATTCCTCCACACCCATCGTGGTGATGGAGACCGTGGAAGAGATGCGTGCGGTGCGGTTGGTGCGCCTGGCATGCGCGTCGCTGAATCTTGCCACGTTCGAATGGAGCATTGCCAGCGGCTTGGCTCGTTGTGGAAATGAAGGCAACGAAGCTACGGTGGAGGGCAGCTTTCCTGCCAAGGCCAAAGGTCAAACTGCCACAGATCCTGCGGCTCAAGCGATTTACAACAGCCGCGAACCCGCTCAGATGCTTGGAGTTTTAGAAGGTATCTCCGTCGAAGCGGTATTCATTCTCAAGGATCTGCATCGTCACATGGATGACCCGGTCGTAGTGCGGCGTCTGCGCGACGTGGGCCAGAAATTCTCACAGAATCGCCGTACGGTAGTAATTATCGCTCCATCGATCGAGATGCCAGCGGAGCTGGCCAGCTTAGTGGAGTACCTGGAATTGCCTCTTCCGGACAAGCACCGACTGCGACAGGTCATTGACGAGATGATCGTTCGGGTGGGAAAGACGCGAACATTGCGTCACTCGCTGGACGCCAGCGGGTTGGATGCGATGGCTGGCAATCTGCGCGGATTGACGGAGGAGGAGGCGGAGCGGGCCGTCTCTAGAGCAATTGTGGCGAGGTATGGTCTAACTCCCGAGGTTGTGACCGACGTTTTGCAAGCCAAAAAGGAGATGCTGCGGCGTTCGGAGATGCTGGATTTCGTAGAGGTCTCCGACACCATGGCCAGCATCGGAGGCCTCGAAAATCTCAAGCGTTGGCTGGAGCAGCGGCGCGGAACCTGGGAAGAGCAGGCCCGGGCATTCGGTCTGGAACCGCCGCGAGGCGTGGTTATTCTGGGCGTACAGGGCTGCGGAAAGAGCATGTGCGCGCAAGCGATTGCTGGCGAATGGAAGCTGCCGCTGGTCAAATTCGATACCGCTGCGATCTTCGACAAATACATCGGCGAGACCGAGAAGCGAATTCAGAAGGTGTTTCGGGTGGCCGAAGAGCTATCGCCGTGCGTGCTTTGGATCGACGAATTGGAAAAGGTTTTTGCCGGGAGCGGGTCGGATTCGGCATCGGCCGATGCAGGCGTTTCGTCTCGCCTGCTGGCCGCGTTCCTTTCCTGGATGCAAGAGCGCAAAGCCCCGGTTTTCGTCGCGGCCACCTGCAACAATGTTTCCGCACTTCCTCCCGAACTGATTCGCAAAGGGAGGTTTGACGAGTTGTTCTTTGTCGACTTGCCAAACCAGGCGGAGCGAAAACAGATCTTCGCTCTGGAGTTGCTGCGGCGGAATCGCCGTCCGGCGGAGTTCGATCTGGATCAAGTTGCGGCGGCGGCGCGGGGTTACTCGGGAGCGGAGATTCAAGCCGCAGTGCAGGCGGCACTTTACGCCTCGTTCTCCAGCAAGCAACCGCTGGCAACATCCTCCGTTGTCGATGCGTTGGCGAAGACGGTGCCGCTTTCCGCGACCCGAGCCGAGGAGATCCAGGAACTCAGGGATTGGGCACGAGGGCGTGCGGTTCCGGCTTCGGCCGCCGACGCAAAAGGCGAAGGCGCGTAAACCTCGTATCCAGGTTTCGCCTTGTCTCACCGCCATTGACTCCCATCCGACCCCCGGCGTACCCTTACAGTCAATGGTAGTCGCTTGCACCTCGGGAGCGAGCATTCCGGTTGGTTCCACCTGCAGAAAGAAGAATTTCTTGTCGCTCAGAGGGGCATGGGTGCGCCTATGTCGCAGCGATGCCATACAGGCACTGGCGTGGCACTGAAAACATAGCCGTCGAGGGAGAGGATGCGCCAAAACTGAATGAAGAAGAGCATCGAGATTACTCCTCACATTGAAGCCTTGTTCGGCACCAGGGATGAAAATCTGCATGTGCTGGAAGACGGGCTGAACATCACCATTGACCTGCGCGCTAACTCGATTGAAGTGGAAGGGGCAGCCCGCGATGTTGCCCGGGCCGAGCAAGTATTTGCCGACTACCACCATCTGCAACGTTCCGGACACACCTTCAACAATGGCGACCTGAACAGCATGCTGCGCGTCCTGATCGCAGACCCGAAAGCCAGCTTACGCGGGTTAGCGGACGCGGGACGGCAGCGCTCTTTCGGTCGGCGCACGGTGCAACCCAAAAGCTTGAATCAGAAACGGTACGTGGAAGCCATCGAAAATCACGACATGGTATTCGGCATCGGTCCCGCGGGCACGGGCAAGACCTACCTGGCGGTAGCGATGGCGATCTCCGCACTGCTGGCGAAGAGGGTGAACCGCATCATCCTGGCGCGGCCAGCGGTCGAAGCGGGCGAACGCCTGGGATTCCTTCCGGGAACATTGCAGGACAAGATCGACCCCTATCTGCGCCCGCTTTATGACGCGCTCTACGACATGCTCGATCCCGAAAAAGTGGATCGTTATCTGGAGAAAAACGTCATCGAGATTGCGCCCATTGCGTTCATGCGCGGGCGCACCTTGAACGACTCATTCGTGATTCTGGATGAAGCGCAAAACACGACCTCGGAGCAGATGAAGATGTTCGTCACCCGCCTGGGTTTCAACTCGAAGGCGGTGATCACCGGCGACGTCACTCAGATCGACCTGCCCAATGCTCGCCGCAGCGGCCTGCTGGAAGCGGTGGATATTCTGAAGCGCGTCGAAGGATTAACCTTCGTTTACTTCGATGAAGGTGACGTCGTCCGCCACCACCTGGTGCAGCGCATCATCCGAGCTTACGATGAGCACAAGACGCGGCTCGCGGAACAGCAACTATCGTTGCTGGAACCGAAGAATAGCAATGGTAAGACGAACGGGGCGGATGTTGCGCCTTTGCAGAAGAGTCATGCAATGCCGGCGGAAGCAGACACGAAGGAATAAAGCAAGCGCGAGGAACGGGGAGGGCCGCGGTTTATGGCCCTCCTGTTTATTTTGTGCGAGTTCCTGATCTCAGGATTACAGAACAGGGCAGAGAAAGTTTGATCATCATTCAGAAAAGAGTTGCGGGGCTAAGCGAAGCGGCGCTGGCGAAATTTGTGACCCGCGCCCGCCGTCTGACCGGACTCCGCGGCTCAGTCAGTGTACTGGTGACCAGCAGCCGGGAGATGCAGGGTTTGAACCGTCGCTTCCGCGGCAAGAATAAGCCAACGGATGTGCTATCTTTTCCCGCAGTGCCTGGGCTGGTACAGGGGTTCGCTGGCGATGTGGCGATTTCGGCGGAGATCGCGGCTCATAACGCACGCCGACTTGGGCACACTGTTGCTGAGGAAATCAGAATTCTTACTTTGCATGCGCTGCTTCACCTTGCCGGGTACGATCACGAACTCGATGACGGCGAGATGGAGCGCAAAGAAGCCGGTTTGCGGAAGGCGCTCGGATTACCGGTGGGATTGATTGAGAGAAACGCGCGATGGAGGCCGGGCATCCCCGCCCGGCTGAACGGGCAAGACGCCCGTCCTCGATCAGAAGTCTCGACCCGCGGACAAGGCTTGGGCGGGAAGAGCGAGGGTAAGACCAAGTCGAACGGCCGGGTTCGAACGCCGGCTGTTTCCACACGCGCGAAACCTGGCACGGCGTCCCGCGCCACACAGGCATCTTGATGAATTTCGTCATCGCTATCGTGTTGCTGATGCTGCTTGGTTTGTTGACCCTGGTGGCCTACGTGGACCGCCTCTACACCGAAATTGGCAAGTTTCTTTCCCGCGAGTTTCAAGAAAATATCGACGCTTTCGAGCACGACGTGGAGCCGAGGCTGCACGTCAGCCGCACCCGCGCGGCGTTGTCGATGGCGGTGCTCGTGCAAATGACCATGGCGGCGATTGCCATGCTGGTGGGGTTCACCGTGTTCCGGGGCGGCGCCTGGAGCATTTACGAGATTCTGCAGGCCACGCTGACCCTGATCCTGACTATCATTGTCTGTAACCAGTTTTTGCCTTTCGTTCTTTTCTCGCGTACCAACGGCCAATGGCTGATCGGCTGGACGCCTTTCTTGCGAATTCTCATCTACCTGGTCTTCCCGGTCACCCTGGTGCTGGGCTTCTTGCGGTCGGTAGCGGCTCTCACCAAAGAGCACTCCGAGGAACAACCGGAAACCCAGGCGGAAGCCGTGGACGCGCTGATCGAAGCCGGTCAGGAAGAAGGCATTCTCGATGAAAGCAACCGCGACATGATCCAGTCGGTAGTGGAATTCACCGAGAAGACAGTGCGGGAGGCGATGAAGCCTCGGCCGGAAATCGTCGCGGTTCCCACCAATACCACGGTCGAGCAGTTCATTGAGTTGCTGCGCGTGAAACCGTTCTCTCGCGTTCCAGTTTTTGAAGGGACCATCCACAACATCAAGGGCATCGTTTACGCGCAGGACGTGCTGCAGGTGCCGGACACCGAGGCTCGCACCCGGACGCTGGACACCCTGATGCGCAAAGATGTGTATTTCGTGCCGGAAAGCAAACTGGGAAGCGAACTTCTGCGCGAGATGCAGAAGAATAATATCCGCATGGCAATCGTGGTTGACGAATACGGCGGAGTGGCCGGACTGGTCACGATCGAGGATCTGGTCGAGGAAATTGTCGGCGAGATTCGTGACGAGCACGACAAGGCCGATGTTGTCCGCGAGAGCGATCAGTCCTACATCGTTCCCGGAAACATGGATGTCGATCGGTTGGACGAGTTGCTGGGCACGCGTCCCGAAGGCAAAGAGTCGGCCACGGTGGCGGGGCTGGTGAGTGAGATGGCGGGCCGGATTCCACAAAAGGGCGAAGTGATCGAAGAAGACGGCCTGCGTTTTGAAGTGCTGGAGTCCACCGAGCGGCGAGTCGAGCGAGTTCGGATCTCGGTGGTCAAGCCGAAGCAGATGCGATTGATTTAGGAATTGAGTAATTGGGTAATCTTGAAATTGGGTAATTGCGGCCAACGCTAGTTTTTCAATTACTCAATTACCCAATCACTAAATTTCTCAATTCTTATGGCCTTTCATTCTGGATTCGTTTGCATTCTTGGCCGTCCCAACGCCGGCAAGTCTACCTTGCTGAACGCACTCGTGGGCGAAAAGTTGGCCATTGTCAGCCCCAAACCCCAGACCACGCGCAACCGCATCCTGGGGATCGTGCAGATTCCGAAGCAAAAGAAAAAGGTGGGCGGCCAGATTGTACTGATCGATACGCCGGGCGTACACAAGCCGGACAGTTCTCTTGGCCGCAAGATGATGTCCGAGGTGCGCGAAGCGCTGGAAGGCTGCGACCTGCTTTTGCTGATTGTCGATGTCACCCGGAAATTTGGTCAGGCTGATGAGTCCGTGCTTGAAATGGCCAGGAAATCCAAGACTCCCGTTTTCCTGCTGTTGAATAAGATCGACTTGTTGCGAAATCAGAAAGACAAGCTTTTGCCTATCATCGATGAATATCGCAAGCTCTATGCCTTCAAGGAAATCATTCCGCTCTCGGCGCGCAAGCCCGAAGGATTGGATCTCTTGCTGGAGAGCGTGATCGACATCTTGCCCGAGGGGCCGCGCTACTTTCCGGAGGATCAGATAACCGACCAACCCACGCGCTTTATGGTTGCCGAGATTATCCGTGAGCAGGTGCTACAGGAGACCAGTGAAGAAGTCCCATACGCGACCACGGTGCTGGTCGAACAGTTCGAAGAAGGCGCGAAACTCACGCGAATTGCCGCGGCGATCTATTGCGAGCGGGAAGGGCAGAAGCGGATCCTGATCGGCAAGCAGGCGCAGATGTTGAAGAAAATCGGCACCGCCGCCCGCCTGCAGATCGAAAAGATGGTTGGTACGCGTGTATTTCTGGAGCTTTTCGTGAAAGTGAGCCCGGACTGGCGCGAGTCGCACACCTTCATCGAGGAACTGGACTGGCGCCGGCAGTTGCAGCTATTAACGCACGCTGGGAAGACTTGAGAATGCCGGCGCGGAAGCTTAGCCAGAGCTTTTCACATTGCCGGACTCGCATTTCGTATGTAGAATCGCAGAGGCCAAAGCTGCAACGAGCCATCGGGAACGATCTTCATTGATGCCCACCAATTCCGAACCAGTTTTCGACTTCCTGGCTGACAAGTTACTTTTCAAGCTCCAGGTCACGGTGGCTGCCGACAAAGGGGCGGTGGATTCTGTAGTACAGCGAATCATGCAGTCCATCCGCGAGAAAGATTGCGCCGGTGACAAGGAACCGGCCATCGAACTGGCACTTTCGGAGGCGCTGGCCAATGCGGTGGTGCACGGAGCAAAATCGGATCCTTCGAAAGTCGTGGAATGTGATGTGGCCTGCGACCAGAACCGCAGCCTGCTGATCGTGGTGCGCGATCCCGGAGAAGGCTTCGATCCCGCGAAAATCCCGAGCCCGGTGCATGGGCAGAACATTTATTCCGGCCACGGTCGTGGCGTTTACCTGATCACGCAGCTTATGGACGAGGTGAAGTTTCTGAAGAACGGGACCGAGATCCACATGATCAAGCGTTAGAAATCTTCCACCGCCGCACAGAACCGGCTTATTCCTTGGCCGCGATTCCCAGGGTCTTCATCTTACGGTACAGATGGCTGCGCTCCAGCCCCAGCACTTCCGCCGTACGGCTGACGTTGCCGTGATTCTCGTCGAGTTTTTTCAAAATATAATCGCGCTCGTAGGCGGCGCGGGCCTGGTGCAGCGTGGAGAAGTCGCCGCCCGCGGCGCGGCGAGTGCCATCGCGATGAACCAGCGGCGGCAGATGCTTGCGTTCAAATCGGATGGTCGTAGGGTTCATGATGACGATTCGTTCAATCACATTCCTTAGTTCCCGCACGTTGCCGGGCCAGGAATAGCGCATCAGCGTATCGATGGCATCGTCGGTGATTTCGCGAAGGCGGCGGCCATAGGTTGCGGAAAAGTCCTTCAGAAAGTGGCGTCCCAGCAGCGGAATGTCTTCCTTGCGCTCGCGCAGCGGCGGCACCGAAAAAGGGATCACGTTGAGCCGGTAAAACAGATCTTCGCGAAAGTTTCCGCGGGAGATTTCCTCTTCCAGATCCTTGTTGGTCGAAGCAATCACACGGGCGTCGACGGTCACTGGTTCGTCGCTGCCGACGGGGACAAACCGCTGCTCGTCAAGCGTCCGCAAGACCTTCGATTGTGTCTTCAGGCTCATGTCGCCGATCTCATCCAGAAAAAGCGTGCCCCCATGAGCTTTCTGAAATGTCCCTTCCTTGTCCCCCGTGGCCCCGGGGAAGGACCCTTTACGATGACCAAACAGTTCGCTCTCGATCAGGTCCTCGGGAATCGCGGCGCAATTTACCTCGACGAACATCTCATCTTTGCGCAGACCCTGGGCGTGAATAGCATGGGCCACTAACTCCTTTCCCGTCCCCGATTCTCCATAAATGAGAACCCGGCCGTTGGTGGGCGCCATGATCTGAATTTGCTGGCGAAGCGCCTTCATTGGGATACTGTCGCCCACGATTACACTTTTCGGAACCAACTGCTTCTTGAGTTCCCGGTTCTCCTCGCGCAACCGCTTCGCATCAATCGCGTTCTTGATCAGAATGAGGGTTTTATCAATGGAGAGCGGCTTTTCCAGAAAGTCGTAAGCGCCCAGTTTAGTCGCGCGAACCGCGGTTTCGATGGTGCCGTGTCCCGAAATCATGATGACCTCGGGGGCATTTTCTTTCTCTCGGATCTTCTCCAGGGCTTCCAAACCATCGATCCCCGGCAGCCACACATCGAGCAGCACTACATCGAATGCATGTTTGGTGAGAATCTCAAGGCCAGCTTCGCCGCTTTCGGCCATTGAAGCTTTGAAGCCTTCATCTTCCAGCACGCCCTTGAGCGACTGGCGGATCGTCGGTTCGTCGTCAACGATGAGAATGTTATACATGCTGGTTAATGGAGGCTGCCGCGACGCGATCCGACACGATCGGAAGCTCGACCACGAATCGAGCGCCAACCGGCCGGTTCTCTTCTACCCGGATGGAGCCGTGGTGATCTTCAATAATCCGATTCACGATGGCCAACCCAAGGCCAGTACCGCGCTTCTTGGTGGAGAAATACGGCAGGAACAACCTCTCCTTCAATTCACGGGTAACCCCGTGCCCGGTATCGGCGACGGTAATCTCCACTACATCGCGGCTGGCCACGAGTGCGGTCGAAATCTGAATCTCCCGGAAGATGGCATCCTGCATCGCTTCCGCAGCGTTGTCCACCAGGTTGGCCAGCGCTCGCTTAATGGCATCGGGATCGGCCATCACGTTGGGCAACTCCGGCGCCAGAGACCTGTGCACGCGGATGTTGTCCAAACGCTCATGGAACATGGCCAGTGTGCTCTCCACAATGGAATTGATGTCGGCCGACTGCGGCCGCGCGGTGGGGAAGCGCGCCAAAGTGGAAAACTCATCCACGAGCGTGCGCACCGTTTCGACGGCTCCGGCAATGGTGTCGGCACAGCTATGGAGTACTTGCAACGAGGCTGCGTCGGGAGGTGTTGCACGCTGCAAGTGCCGGCGGATGCGCTCCGCGGAAAGAGCAATCGGGGTTAAGGGATTCTTGATTTCATGGGCCACGCGCCGCGCCACCTCGCGCCAAGCCGCCTGTTTTTGAGCCTTCAGCAATTCGGAGAGATCTTCGAACACCAGCACATATCCCAGTCCCTGTCCGCCGTGCTTAAGGGTCGCCACCGTAACCGCAACGTTCACGGTGGCCCGTTGCACTACCATTTCCATCTGGGTGGTCGTGGTTCCCATGCGGTCAGCACGACGAAGGAGCGGTTCAAGATCTTCCAGCACCTCGGGAGCGAAGACATCGCCCAATGGCGCACCGATCAAGACACCCGGGATCCCGGATTCCGCGCCCACAGGGTGAAACAAGCGAAGCAGAGCATGGTTCGCGTGCGTGACGCGGCGTTCCGCATCCAGTGAAAGCACGCCGTTGGGGATGCTTTCCAGGATGGTCTCGATATGGCGGCGGCGTTGCTCCAAAGCAACATTGGCGCTGCTGAGGTCACGGCTGGAGGCCTCGATCTGGCGGCGGCTGGACTCCAATTCCTCAGCCATGCGGTTGAATGACTGCACCAGATCACCAATTTCATCCGCGGCACGGATTTCCACCCGGTAGTCGAGCCGCCCGCGAGAAATTTCCTGGGTCGCTTCCGCAAGTGCGACCACCGGCCGCGTAACCAGTTTGGAGAGAAATAAGGCGAACCAGGTGGTGGCGAAGAGTACGACCACGGTGAGCAGAAGCAACACCTCCATGTAGGTTCGGCGAACCAGCCTTCGTTCGTGGGCCAGGTCGAGATAACGCTGCTGACTGGCCTCCACCTGCTTCACCGTTTCGGAGAATTGCCTTGGCAAGGGGATGCCCACCAGGATCAAACCATGATCGCCAACGGGAGCACTGCCCAGAATGTAATCGGTTTGCTCCCAGGTGAAAGGACGTGGGGTCACGGAATTCAATCGATTCAGAGGAAGCTTGGCTTTTAGTTGTAGCCAGGGAGCGGGTGCGCCGAAGCTGGCCTCCGCATCGCCGTCAACCATGGCGATAGCAAAACCACCCTGCAAAGTAGGCGCGTGGCGCTGGAACTCGCTAGTCACCGCAGAAAAGTTGTGACTTGCAAAGCCAGATTGGGTCTCCGGTGAAGCCGCGATGGCTTCGGCTTCGGCTCGCGTATTTTGCGCCGCATAGTTCGAAAGCAGCGATGCCATGGTCGCCGTATCCCGCCGCACTTCCTCCACCGGGCTGGAAAACCATTTGTCAATCGACCGGTTCATCAGCACATAGGCAAAAAAGAACATCCCAATCACCGGGAGGAAAGAAAGCAAAAGACTCCCGACCACCAAACGGGTGCGGAATTTCGATCCTAGAACACCCAGCCTGCGTTCCGCAAAAAGTTTCAGTAAGTTGCGGGCCAGGACGAAGGTCAGCGCCACGAATAGAAGAAAGATCAGGGCCGAGAGGGAGGCAAAGAAAAGCAGTTGCTGGTTGGTATTTGGATTCAGCGGCAGATCAAAAGAGGTCAACGAAAGCAGCACGCCAAAAAGCAGCGCGATCCCCACCGCGAGTGGGATGAGGACCTTCTTCCGGCTGGAAGGTTTCTGATCCGGTCGAATTGGATTGGGAGCAGACACATTCACGGCCCAGCCGCAATGCTCATCTGGAAATTAGCCAGCCTCTCCGCCTCATTATAAGCGTACCCTGCTTGTAAGAGCGATGGGTTTGACCAGCCTTCAGTTCCCAGGCGTAACAGACTTTCACCGCATGCCCTGACGGTGGGCCACCCGGGATAAGAATGTTAAGGCAGGAATTTTCTCAGCGGGCAGTGCTCACAGCGAGGTTCTTGCTTGAGGCAGTAGTGCTTTCCAACAGCGACAATCAATCCGTGCATATCGTTATAAACCTGGGCCAGCGGCACGCGCCGGGCACGGCTCATGGGAGACGGAGAATGAGGAGGAGGAGGACGAAATCCAGTTTCAAGTTCTTGGTTCTCTGTTCTCAGTTTCACATCCGGCAGGGACTGCTCAAAAAGTTCGCGCAGTTCTTCGTACGTTGTGTTCGCGGCGGCAATCCTATGGCGCTCCAGGATGCGGCGGGCGTAGGCGTCTACCACGAAAACCGGATGCTGTCCGGCGTAAAGCAGAATGGAATCCGCGGTCTCCGGTCCCACGCCGTTCAGCGAGAGCAATTCCTGTCGCAACCTCTGAGTAGGTTGCGCGAACAGGCGACGGAGCGACCCCTCGTAGCACCGGTCGACAAAGGCCACGAAAGTTTTCAGCCGACGCGCTTTCTGCCGAAAGTATCCTGCCGGTCGAATCATCGCCTCGAGTTGGTCTGCAGGCACGGTCCGGATGGCTGCGAGATTCAGTAGACCCGCGGCGCGCAAACGGCCCAGAGCAATCTCGACATTCCTCCAAGAAGTATTCTGCGTGAGATAAGCGCCGACGATAACCTCAAAGCGCGTCCGAGCCGGCCACCAGTGCTGAGGTCCCCAGGCCCGGTACAGCGCGTCATAGTAGGCGCGGATTCGTTTTTTCCTGACTGCAGGGGTCATGGTTGTGGCCTCCAGTGTAAAGGAATGCAAGTCAATGCCGTCCAAGCTAAAGAACCTCTAATCCCGGAGAACGGGTCCTGATCATCGAGTTACCGAAGTGCATGTCCCTCCTGAGCCGCTGAACGAACAGAAGCGCATCTGACGGGCATTTGACAGGCGACAAACGCGTTGCGCGTTTCCCGTCGCGCAGTACAAGTACCAAAGTTACTGGTGAAGTAACGCTTCTGCTGTGACAATTTGTGTCAACGCGATAGGCTGCAACTTCTCCCCTAAATACGCAGCGATGCCGCGCGAGCAAAACGAAGTCGACGTCATCTCTCTGCCGCTCAGATAGGAGATTGAGGTATGTCTCAACGGCTGGGTGATCTTCTTGTCAAAGAGAAGGTCATAACCCCAGAGCAGTTGGAACAGGCAACAAAGACTCAGAAGGAGACCAACGTTCGCCTGGGCGCCGCCCTGGTGAAGCTGGGCTTCCTTAGCGACGAGGATGTCACCAACTTCCTGTCGCGGCAGTACGGCGTCCCTGCTATCAACCTTTCCTATTTCGAAATTGATCCTGCGGTGGTCAAGCTGATTCCGTTTGAAACCGCCAAGCGCTATCAAATCCTGCCCCTGAGCCGAGTCGGCGCTTCCCTGACCATCGCGATGGTGGATCCCACCAACGTGTTTGCGATGGACGATATCAAGTTCATGACCGGCTTCAATATCGAGCCTGTCGTCGCATCGGAAAGCTCGATTCTCGAGGGCATCGATAAAGCCTACGGCGCCACCAAGGAGGAAGACCTCGAGCAGGTGATGCTTTCGATGACGGAGATGGACGAGGCCGACGTCGAACTGCAAGCCGATCAGGCGGAGTTGGGACTGGCGGACTTGGAGCGGGCGGCCGATGAAGCTCCTATCGTCAAGCTGGTCAATTTGGTTTTGACCGACGCCGTGAAGCGGGGGGCCAGCGACATTCATATGGAGCCGTATGAAAGAGAATTCCGGGTGCGCTTCCGTATTGACGGCGTGCTGCAGAGCATCATGACGCCGCCGCTCAAACTGAAGGATGCCATCATTTCGCGCGTAAAGATCATGTCGAAGCTGGACATCAGCGAAAAACGGCTGCCGCAGGACGGTCGCATCATGCTGAAGATGAATATCGGCGGCCGCAAGAAGCAACTGGACTTCCGCGTCAGCACCCTGCCCACGTTGTGGGGAGAAAAAATTGTGCTCCGGTTGCTCGATAAAGAAAACCTCCGCCTGGATATGACCAAGCTGGGTTTCGAGCCGGAATCGCTGGTTAAGTTCGAGAAGGCCATTCTGAAGCCTTACGGCATGGTTCTGGTCACCGGACCAACCGGATCGGGCAAGACCAATACGCTCTACTCCTCGATTTCTCAATTGAACAAGCCGGATACCAACATCATGACCGCGGAAGACCCGGTCGAGTTCCAGTTGGCAGGCGTCAATCAAGTGCAGATGAAGGAGCAGATCGGGCTTAATTTCGCCACTGCATTGCGCGCTTTTCTGCGGCAGGACCCCAACATCATTCTGGTGGGCGAAATCCGAGACTTTGAAACCGCCGAAATTGCGATCAAAGCCGCTCTGACCGGGCACCTGGTGCTCTCTACCCTGCACACCAACGGCGCGCCGGAAACCATTACCCGGCTCATGAACATGGGGATTGAGCCCTTCCTGGTGGCGACTTCGGTCCATTTGATCTGCGCTCAGCGACTGGTCCGGCGTATCTGCAAGGAATGCGCGGAGATCGTCGACGTTCCGCCGCAAACTCTGATCGAAGAGGGATACACCCCTGAAGAATCCAAGACCGTAAAGGTCCAAAAGGGCAAAGGGTGCGGCGTCTGCAACAACACCGGCTACAAAGGCCGCTGCGGCCTGTATGAAGTCATGGAAGTGGACGACGAAATCAAGGAACTGGTCTTGGTCGGCGCCTCCGCAGTTGAACTGAAGAAGAAGGCAATCGAGCACGGCATGATTACATTGCGCCGAAGCGGACTCATCAAGGTTGCGGCCGGCATGACAACGTTGGAAGAAGTGGCTCGCGAGACCATTCACTAAGAGTTCGCATGGAAGAAGAAAGGGAATAAACGATGTCGCTCGCACTAAGTGATCTGCTGAAAAGAATGTTGGAGATGACGGGAAGCGATCTTCACCTTACAACCAATTCGCCACCCCAGATTCGCGTAAACGGGCATCTGGTGCCGCTGGACTTGCCGCAGATGACGCCGGCGGAAACCAAACAACTGGCGTACAGCGTCATGACCGATTCGCAGAAGCATCGTTTCGAAGAAAACCTGGAGCTGGACTTTTCTTTCGGATTGAAAGGTCTGGCTCGTTTCCGAGCCAACGTGTTTAACCAGCGGGGTGCGACTTCCGCGGTCTTCCGTTTGATTCCCTTCGAGATCAAGTCCTTCAACCAATTGGGACTTCCCCCAGTGGTCAGCAAGATGTGCGACAAGCCTCGCGGTTTGGTGCTGGTCACGGGCCCGACCGGGTCGGGCAAATCCACGACCCTCGCCGCCATGATCGACAAAATCAATACCGAGCGGCATGACCACATCCTCACCATCGAGGACCCCATCGAATTCGTGCACATGAACAAGAATTGTGTGGTCAATCAACGCGAATTGCATGCCGATACAAAAAGTTTTGCGGACGCGCTGCGGGCCGCGCTCCGCGAAGATCCCGACGTGGTGCTGATCGGCGAAATGCGCGACCTCGAAACTATCGAATCGGCGCTGCGTATCGCCGAAACGGGACACCTCACGTTCGGGACGCTGCATACCAACTCCGCATCCTCCACCATTAACCGGATTATCGACGTCTTCCCGGCGCACCAGCAGCCCCAGATTCGGGCGCAGTTGTCTTTGGTGCTGGAAGGCATCATGTGCCAAAGCCTGCTGCCGAGTGCGGACGGGAAAGGCCGGGCCATGGGGATGGAGATCCTGGTTCCGAACGCAGCCGTTCGCAACCTGATTCGCGAAGACAAAATCCATCAGATCTATTCGTCCATGCAGTCGGGCCAGGACAAGTTTGGCATGCAGACATTCAATCAGGCTCTGGCCACGCTTTACCATCAGAAGCAGATCACCCTGGAAGTCGCCATGGCTCGCTCCAGTAACTCGGACGAGTTGCAGGAAATGATCAACCGGGGCACCGGGTTGTTAAGCCGAAGCCAGTCCCCGAGCGCAGCCAAAGGCGCAGCAGCGACTGCAAAGCGCTGAACGATTTTCGGACGATGGCGCAGTCCGGTCGGAGCAGGCGGTTATGAAGTGGTAGCACGGAGCGCGAACGAACCGGCGCACCGGGGAGAACGCTAAGGGAATCAAGGAGACGTCCACTATGCCAGTTTTTACATATTCAGGGAAAAGCGAAAGCGGAGAGAAAGTCAGCGGCGAGAGGGTTGCGCCCAGTAAACAAGCGTTGGCCGCTCAGTTACGCAAAGAGCGTATTAACGCCGGGGCCATCCGGGAAAAGGGCAAAGAGTTTGCCATGCCCACGTTCGGCTCGGGCAAGGTCAAGACCAAGGAGATTGCCATCTTCTTCCGTCAGTTCTCGGTCATGATCGATGCTGGCTTGCCACTGGTACAGTGCCTGGAGATCCTGGCGGCAAACCAGGAAAACCAGGCCTTCCAAAAGGTGCTGACCGGCGTGCGGACCACGGTGGAAGGCGGTTCAACTCTGGCCAACGCCATGCGGCAGTATCCCAAGATCTTCGACGATCTGTCCACCAACATGATCGAAGCCGGGGAGACCGGCGGTATCCTGGACATCATTCTGCAGCGCTTGGCGCAGTACGTCGAAAAAGCGGTGAAACTGAAGTCGGCAGTGAAATCGGCTTCGATCTATCCGGTTTCGGTCATCGGTCTGGCGGTCTTGATCGTGGGCGCACTGCTGAAGTTTGTGGTCCCCATCTTCGCCAACCTCTTCGCCGGATTGGGAGTGGCACTGCCGTTACCGACCCGGGTCGTCATGGGCCTGAGCTCATTTGTGGGTCAGTTCTGGTGGTTCTTCATCGTCGGCGGTGTGGCCCTGGTTTTTGGCATTAAGCAGATCCGCAAGAATCCCAAGGGCCGCTACTACATGGACTACGGAATGCTAAAAGCACCTATTATTGGCATGCTGATGCGCAAGATCGCGGTCGCGCGCTTTACCCGGACTCTGGGTACGCTGATTACTTCCGGCGTGCCCATTCTTGAGGGTCTGAGCATCACCGCAAGGACCTCGGGAAACGCCGTGCTGGAAGAGGCGCTGATGAAAGTGCGCAAGGCCATTGAAGAGGGCCGCACCATCGTCGATCCACTGCGTGAATCCGGAGTCTTTCCCAGCATGGTGACGCAGATGATCGGCGTGGGCGAAGCTACCGGCGCCATGGACGCCATGCTGCAAAAGATCGCCGACTTCTACGAAGACGAAGTCGATGCGGCTACCAAGGACATGCTGGCCATGCTGGAACCGGTCTTGATCTCCTTCTTGGGTGTCGCAGTCGGAGGCATCGTCATTTCGCTGTATATGCCGCTGTTCTCGATGATCGCCAAGCTGGCCGGTTAAGCGCGGAAATCCGGGCAGATTCCAATGCTGGTACGACAAGCCGCCAGCGGATTCTGCGCCATGGAAAAGCTCTTCTGCCAAGGGGTGCGGATTGCGGCTGTGATCGCAGCCGCATTCCCCAGGGAAAAGGCACGGGAATTGGGATGAGTCATGCAATCGATGTTTGATGAGCGGCTGTGGTTGGCCTGGCTGGTCAAGGTTCGCATCCTCATCCTGACCTTTCTCCTGGGAATCGAGCTGGCAATCTCGCGGCTTACTCCCACTCCGCTGTCCCTGCGGTTATTCGTCAACGCCATTCTGCTGTGGTACGCGATTTCAATTTTTTACGTTTTGCTGCTTTCGTTTTGGCGGGAATACCGCATCCAGGCGGTGCTCCAGGTGGTCACGGATCTGGCTCTGGTGAGCCTGGTCGTCTACGCCACGGGCGGCGTCGACAGCTCACTCAATTTTCTTTACCCGCTGGTTATCATCGTAGCCTGCATTCTGTTGCCGCGGGTGTGGGCTTATCTGACCGCCGCGCTGGCGTTCATTCTGTATGGAACGGTTCTGGATCTGACCTACTTCGCAATCATTCCTTCTTACTCGACCACCCACCCGGAACTCAAGGCACTGCAGGCCATTATTTTCGTCAATCTGTTCGGCTACCTGGCGGTTTCCTACCTGGCCGCATTGATGGCAAGCAAGCTGCAGCAGGTAGACGTAAAGCTGAAACACACCAGCGGAGCCCTGGAGAATCTGCAGGCCCTGCACGAAAACATTATTCAGTCCATCACTGGAGGATTGATCACCACCGGGCTCGACGGACACATTACCCTGGTCAACACCGCGGCACAGAAACTGCTGGAGCGTTCGGAAGACGATCTGCTGGCTCAGCCCGTCAATCAGATCTTTCTGGATCCTCTGCCCCAGGTTGGCTCCGAACCAGCGCACGGAGAAGTCCGATGGGTCGCGCCCAATGGCTACCGGAAGACCTTTCGGGTGCTGGTCTCCGCCCTGGCGGTCCCGGAGCGCGGCACGCTAGGTTTTGTATACACCTTCGACGACCTAACCCAAATCCGGCGATTGGAACGCGAAGTCCGCATGCAGGACCGGTTGGCGGCCGTGGGACGGCTCGCGGCGGCCATCGCGCATGAGATCCGCAATCCTCTAACGTCGATTGCCGGATCCGTAAGCATGCTCTCTGAAATCCCGGATTTGGGCGATGAGCATCGCCAACTGCTGCAGATTGTTACCCGGGAATCGGAGCGCCTCAACGACATCATTACTGATTTCCTGGCCTATTCACGCGGCCGTCAGTACCACTTCGCGAAAGTGGATCTGCTCCCCCTTCTGGAAGACACACTGACCCTGCTGGAACATCGCCTGGCGGCACAGAATGCCGGCATCCGGATCGAACGAAAGTATGGCGTGAAGGAAGCGTGGGCTTCTGCCGATGGCGACAAACTCAAGCAAGTCTTCTGGAATTTCTGCGAGAACGCAGTGCGCGCCATGACCACTGGAGGCACCCTCACGGTTTCTCTCGAAGCCAACGGGGAAGATTGGCAGATTAATTTCGCCGATACCGGTCCGGGGATGAGCCAGCAGCTCATCGAGAAAATCTTCGAGCCGTTCCAGTCCCAATTCGAAGGGGGCACGGGTCTGGGTTTGGCGATCGTCTACCAGATTGTTCAGGCCCACGAAGGCAAGGTTTGGGCGCGCTCCAAGCTGGGGCAGGGCAGCGTGTTTGTGCTCCGCTTGCGCCGTTTCGCGGAGGGAGCGAACCTGGCTGCGCCGCCGCCAGCAGATTCCGAGCCGCAACCGCATTCCGAGCCGCTCGGCGCTACGAACGCCATCGCGGCGGCAATGGGAGGAGAAGCGCGTGGGTAATATTCTGATTTGCGATGATGAGCGCTCCATCTGCGAGATGCTGGACATCGCCCTGCGCCGCGAAGGTCACAAGGTCGAGACTGCGAACTCGGGCGAGGCCGCGAAGAGAAAGCTCGACGGCGCCTTATACGACGTCATTGTGACCGACATCAGGATGCCCAACATCAATGGCATCGAGGTGCTGCGCCATGCTCACCAGATTTCTCCCGACTCGGCGGTAATTCTGATGACCGCCGTCGATGACTACGAGGCCGCCGTCCAAGCCGTCAAAGCCGGCGGCGCCACGGATTACATCCGCAAGTCCCCTGGCTTGGTCGATGAGATCAAGCTGGCTATCAATCGGGCTCTGGAAAGAGTGACTCTGAGCCGCCAGAATTTTGCTTTCAAACGCGACGCTGCCACCCGCAATTCGCTGGACAACATCGTCGGCGTAAGTCCCGCCATGGAAAAACTGAAGCAGACGATTCGCACCGTCGCTTCCACGCAAAGCACGGTCCTGATCTACGGGGAGAGCGGCACCGGCAAGGAACTCGTGGCCCGAGCTTTGCACGTGTGCTCTCCGCGCGCGGCCGAGCCTTTTGTTTCCATCAATTGCGGCGCCTTTCCCGAAACTCTGCTGGAGAGTGAGTTGTTTGGCTACGTGAAAGGGGCGTTTACCGGCGCGAACCAGAACAAACGTGGCTTGTTCGAGGTCGCGGATCAGGGGACGATTTTTCTCGACGAAATCAGCGAGATGAGCCTGACCATGCAGGTCAAACTGCTGCGGGTATTGCAGGAGCGCTCGGTGCGTCCGGTGGGGGGCACGAACGAAATCCCCATTGACGTGCGCGTTATCGCCGCGACCAACCGCGACCTTGACAAGCAAGTGTCGGACAATACCTTCCGCGAGGACCTCTATTACCGGCTCAGCGTGATTCCGGTTTCCGTGCCCCCTCTGCGCCAGCGCTGCGAAGATATTCCGCTTCTGGTGAACCACTTCCTCAAGAAGTATGCGCCGGGAGCGGGCAAGAGCATTCAGAGAGTGAACGCGCAATCGCTGGAAGCGCTGGGAGGCTATGAATGGCCCGGCAATGTCCGCCAACTGGAAAACACCATCGAGCGCGCGGTCGCCCTGGAAACCGGGGATGAGTTGCGCGTCGAACTGCCTGCGGAAAAAGCCAAAGCTCGAGCCGCGGCAGCCGGAGTTGGTCTGCCAGGCACAGCGATGTCCACGCTGCCCGAGGGGATTGAGATGGAAACGTACGTGGCCGACATTGAAAAGTCGCTTCTGCTTACCGCGCTGGGTCAATCCCACGGCGTCCAGACTCGAGCCGCGGACCTGCTGAAAATCTCCTACCGGTCATTCCGCCATCTGATGAAAAAGTACGAATTGTAGCTGTCCGCCCGTGCCCCGCTGTCAGCGAGCGTCGAGCTTCGCGCCACCGGGACAGTGGGTAGTGGCTCAATTGAGCCACTACCGGGACAGTGTCTTGGCTACGCCTGTTTCTCTGCTCGTGCTATTCTGGCAAACGCTTTCCAGCGTTCAATTTTCACGGAGGCATTGATGACCGTTTCGCGCCGCGACTTTCTCACTACGGCTGTCGTGGGTTCTCTGTCTGTGGGTTTGGCGGACATTGCGAGCAACGCGCAGGATGCCGCGAGTTCCAAGCCAAGCTCGGAGTCGGGCAAGCATCCCGTCGCTTCAGGTCAGACCAATGCGCGTCCCATCATCGTTTGCGCGAACAATGGATTCAACTATCTCGATGACGCCTACGCTTTCCTGGCGGGTGGCGGAGACACGTTGGACGCGGCTCTCCGCGTGGTCAAAGGGCCGGAAGACGACCCTAAGGACACCAGCGTCGGCCTTGGCGGTCTGCCCAATGAAGAAGGCGTGGTCGAACTCGACGCCTGCTGTATGCATGGGCCGACGCGGCGCGCGGGTTCCGTCGGGGGCGTGCGCAATATCAAGAATGTTTCGCTGGTGTCCAAAGCCGTCATGGATCACACCGGCCACGTGATGCTGGTGGGCGAGGGCGCGGAACGGTTTGCCGTGGCCGTGGGTTTTCCCCGCGAGAACCTGTTGACCGATCACTCGCGCAAGATCTGGCTGCTGTGGAAGGAGTATCACTCGTCCGAGGACTGGTGGGGACCGGGGCTGGCGGATCCGCATTGGCAGCCGCCGGACGTTGGCTCGGACGTCAAGAATGCGGAAACCAAGCCGCAAGCCGGTCTTCCTCGGGAACGATTGCAGGAGCGCTTTCGCCAGCTGGAGCAGCGGGCAGCCGATCTCGGGATCGCGCCCGAACTGCGGGAAGATGCGGTACACAAAGTCCTGTTTCCGCCTACCGGCACGATTCACTGCTCGGCGTTGAACGACAAGGGAGAGATTTCGGGATGCACCACGACCAGCGGCCTGGCCTACAAGTTGCCGGGACGCGTCGGCGATTCCCCGATTATTGGAGCCGGCTGCTATACCGATCAGGACGTGGGCTCGGCGGGCGCGACCGGCAGCGGCGAAGAGAACACCAAGGTTGCGGGCGCACACACCATCGTCGAAAACATGCGCCATGGAATGTCGCCGCTCGACGCCGGCATGGACGCGCTCAAGCGCATCGTTCGTAATTACAATGGTGACATGGCCAAGCTGCGCTTCGTCGACATGACGTATTACATTCTCCGCAGAGACGGCGTGTACGCCGGGGTATCGCTGTGGGAAGGCTACGAACCTGGCAAGCCGCACAAGATCGCGGTGCACGATGGGACCAGACGGGCGGAGAAGACGGTCGCGCTGTTCAAAGGATTCTCCCAAGATTTTCCTCCGGCGCCGAAGGTTCCACCGGACGTCAAGAAACAATTTGAGTAGGTGAAGGCGGAAGGCCTCCACGACCGCTGCCCCGAATGGCGGCGCCGCAAAAAGTGAGTGAGTCGGAGTCGGAAGCTACACACTGGCTATGCTTCCTCGCGTCGTCATTACCGGCATGGGCGTGGTCAGCCCCAATGGCATCGGCAAAGAAGCCTTCGGCAATGCCATTCTCGCGGGAAAGTCCGGCGTGAAGCGGATTTCGCGCTTCGATCCCTCCGACCTGCCGGTACAGATCGCGGGCGAGATTCCTGAGTTTGACGAACTCGCCTGGGTGGATGCTCGCGAACGGAAGCACGTCTCTCGGGTCGTGCCCTTGGCAGTAGCCGCATCGAGCGAGGCCATCCGAGACGCCGGGCTAGATCCGGCCGCGATGTCCATGGACGAAAAACGCGAAATCGGCGTGATCCTCGGCACGGGCGGCGGCGCTCAAGAGTTCTCCGAAGAACAATACCGGCTCTGGCATTCCGGACACGTCAAGCAAGTCAGCCTGTTCTGCATTCCGAGCGGAACGATGGGCACGATTCCCAGCGAGATCAGCATGCGTTTCGGCTTTCGCGGCTACAGCCACGTGGTGACCGCTGGTTGTACTTCGTCCACCGACGCCATCGGTTACGCGTATCAGCACATTCAGGCAGGAGTGCAGCCGATGTTTCTAGTCGGCGGCGTCGATTCGCCAATCACCCCAGGCATCGTGAAGGGCTACACTCTTTTGCGAGCGCTCACCCAGTCGTGGAACCACGCTCCGGAGCGCGCCTCGCGACCGTTTTCCGCCGACCGTAACGGCTTTGTGATCGCCGAGGGTTCGTGGATGTTTATCCTCGAGGACTATGTGCACGCCCGTGCGCGGGGCGCGCGCATCTACGCCGAAATTACTGGGTACGCT
>Ga0182014_10001084_pt1 | contig 37021 bp, 36 predicted proteins | sample 612S2DmetaG_FD_120489 | JGI IMG/M metagenome (GOLD analysis project Ga0182014, IMG submission 120489) | Permafrost microbial communities from Stordalen Mire, Sweden - 612S2D metaG | ecosystem: Environmental > Terrestrial > Soil > Wetlands > Permafrost | place: Sweden: Stordalen | collected... | reverse complement strand
TTCTTCGCCGCCGGAGCCTTCTTCGCCGCCGGAGCCTTCTTCGCCGCCGCGCCGCAGATGGTCTCGACGATTATCTGAGCGACGACGTAGGGGTCGATGTTGGCGTTGGGACGACGGTCTTCGAGGTAACCCTTCTTATCGCGAGCCACGGCACCGGGGATGCGCACCGACGAACCACGGTCCGACACGCCGTAGGAGAACTTCGTGTACGGGGCGGTCTCGTGAGCCCCGGTCAGGCGCTCCTCGATGCCCACGCCGTACGTCGCGATGTGCTCTTTGACGCGGGTGCCGAGCGCCTCGCAACCGGCGATGATCGCGTCCCAACCTCCGTTGGCACGCATCTGCTTGGTGGAGAAGTTCGTGTGGGCGCCGGCGCCGTTCCAGTCGCCCTTGACGGGCTTGGCGTCAAAGCTGACGTCGACGTCGAACTCTTCAGCGATGCGCTCGAGCAGCCAGCGCGCCACCCACAGTTGGTCGCCCACGGCCAAGGTGTCAAGCACTCCGACCTGGAACTCCCATTGACCCATCATCACTTCGGCGTTGGTGCCTTCGATCGAAATGCCGGCACGAATGCAGGCCAAGGTATGGGCTTCGACGATGTCGCGACCCGGCATCTTCGCGCCACCGACGCCGCAGTAGTAGGGGCCCTGCGGCGCGGGGTAGCCGTCTTCCGGCCAACCGTATGGACGGCCGTTCTGGAAGAAGGTGTACTCCTGCTCGATGCCGAACTTCGGTTCGAAGCTGGCGTACTTCTTCGCCGTTGCCGCGGCCGCGGCGCGAGCGTTCGTCGGGTGCGGGGTCATGTCGGGGTTCAACACTTCGCACATCACCAGGACGTCGTTCGGCCCACGCAGTGGGTCGGGACAGGTGAACACCGGAACCAGTACGCAGTCCGAGAAGTGACCGGTGGCCTGGTTGGTGCTTGAACCGTCGAAGCCCCAGACAATCGGCTTCTTGGCGTCAGCAATGATGCGTGTCTTGCTGCGCAGCTTTCGCGTGGGCTCGGTCCCGTCAATCCAGATGTACTCAGCCTGATACGACAAGGTTGCTCCTTCAAAATGTCATCGCGTGATGCACGCGACCTCTTTAAGTCTGCCGGTTGGCCGACCACCGCGACCCCGAGTTCTGTTAACCGCGTGTAAACCTTTCAGCGAAGACTCCTCGTTCGGCGCCGATAGGCTCAAGAGGTGCCCGCCATCAGACTCGCTCTGGCCCAAATGAACGCCGTCGTGGGGGGTTTTGCGCAGAACGTGGAGACTCTCGGGCGATTTCGTGCCCAGGCAGCCCTGATGGGCGCCGATCTGGTGCTCTCGCCCGAACTTTCGCTGACCGGCTACCCGCCCGAAGACCTTCTTCTCAAGGAGGGCTTCATCGAGGCGTCGAATCTGGCGCTGATGGACCTGGCCCGGGAGGAGAACCTGCCGCCACTGCTCGTGGGCGCGGTCGTCTGCGAGGGTCCCGGGGTGATGCTCGCCCCGTCGAGCGATGGCCGCGACGTGACCCGCGCGGCCGTGGATGAATCTGGGCCTCGCCATATCGCCAATGCCCTCGTCGCCATCAGCGAGGACGGCGTTGTCGCGACCGCCACCAAGCGACTGTTGCCCAACTACGACGTTTTTGACGAGCTTCGTTACTTTCATCCCGGCGTTGGCCCGCACACGATCGTGAACGTCGAAGGTGTCGGCGTCGGACTGCTCATCTGTGAGGACGTGTGGACGCAGAATGGCCCCGCAGCCGAACTCGCCGCCCAGGGCGCCACTCTTCTGGTCGTGGCGAACGCGTCACCTTTTGCGAGAGGACGTCGTGACGACCGAGAGGCCATGCTGCGCGAACGCGCGCTCGAGACGAACTGTCCCATTGCCTACGTCAATCTCGTCGGTGGCCAGGACGAGCTGGTCTTCGACGGTCAGAGCGTGGTGGTGAATGCCCAGGGCGAGGTCATTGCGCGAGCGAGCGCGTTCAGCGAGGAGCTGCTCGTCGTCGAGATCGAGGCGCGCGCGTCGGCGGCGGGAACAGCGCTCGACACGCTCTACGCCCGCGACGAGCACCGCACCGAGGCCGTGCACATCAACCACGTTGCAGATCCCTTGAGCGAAGTTGAGGAGATCTATCAGGCGCTCGTCATGGGCACGCGCGACTACTTACGTAAGAACGGCTTTCGCACGGCGATTCTCGGACTCTCGGGTGGCATCGACTCGTCGCTCGTGGCGACCATCGCCGTTGACGCGGTGGGTTCGCGGGCCGTTCGCGGGTTCGCGATGCCGAGTCGCTACTCGTCAGACCATTCGGTGAGCGACGCGCACGAGCTAGCCCGCCGACTCGACATCGAAATAGCGACGATTCCAATTGAGCCCGCTCACCAGGCTTTTGGCGCGATGCTGCACGGTCCGCTCGACGGCGAGCCCGCGGGACTCACCGACGAGAACCTGCAGTCGCGAATTCGCGGCGTGCTACTGATGGCGGTGTCGAACGACACGGGCGCGATTGTCCTGACGACCGGCAACAAGTCCGAGATGGCGGTGGGCTACTCCACGCTCTACGGCGACTCCGCCGGCGGGTTCGCGGTCATCAAGGACGTGTCGAAGACCCTCGTGTACGAACTATGTCGCTACCGCAACGAGGTCGCGGTCGGTTACGGTGACCCCGAGCCGATTCCGTTGTCCGTGCTCACGAAGGCCCCGTCGGCCGAGTTGCGCCCCGACCAGCGCGACGACCAGTCGCTCCCTCCCTACGAGGAACTCGATCCGTTGCTCGAGCTCTACGTCGAAAGCGACGCGACCGCCGAGGAGATGATCGCCAACGGCCACGATCCCGCGCTGGTGCTTCGAATTACCCGACTGGTCGATCTCAGCGAGTACAAGCGCCGCCAAATGCCACCGGGTGTGCGAATCTCGAAGAAGGCCTTCGGACGCGACCGGCGAATGCCCATCACCAACGCGTTCCGCCCAGAGACGGTGTGATGCCCTCGAGCGACGAGATTGTCAGGCACCTGACTTCGTGCTTCGACGCGGTCTACCGGGCGCTCGGCGAGAGTGCGCCTCACATGACCAACGACGCCTACGTTGTTCGCACCTACGAGATGGGCCGGGCCTTCGGCGAGGTGGCCCTGGCGATGCGCTCGAACCTCGACGATGCTCCATCGAAACCGATCCTCATCATCGAGGCCGTCCTTCGCCACGCCCTCGTGCACGACGAGACCGGAGCCATGACGCTCTACGCCGCGGCCATGGTCGTCGGACCCCGGCTGCTGGTTTCACTGCGCGATGCCCACGTGGCGGCGGGGGACAACCAGGCGGTGCGGGACCTCGTGGACCACGCGGCGAACGTCGCGGTCGCAGAGATCCTCGCGGTCGGTGAAGTCGCCAAAACTCAGCCCGCCATTGAGGATCCGAGCTGGCAAGAGGCGGCGCGAGACCTCGCCAATACCCTCGATGCGGCCGGAAACGCTGAAAGCTTCGGACTTTCCCGCTAGGTTGCGTACCCCCGTATAACTAGTAGTACCGGATTGCCCGGGTCGGGAGCATCAAGGGAGAAGCATGGCTAAAGATCGCGTTGACAGGGATGACGAAGACCTCGTACGTCTCTACCTTTCAGATATTGGTCAGTACACCCTTCTGACGAAGGACGACGAGGTTCGTCTCGCCCAGACCATTGAAGAGGGTCGCGAGGCCAAGGCCGAGCTGGAAGCCTCCGAAACCGACAAGAAGATCAAGATCACCCCGACGAAGAAGCAGGCCCTCAAGCGCGCCGTTCACCGCGGTGACCAGGCCGAGCGTGACTTCGTTCAGTCCAACCTTCGCCTCGTGGTGTCGATCGCGAAGAAGTACCAGGCCTCCGGACTCCCCCTGCTCGACCTTATTCAAGAGGGCAACCTCGGCCTCATGCACGCCGTGGAGAAGTTCGACTGGCGCAAGGGTTTCAAGTTCTCCACCTACGCCACCTGGTGGATTCGTCAGGCCATCACGCGCGGTATCGCGAACACTGGACGCACCATCCGGCTCCCGGTGCACGCCGGCGACACCCTCGCGCGCGTGCAGAAGGCCCAGTCCCGTCTGGAGCTGAAGTTCGGTCGTCCCCCGACCATCAAAGAACTTTGTGACGAATGCGAAATGCCCGAGGACAAGCTGATCGAAGCGCTGCGCTTCCGCTCCGAGCCGATTTCGCTCTCCGAGCCGCTTCGCGAAGACGGCGACGCCGAGCTCGGTGACGTGGTCGAGGACCGCTCCGCTGAGTCGCCCTTCGATGTCGCCGCCGTCAAGATGATGCCCGCCGCGATTGAGAAGCTGCTGCAGCCGCTCGACGAGCGCGAGCAGAAGATCCTTCGGATGCGCTTCGGCCTCGATGGCGCCGGAGAGATCCGAACCTTGGAGGACGTTGGCGCGGAGATGAACTTGACGCGCGAGCGTATTCGACAGATCGAGGCGCGTGCCATGAGCAAGCTCCGTCACCCGTCGTCCGACACGGGCGCACGCGATCTCTTGACGCTCTAAGCCCGGCGGAGTCTCGCCCGTCCGAGGACGGCGGCGATGCCGATGACCACGGCACTGATGAAGAATGGCGTGTGCGACCTCGAACGGTCGTGCGCGCGAACTGGGTGCGAGAAACTGAGAATCGGCCATTGCGTCTCGTGCGCCATTCGTGCGAGTTGACGGTCGGGGTTGACCGCGAAGGCGTGGCCGACCGCCTGCAGCATCGGTATGTCGGTTTCAGAGTCTGAATACGCGAATGATGACTCGAGGTCGATGCCTCGCGCGCGGGCGAGTTCGCGCATCGCGACCGCCTTGTTCTCGCCCTGCGCGAAGAACTCCATCTCGCCGGTGAACTTTCCGTTCTCGTCAATCTTCGCGAGCGACGAAATCGCGCCGGTGATGCCCAAGAGTTCGGCGAAGGGTTCGACGATCTCCGAGGGCGACATGCTGACCAGCCAGACCTCGTCGCCCTCGCCCAGGTGGTGGTCAATGAGCTCCAGGGCCTCGGCGTAGATCAACGGTTCAATGACGTCGTTGATGGTCTCGGCGACGAGTGCTCTCACCTCGTCGTGGTCCCACCCCTTGGTGACCTTGAGCACGGATTCACGGATTTTGGTGAGTTTTTCGTCGTCGGCCCCGAACCGCATGAAGATCATTTGGCTGAGCACGCCCCAGATGAGGGTCCGTTTGCGGAGAAGCCCGCGGGCGTGGAATTCGGGACCGAGCGCGACGAGAGACGACTTGGCAATAACAGTTTTATCGAGGTCGAAAAACGCGGCGCGCACCACTCAATGCTAGGTCGCTCAAGTTGTGAAAGTTCTAAGAAGTGTGAAAAGAACTAGCCAATGAAGGCGGAGGAGCACTCTTCTTTTGCGTCTTCACGAGCGATCAAGATCACGTGATCGTGCTCGAAGAACTGCATTGTGGGCGACGGGACCATCGGCTGGTCACTGCGGACAACCGCAACGACACGCGTCGAGTCGGGTAGGCGCAGTTCGTCCAGCGTGAGTCCTCGTGCGACGGCTGGCGCACTGGCGGCCAGGGTGACCTCGATCAAACACATCTTTCCGTTGGCGAGGCCCATGAGATTGATGATCGAACCGACCTCCACCGCCTCGTCGACGAGCGAGGTGATGAGTGCCGGGGTCGACACCGAGACATCGACGCCCCACGTCTCGTTGAAGAGCCATTCGTTGCGCGAGTTATTGATGCGGGCTATGACGCGCGGAACACCGAACTCCTGCTTGGAGAGCCAGCTCACCACCAGGTTGTCCTCGTCGTCACCGGTCGCCGCGATGACGACGTCGGCGCTTCTCAAATCAGCGGCGGAGAGATTGGCGTATTCGCACGCGTCGGCGGCCATGACGCGAACGCCGGGCAGCAGCGTCCTCAACCGCTCGGCGGTTTCGGTGACGTGCTCGAGCAGGGTCACGTCGTGATGACGATCAATGAGGTCGAGCGCGATTGCGGTTCCGACCGATCCTCCGCCGGCGACGACGACCCTCATTACAGGCCACCTTCGAGCATGGCGCGCAGGTCGTCGAGGCCCTGGGGCGTCACCAGGAATTCGAGAATGTCGTCCTCTTGCGCGAAGAGGCCGTCGATGTCTATTCGCCCGAGTCCGCCACGAACGAGCCCGACCACGCGAACGCTGTTGTTGATGGTGAACTCTTGAATCTTGCGACCCGCGAGTTCGTCGGGAACAATTCGCTCGACCAAGTGCAACGTCCCGGCACTATCGGTCCACTCGATGGATTCGTCGGTGGGGGTGATCCATCGTTTGACCTGCTGGGTGGTCCAGAGCGACGTCGCCACGGTGGGAATGCCCAGTTTCATATAGATTTCGGCGCGCTGCGGGTCGTAAATCCGAGCTACCACGTTCTTCACGCCGTAGTTATCACGAGCAATGCGGGCGCAGAGAATGTTGGTGTTGTCGCCCCTCGTCACCGCGGCGAGGGCGTCCGCCTGGGACGCTTCGGCTTTGGAGAGGGTGTCGCGGTCGAAGCCCGAACCGACCAGGGTTTGCCCATTGAAGCGAATGAGACGGCGAAAGGCGTCACGATTTTTGTCGATTATGACGACGGAATGGCCTTCGTCGGAGAGTTGCATGGCAAGCCCCGACCCCACGCGGCCACAGCCGACGACAACGATATGCACCCCGTCATAAGACCACACTTCCAACTAAAGGTGCAAGTATCTCGACCCCGCCTCGTGGCCGTGGCTTAAGGTAAAACTCGTGTCAGAGGCCGATAAGCAGATAGCAAAGAGCAGTCCGATACTGACCTCGCACGCGAATGTCTCGACGGTGTACCCCGAATCGATCGGCTATCGCCTCAAGCGGATCATGCTCGGCAAGCCGTACGTCACCGAGCAGTTGAGCGGCGAACGCCTGAATCGAATCGTGGCCCTCGGCGTGCTCGCGCCCGACTGCATCTCCTCGTCGGCGTACGGGACCGAGGAGATTCTCACCCAGATGACGCCGTACATTGGCCTGGCGGCGTTCGCGCTCGTCGTACCCATCATGTTCGTGATCTTGGGGGTGCTGTTCTTCGTCACCGCCTCGTACCTCGACGTCATCAAGTACTACACGACCGCGGGGGGCGCGTACGTGGTGGCCCGCGAGAACTTCGGCCCGAGAATCGCCCAGATCGCCGCAGTGTCGCTGCTGATTGACTACACCGTCACCGTCGCGGTGCAGTGCAGCGCGGGAACCGCGGCTCTCGCGAGCGCGGTGCCCGCGACGGGTCGCTACACCGTCGAGATCACGGTCGCCGTGGTGCTGATCCTCATCTACGGGAACCTTCGCGGCCTGAAGGAGGCGGGAAGTTATTTTGCCTTCCCCACGTACTTCTACATCGCCATGTTGTCGCTCACCATCGTTGTCGGTTACGTCCGCAAGTTCACCGGTTCGCTGCACGTCCTAGCCGTTCCGGCGGCCCATAAATTGGTGGACGGTCATCTGGGCCAAAAAGGTACCGGCATCCTGATGGGCTTGGCGTTCTTGACGCTGCTTCGCGCCTACGCGAACGGTGGGTCGTCGTTGACGGGTCTCGAGGCAATCTCCAATGGCGTGGCCAGCTTCAAACGTCCCGAGTGGAAGAACGCGCGCAAGACGCTCGTGCTGATGTCGAGCGTTCTCGCGTTTCTCCTGCTGGGCACGACGCTGCTCGCTTCGTGGACGCACGCCCTTCCGCGCGCGGCCGGTTACCCGACGGTCGTCAGCCAAGAGGTTCGAGCGGTCTTTGGTCACAGCGGCGCGGGATCCACCATCTTCTACATGGTCGAACTGGCGACGTTGCTGATCCTGTACACCGGCGGCAACACTTCATTCAATGGGTTCCCATTCCTCGCCAACTACGTGGCGAGCGACCGGTATCTGCCGCGTCAGTTGACCAAGCGCGGCCACCGCCTCGCCTTCTCCAACGGCATCATCGTGCTCGGGGTCGTCTCACTCACGCTGATCGTCGTCTTCCAAGCCAAGGTGAACGCCCTGATCGCCCTCTACGCCATTGGCGTCTTCACCGGCTTCACCATGGCCGGCGCGGAAATGGTGGCGCGCCACCTGCGCGAGAAGACGGGCAAGTGGCGCTTCGGCGTGTTCGTGAACGCCCTCTCGGCGACGGTCACCGCGGTCGTGGTGCTCATTTTCATCTTCGCGAAATTCACCGAAGGCGCCTGGATCATTGTCATTGTCGGACCGCTGATGTACATGGCGCTCATTCGCTTCAACAAGCAGTACGAGCGCGAGGTGTCGGCCTTCGAGGCCAGCGCCACCAGTGAGAAGATGAACATTCGAATGAACCGCGTGGTGGTGTTCGTCGACTACTACGACCTGGCGACCGAGCGGGCGCTGCAGTACTGCAACACCTTGAACGCGTACTCGATCCGGGCCGTGCACTTCGACATTGACCCGCTGGTCACCAAGCGCCTCGAGAGCCGTTGGGGCGCACCCAATACCGCGTCATCGGGTATCAGCTTGGAGATCGTCGAGTGCGAGGACCGTCGACTCGACCGCGCGGCCCTCGAGCTCGTCGCGGACGTGGTTCGTGACCCGGACGTCTTTTGCATGGCGATCCTGCCGCGAAAGGGCTTCGTGTCGCGTCTGCAGCGCCTGCTGCACGACCGCACCGCGGACGAGATGGCGAGCGCGGTCATGCACGTGCCGCGCACGGCGGCGACGATCATCCCGTATCGCTCGGGGCGCACTCGCCTCGCCGAAGGCGACGTGAGCGAATCGCCCATCAGCGACGAGGTCGTGCGTGGCGGCCTTCGAGAGGACGCCCACCTCGAGGCGGACGTGAAGCTCGCCGAGCGTTCGGCTGACGCGTCGCCGATTGGCGGTCTGCAGGAGCGCACCTTCGCCGAGATCGCGGGTCGCGTGCGGGCGATGACCATCACCCGCGAGCGGGGATTGAACGAACTTCGCTGCGTCATCGCCGACAACACCGGCTCGGTGACCCTCGTGTTCCAGGGTCGAGCCAGCGTGCCCGGCATCGAGCGAGGGACGAGACTGCTGGTGCGCGGCACCGTGACCTCGCTGCGCCGCGAAGCGGTCATTCTGAACCCGCAGTACGAAATTGTCGCCGCTCCCCACGGCGACGAATAGTTTTCACGCGGGCAATTTTGTCAGTAACGGACTGGTAATTCGAGCGTTTAGGGGCCGTTGTCCCCTGAGCATGTTCTGACGGGGGTTCGAGACCTGTCTATCTTGTAGAGCGAAAGAGGCGACCGTTATCGGTCGTCGCAATTTTTAGTGAGAGGTGGTGAGCATGGCCCGGGCCCTTGTCATAGTTGAGTCAGTCGCAAAGGCAACACGAATTCAGGGCATGCTCGGTGCCGACTACATCGTGAAACCCTCAATAGGCCATATTCGCGACCTCCCCCAGAGCGCCGCGGATATCCCCGCCTCGGTGAAGAGTGAGAAGTGGGCGCGTCTCGGCATCAATGTCAACGACCACTTCAAGCCCGTCTACGTCGTGTCGAGCGATCGCAAGAAGATCGTGTCGGAGCTGAAGGCGGCGCTGAAGCAAGTCGACGAGCTCTTCCTCGCCACCGACGAGGACCGCGAGGGAGAGGCGATTGCCTGGCACCTTCAAGAGGTGCTGAACCCCAAGGTTCCCGTGAAGCGGATGGTCTTTCACGAAATCACGCCGGCCGCCATCGCCAAAGCGGTCAGCGAGACCCGCGACCTGGACCTGCGACTCGTCGACGCCCAAGAAGGGCGGCGTTTTCTTGACCGCCTGGTGGGCTATGAGGTCTCACCGGTTCTTTGGCGGGCCGTTGACAAGGCGCGATCGGCCGGGCGGGTGCAGTCGGTGGCCATCCGCCTGGTCTGCGATCGCGAACGAGAGCGCATGGCGTTCACGTCGGCGACCTGGTTCGACGTGACGGCGGTCTTGTCGGCGAAGAGCGCCACCTTTGACGCGACGCTCGAGTCGGTGGACGGACGCAACCTCGCGACCGGCAAGAACTTCGACGCGGCGGGGCACCTCGACACCAAGGCTGCGGTGGAAGTGCTGAGCGAGGGCTCGGCGAATGGCATTGCCGCGCGACTCATCGGCGCCGAGGTTCGAATCTCATCCATCGCGTCGACCCCGCGCACGCAACGCCCCCAGCCTCCGTTCATGACTTCCTCGCTGCAGATCGAGGCCAGCCGCAAGCTTCGTTTCGACCCCGAGCGCACCATGCGCGCCGCCCAGCGATTGTACGAGCAGGGTTGGATCACCTACATGCGAACCGACTCGACGACGCTCTCCGACGAGGCCATCACCGCCGCGCGGTCCATGGCCGCGTCGATGTTCGGTGATGACTACGTCTCGGAGGCGCCTCGACGATACGACCGCAAGGTCAAGAACGCCCAGGAGGCGCACGAGGCGATCCGCCCCGCGGGCGAATCGTTCCGCACGCTCGACGAAGCCCACTCCGCGTTGGGTGGCGACGAGATGGCGGTGTACGACCTCGTGTGGAAGCGCACCATCGCGTCCCAGATGACCGACGCTCGACTGACCCAGGAAAAGGTTCGCCTCGTCGCGACGCTGTCGGGAGTCACGGGTTTCGCGGGCGACATCGAAGCCGGTCTCAGCGCGACGGGGCTGCGCATCGAATTCCCGGGATTTCGCCGGGCCTACGTCGAGGGAACCGACGATCCCGAGGCGGAGCTCGCCGACCAGGAACGAATCCTGCCGCCACTGAGCGAGGGCGAGGTCGTGCCCGTGCAAAGCGCCGAGGCCAAGGGCCACGACACGCAACCGCCCGACCGGTACTCAGAAGCCACGCTGATCAAGAAGCTCGAGGACCTCGGCATTGGGCGACCATCGACCTACGCGTCAGTGATGAAGACCATCGACCGACGTGGCTACGTGTGGAAGAAGGGAAAGTCGCTGGTTCCGGCGTTTCGGGCGTTCGCCGTCGTGAACCTGCTCGAGCACTACTTCGCGGACCTCGTCGACTATCAGTTCACGGCCGCCATGGAGAGTCAGCTGGACGAGATCGCTGAGGGCAAGCAGGACCTCGAGCCGTGGCTGCACAAGTTCTACTTCGGCGATCCGTCCGCCGAAACCGAGTTCGCCAAGAACGGCCTCGAGCACATGACCCACGGTGAACTGGAGTTCGACTTCGCCGCGATCAACTCGATTCCCCTCGGCACCGCCCCCGACGGACAGCTGGTCTCGGTGCGCTCAGGTCGCTACGGTCCGTACCTGATCCACGGCGAGGACCGCGTCTCGATCCCCGAAGCGACCGAACCTGATTCGCTCAGCGTCGAGAAGGCGCTCGAGCTGCTGTCGGCGCCATCGAACGACCGTGAACTCGGCGTTGATGAGGCCACGGGCCTGCCCATCTTCTTGAAGGCGGGCCGCTACGGTCCCTACGTGCAAGTCGGCGAGATGACCGACCCGAAGGAGAAGCCCAAGACCGCGTCACTGTTCTCGACGATGGCGCCCGAGGCCGTGACTATCGAGGACGCCCGCAAGCTGCTGTCGCTGCCCCGGGTCGTCGGTGGTCACCCCGAAGATGGCGGGGAAATCCTGGCCCAGAACGGCCGCTACGGCCCGTATCTCACGTGGGGCAAGGAGACCAGGTCCTTGGAAGACGAAGACCAGATCTTCACGATCGACCTCGCCGGGGCACTGACCTTGCTGGCCCAGCCCAAGCAGCGCGGGCGGCGCGCGGCGGCCGGACCACTGAAGGACCTGGGTGAGGACCCGGTCACTAAGAAGAACGTGGTCGTGAAAAGCGGCCGGTTTGGCCTCTACGTCACCGACGGTGAGATCAACGCGACACTGCGGCTCGGCGACACGCCCGAAACGATCTCGCTCGACCGCGCCTGTGAGCTGCTCGCCGAGCGGCGCAACGCCGATCCGTCGACGCGGCCGCGCAAGGTGACGAAGAAGGCGACGAAGAAGACCGCGAAGGTTCCTGCGAAGAAGGCTGCCGCCAAGAAGTCAACCGGGTCCGCCAAGCGCGCGGCGGTCTCCAAGGGCGCCAAGGCCAATGCGGCGTTGGCAGCGACGGCTCGACTCGCGGACGACGAGTAATGAGCCGAGGGCTCCTCCTCGTCTTCGAAGGCATTGACGCGAGCGGCAAGAGCACGCAAGCTCGTCGGGTGGCCGAGCTACACGACGCGCACTTCGCCTTCGAACCGGGCGACAGCCCGCTGGGCGTCGATCTGCGCCGGTGGCTGCTCGACGCGTCGACGCCGATGAAACCCGAAACCGAAGCGTTGCTGATGCTCTCGGATCGCTCACATCACGTGCACACCGTCATCGAACCGGCGCTCGGCCGGGGCCGCGACGTCGTGCTCGACCGTTACTTCGCGTCGACGCTGGCCTACCAGGGTTACGGGCGTGGCGTGGACCTCGCGGATCTGAGGGCCGCGACCGAACTCGCGATCGGCACGTGTCAGCCCGACCTCACGATTCTGATCGATATTGATCTGGACGTGGCGAACGATCGGCGCGCGCGCGACGCGAAGGACCGGTTCGAATCGGCCGACCTCGACTTTCACGCACGAGTTCGCGGCGGCTACCTCGATCTGGCCCACGAGTTCGGCGATCGATGGTTCGTCGTCGACGGGTCGCGCAGCGAAGACGAGGTCGCCCGCGACATCGATGAACGTCTCGCGGTCCTGGCCTGGACCCATGGCTGACGTCTTTGAGTCGCTGGTCGGACAAGACCGCGCGGTTGCCTCGATGCGCCAGCACGTGCGCAACCCGGTGCACGCCTATCTCTTCACTGGTCCGGTCGGTTCGAGCTTGCACGACGCCGTGCTCGCGTTCGCGGCCGCCCTCCAGTGCCCTAAGCGGGGCTGTGGTGACTGTGAGGCGTGTCGTTTGGTGCTCGAGGGGAAAGATACCGATGTGTACTTCGCCGAGCGTGCGGGCGTTTCGTGGCGTGTTGACGACCTTCGTGAAGCCGACCGCGTAAGTCGACGCCGACCTTTGGGCGCGGGGTACCAGATAATTGTCATCGAGGAGGTCGACCTCACGACGACGGGGGCGTCGCCTTCGGCGCCCGCACTGTTGAAGTCGCTCGAGGAGCCACCGAGCCGCACGATCTTTCTCCTCACCGCCGAAGAGGTGCCCGAAGCGCTCGACACCATTGAGTCGCGTTGCGTCGAGGTGAGGCTCAAGGGGCTCGGTGCCGACGACCTCGAGGCCATTCTGACGAGGGAGGGGGCCGACGTCGAGTCCGCCCGCATGGCGGCGCTCGCCGCGAGCGGCAACCTGCGCCGGGCTCGAGTGCTCGTGCGCGACGTCGCCCTGGGCGAACGTATGGCAACGTGGCGCGCGGTGCCGGAACGCCTGACGGGAACCCCCGCCGCCTCGGCGGCACTCGCGAGCGAGATCTCGGCATCGCTCGATCGGGCGATCGCGCCGCTGCAGCTCCTGCAGGAAGAAGAACTCGAGCATCGCATCCAGGATGCTCGTGAGATGGGCCAGCGATCGTTGGCGAATCGCAAGGACCTCGACGCGCAGTTCAAGCGCGAACAGCGGCGCTTTCGCATCGACGAACTCCGTTTCGGCCTGACCGCCCTCACCAACGTGTACCGCGAGCGCCTGGTGGAGAGCTTGGAAGGCGTCAACCAGGGAGAGACGAGGAGTGGGTACCGCGTGGGGGCATCGCTGCAAGCCATCGACGTCATCGTACGGACCAATCAGCGACTTTCGTCAAATATTGACGAAACCTTGCTTTTGAATGACTTGATGTTGTCACTCATGGAGCTGTAGGCCGTTTCCCAATATGCTGAATGCGGCGTGTCGGGTAGTCTTGCTACTCGCGCCTGGGTAGCTCAGTCGGTAGAGCAACGCATTCGTAATGCGTAGGTCAGGAGTTCGAATCTCCTCCCAGGCTCCACTGTGGTGTCCAACCACCACGGCATCGAGAAATTGGCGCGATCTGATCAATTCGCCGTCCGGGGCCGAGCCCACTTGCGTTGATCAGACGTGACGCCGTCCTCACCGAGCGGTGGTCGTCACGTTCTCGTGATGTCGAGCACGACGTTCGTGAAGTCGTCCGAACGCTCCTCCCAGTTTCGGTACTGGTCGAAACTGGGCGCCCCGGGTGAGAGCAGTACGATGCCGCCGCCGACCACGAGCGATCGCGCGACGCGCACCGCCTCACCCATCGACGCAACGGCAACTTGGCTGAGCCTCGGGGCGCTTTCTCTCGTTGCGAGGCCAATCCGCTGGCCCGCACCACCCATGGTGATCAAGAACGTCGGCGCCTTGCGCCTCGCCAGCGCCTCGGCAATGGGCGCGTAGTCGACACCGCGATCGAAACCTCCCGCGATGAGCGCGACGGGGACATCTGCGAACACCTCGAGGGCGGCAACGGTGGGCAGCGTCGACGTGGCCAGACCGTCGTCGACGTAGCGGATCGAGACGCCGCCTCGCTCTTCGCTCGTCACCAACGTGAGTCGACCTCGCAGGGGCACGAAAGAGGACGCGCGTTCGCCAACACGACGGCGCACCTCGCCAGCCGGCGTGCTCGTCGCCCTCTCGACTGCAGTAAGGGCGAGCGCCACGTTGCTGTTGCTGTGGTCGCCCAGGAGGCCGAGGGCGCCGGCGAGGTGGCTGTGATCGGGCTCCACAAACGTCACCTCGCCGCCGAGTTGAGCCGCGGCCTCGTGGAACGTGGTGGTATCGGCAACGAGCGTCGCGTGGGGTCCGTTGGCTCGAGTCAGCGAGAGTTTGTCGCGGCGGTAGCGCTCGAGCGAACCGTGCCAGTCAAGGTGATCATCGCCGAGCGACGTGACCACGATGAGTGCCGGCGACACGTCGATGTCAACGCATTGGAAACTTGAGACCTCGAGCACGAGCCATCCCTGGGAGGTGTCAATGGCGGGATCGTAGGGCGGTTGGCCGATGTTGCCGAGACACTGAGCACGCTCGTCAATGCACTCGAGGAAGAAAGCAATGAGTGCGGTCGTGGTCGACTTGCCCTTCGTGCCGGTGATGGCGATGACGCGAGACCGGTCAACGTCGTGGAGCCAGAGGTTCAGCGCCGACGTCACCGTGACACCGTGGGCCTCCAGGTCAACCACGTCATCGCGGCGTCGAGGGATGCCCGGACTCTTCAAGACCACGTCGCACGTCAAGAGTTGCTCGAGTCCGCCCTCGGTGGTGACGAGAACGTCGGGTTCGGCCCCCGGGGCGTCGTCGACGAGGACCAGTCTCGACGCAACGTCGCGTAGTCGTGCTGCAGCGGCCCGGCCCTCGAGGCCGTAGCCAAAAATTCCAACGCGCTTGCCGGCGAGGTCAGCGAAGCCAGTGGGCCGGAACACGGCTCGGTCCTTGGGACTGGAGAAGTTCCTCGAAGTCACGATCGGGACTCGTGAGCGTCGCGAGCTCGACGAGATAGGCCACGTCGGCCCACTCCTCGAGTTCGCTCACGCGCTGCAGCGCCACCGCACTTTCGTCGGGGTCGCCCACGCACTCGAATGGCTTATGGTCCAGACCGACTCCCACCAGCGCGCGCAGTTGGTCCTGCAGGCCGGGTTCGGCGAGGGGCTCGCTGGCGAATATGTCGAGCAGCGCCGCCCTCGACACGAAGGGAGCGAGGATGAGATTGATGAAGAGACATTTGTCGCACTGCCCGCACCAGTTCGCGGCGCGGCGCCCGTTCGCCTGCGTGAAGGCTCGGTTGCAACTTCGAAAGACGTGGTGAAACCTAGATTGCTTGGCGAAGACCTGGGCGACCCACAACTCGCTTCGATCCCTTAGGTAACTCGCGACAACGAACTCGTCGCCAACTCGTTCGCGAACGGCCGCGGCGATGAGCTCCTCGGCGACCCACGACTTGCTCCACTGGTGATTGATTTCGTGGTCGTACCAGAGAATGTTCGGCACCGACGCCGAGTGTTCGTTGCTCATGACCACGCCACCGCGGCCCGACGCCACGCCCGCCACGACCGCGAGCAGGGTCACCATGGCGGTCACGGGGACGTGGCCATTGAAGAAGTTGTCATCCCCGCTCAGGATTTGGGGATCCAGTTGGCGTCGCGCTCGAACTATTGGTAGTCCCGTTACGCCCGCGGTCGCTTCGAGCGGCTCGAAGCGACCGGTGTCGGGGCTCACAATGAAGAGCGATTGCTCCAGTTCCACGTTGAGCTCGGTCACCGTCACGACCGAGTCGATGCCTCCTCCAAAAGGCGTGAGCACCCGCGACGAGTCTGCGAACGGTGCGTACTGCTCGGCCTCTTCGCCGCCAACAATCTCGACATCGTCCAGGAAAAGTTCGTTGCGGTAGGCGAACTCCGCCAGTCCATCGCGCAGCGCCACGTCGAAGAGCTTTCGTCCATGGACCCCCACGTGGGTCGCACCGAGATCAACGCGTTTCGCGGCGCCGGCCTTGTAGTACGAAAGCCCCGCGAGCAAGTACCAGAGCTCTGCGACGGCGCGGACGGCGGGGGTGGTGAGCTCGCCGACGCCTTCGAATGTCACGGTTTCGCTGAAGGGACGACCGTCGAGTTCGTAGTGGCCGGTGAGTGAGTGTGGCGTGACATCGAGTCCGATGTATCGAAAGAGATCGGCGCGCGTCTTCACGCAGGGTTCCTTGTCATGGCAACCCTCATGCTACGACGCGCCTCTTCGCCACGAGTGCGAAGCGACCGCACGGCCGGGCCGCACGGTCGCTGTAGAAAAGTCCGCCTCCGTCGGTGCTTTGTGTACTCACGATGATGTTCGAATCACTGAGTCCGTGTTGGACCAAGAGGCGCGTCGCGACGAGGCGAAGGTCGAGACGCGAACGATTTCCCTCGTCGGGAGCGACTGCTCCTTCAACGTCGGCGAACTTCTCCGCTACTTCGGGCCCGACCTGATAACCCTCGAAGGAGATGGAAGGCCCCACGAACGCGTGCAGGCTCCGGGGATCGTTGAATCGAGCGACGGCGTTACTCAGAATCTGCGAACTCAGTCCGCGCCAACCGGCGTGGACGACCGCGAACGCCGCGCACGATTCATCGACAATCAGCACCGGAACGCAGTCCGCGACGAGAACGGCCAGGGCGAGGTCGGGGGACGAGGTGAAGAGGCCGTCGCCTTCTCGGGCTTCGAGCGAGATCGACGCGTCGAGTACTTGATTGCCGTGGACTTGTCGAACAATGACGAGTCGTTCCGGTGCGACGCCGATCGCGGACGCCACCCGGCGACGGTTCTCGGTGACGTGTTCCACTCGGTCATCCACGTGCGAACCGAGATTGAGCGAGTCATACGGCGGGTCGCTCACGCCGCCGAAGCGATCGGTAACGAATGCGTCGACGCCAAACTCTTGAAACTGCTCTACGAGGTGCACGCAGAGAGGTCCGCGGGCCTCGGGTCGAAGAGCTACTGGGGTTGGCACTTCGGGCAGATTCCGTTGAGCTCGAGCACGTGGCGCAAGTCTCGGTAGTTGAATCGCTCGCCGATTTCGTGCGCCCACGTTTCGAGTTCGGGCGCATCGACCTCCACCGTCGCGCCGCAGCTTCGACACGCGAGGTGGTGGTGATGAACGTCAACGACGCAGCGACGATAGAGACACTCGCCTCGATCCGTCATCACCACGTCGATTTCGCCACCCTCGACCAACCGTTTCAGCTGGGTGTAGACGGTGGCGAGGGCAATCTGGCCACCGTCCTTCACGATCAGACCATGTAGATCCTGAGCGCTGACGAAGCCCTGGACCCGGCCGAGGACTCCAATGACCTCACGTCGTTGGGCGGTATTGCGGGTCGAAGTCACGGTGAAAGCCTATCCGCTCCTATTTGCTTTTTGGAATCGTTCCAAGTAACTTAGTTGGAATGGTTCTAGGAAACTCGCTCGTCGGTGCCGGTCGGCAGTCGAGCGCGCGCTTCCTGCGACGAATGGTCTTGACCGCCAGCGCGTTGGTCCTCACCGGCGTCACGCTCAGCGGCTGCAACTCGATGTCGGCGTCGAGCGCCGGCGTGGTTCGAGCCGTGGGCGCAGAGAACGAGTACGCCAACGTGATTTCCCAAATCGGCGGAAAGTACGTCGACGTGAGCGCGATCATGAGCAACCCCAACACCGACCCCCACTCGTTTGAAGTGAGCACGAGCGTGGCGCAATCAGTCGCCAGCGCGCAGCTCATTGTCCAAAACGGCGCGGGTTATGACTCGTTCATGGAGCAGCTCGAATCGGCGACGCCGAGCAAGTCGCGAGATGTCCTCAGCGTGCAGTCACTGCTCGGGCTCTCGAATGACCCGAAGAATCCGCACCTCTGGTACAAGCCCACGGTGATGCCGCTGGTCGCTCGCGACGTAGAGCGTGATCTCATCAGGCTCCAACCACGTCGCGCGAAGTACTTCCAGCGGCGCCTCCAGACCTTTGACGCGTCGATGACGTCACTCGACGCGGACATCTCGTCCTTTCGCGCGAAGTTCTCCGGCGTCAAAGTAGCCACCACCGAACCGGTCGCGGACTATCTCTTGGCAGCGTTAGGGCTCGACAACGCGACACCCTTTCGATTTCAAGCTGACGTCATGAACGGCATTGATCCGTCCCCCGAGGACATCGCGTACCAGCAGGGACTCTTCAGCCACCATCGGGTGAAGGTATTTTGCTACAACTCCCAGGTGAGCAGTCCAGTCACGTCGGCGCTCCTGTCCCTGGCCGAGAAGTCGGGAGTGCCAGTGGTGGCACTCTACGAAACGATGCCGGTTCCTGGCTACGACTACCAATCGTGGATGAGTGCCGAGATCTCGGCGCTCACCAAGGCAATCGAGCACAAGACCTCAACGGTCAGAATCTGAATTCGGAGAGGCGGGAAATGGCGGGGAACGATCTGTTGAGGGTTGAAGACGTTGATGTATCGCTCTCGGGGCGCGTGATACTTCAAGATGTCAACTTTCGAATCAACGAAGGTGAGTTCACGGGACTCATTGGATCTAACGGAGCGGGAAAGACGACACTGCTGCGCGTGATCCTCGGGCTCCAAGCAGCCGCGAGGGGACGAGTAACCGTCCACGGTGAACAGCTCACCCGATCGAATCGTTCGATCGGCTACGTGCCTCAAAAGGTCCTCTTCGAGGTTGACCTGCCAATACGCGTGCGCGACTTCGTCGCGTTGGGTGTCGACGGGCATCGCTACGGTGTCTTTCGTCGCTCGCGCCAGACCTACGACGTGGTGGAGGAGATGTTGCACGCGGTCGAGGCCGCAGAGTTCTCCGACCGGCGAATCGGTTCCTTGTCGGGAGGCGAACAGCAACGAGTACTCATCGCCCACGCGCTCGTCAGCAAGCCCGAACTGCTGTTGCTCGACGAGCCGTTGGCGAACCTCGATCCGGGAAGCGTGCAGGAGATCATTGCGCTCTTGCATTCGGTCGCCACCCACCAACACGTCGCGATCCTGCTGTCCGCGCACGAAATGAATCCACTGCTACCGGTGATGGACCGGGTGGTGTACGTCGCCAATGGCAAGGTGGCGAGCGGCACCACTGACGAAGTCGTGCGGCCCGACGTCTTGAGCGCGCTGTACGGGCATCACGTCGACGTGCTGCGCGTTCACGGGCGGGTCTTGGTGGTCGCGGGCGAGAATCTGGACGAGCAGCAGGCGGTTCCCGATCATCCGGCATTCGTGGTCGAGTAGCAAGATGCACTGGATCTTCGAACCGGGTTTGTTCTCCAACGACTCAGTGCGCACGGCGCTGCTATTGGGCGCGATGGTTTCGGTCGTCTCCGCGACCGTCGGCGTCTTCACGGTTCTTCGGGGTCAATCGTTTGCCGGTCACGCCCTCACCGACGTGGCGACGGCTGGCGGTGCCGCCGCTTCCTTGGCGGCGGTCTCGCCACTCGTGGGATTCATAGGTGGAGGGATCGTTGGCGCCGGCGCAATGGACGCCATCGGCGTTCAGCGAGTGAAGGGACGCGACATTGCGACCGGGGTGGTGCTCGGCGCGGCGATGGGCCTCACGGCGCTCTTCTTGTACCTCGTCACTCTCCAGAGCGCCACGACGGGTGCCACGCAGTTGATCCTCTTCGGCTCGGTGTTCACCGTGGCGCCTTCTACGCTTCCCGAGGTGGCGATGCTCAGTGTCGTGGTGTTGGTGGGCCTGGTTCTCATTCGACGGCCGCTGCTGCTGAGTTCCATAAGTGTCGAGCTCGCGGCGGCCCGCGGGATTCGACTTCGCGCCACCGGCGTTGCGTTCATGGTGATGCTCGCGGTGGCGGTGGGGCTCTCGGCCATTGTCATCGGCTCGATTCTCTCGACCGCCCTTCTCATCGGGCCGCCCGCGAGCACCCTCAAAGTGGCCAGCCGATTCATGTGGGCGGTCTCGTTGGCGTGCGTCTTGGGCGTCGTCGCGACGGGGCTGGGCATCGTGCTCGCCTACGACAGCTACTACTGGTTCCCCTCTCATCGTGGACTGCCGGTCAGTTTTTTCGTGGTGAGCATCGTGGTGATCGAGTTCGCCCTGGCGAGCTTGGTGGGCCGTAGAAAGCTGGCGCGTGCCGTTGTCGTGCAGCACGACCCGACCAAGGCTCCCGAGCAAGTCGGGTGGGTCTAGCGATGTTCTCGAGCTTCATGACCAACGCCTGGGTCAGCGGCACGATCATCGCGGCACTCGCGGGCGCCGTCGGATTCTTCGTCGTCATGCGCGGTGCCGCGTTTGCGGCGCACGCCATCCCCAACGGAGCATTCGCCGGCGCGGCCGGAGCGAACCTCATTGGGGTCAATCCGCTCTTCGGTCTCGTCACTTTCGCCCTCGTGGCGGCCTTCGGCATAGGCGCGACCAGTCGACGCACCAAGAGTGACGTCGTCACGGCTCTTGCGCTGGTGATGATGCTGGCCCTGGGAGCGGCATTCCTCGCGACGAGTACCGAGTACGAACCGGCGGTCAACGCGCTCCTGTTTGGCGAGATACTCGGCGTCAGCAGCAGTGAAATTCTCCCGGTCATCCTGCTCGCGGTCGTCTGCGGACTCGGACTCGCCGTCCTCTATCGTCCCCTGCTGTACAGCTCCATCTCGCCCGAGCTCTCGACCGCTCGGGGCGTCAACGTCACGGTCATCGACACTCTCTTCTTGGTCGTGGTCGCGCTGGCGTCGGCGCTGGCCGTGCCGGTCGTGGGGGCGCTCTTGACGTTTTCACTCACCATTGGCCCGCCCGCTGCGGCGCGTTTGGTCTCGGATCGGCCCAACCGGGCGCTCCTGCTCTCGGTGGGTTTTTCACTCTTGACGCTGTGGGCCGCCATCGCGAGCTCGTACCTGTCCAACCTGCCCATCGGGTTCTTCGTGGGCACGCTGAGTGCCCTGGTGTATTTGGTCGCCCGCGCTTGGGATATTGGGCGGACCCGAAGGTTTCAGCGTCAGCTTGCCTAACCTACAGACGTGAACCCCGACGAACAACTGCTCGCCGCGTGTGACTTTCCCGCGCCCGGAACCGCGGCGCAGCTCGCGGTCTCGGGAGGTCCGGATTCGCTCGGCCTGTTGTTACTCGCCCTCGAACACGGGCTCGTCGTCACGGCGCATCACGTTGATCACCACGCGCGACCAACGAGTTCGAACGACGCCGATTACGTTGAAGCGCTCTGTCGCGAGCTTGACGTTGACTTCATCCGCCACGACGTGCGGGTGGAGCCCGGCGGAAACTTCGAGTCGCGCGCTCGCACGGCGCGACGAAGCGCGATGCCTCGTTCGGTGATGACCGGTCACACGATGGATGATCTGGTCGAAACGATTCTGCTCAACATGATGCGCGGCGCGGGCTTCGATGGCCTCACGCCAATGGTGGATGACCCGACCAAGCCCCTTCGAAACGTCCGACGCAACTATCTTCACTTCTACGTGAGCGGTTCGGGCCTTCTGCCCCTCTACGACGAGACGAATGACAGCCCCGACTTTCGACGAAACAGGGTTCGTCACGAACTCGTTCCGGTGCTCTGCGACGTGGCGGGTCGCGACGTGGTCCCGTTGCTCGCGCGTCAGGCCGCGCTCATGCACGAGGAGCGGTGCTGGCTACGTGAGCTGGGTCGAGAGGACCAGGACATTGAGTTCGGTGACGCGGACTGTCGAGAGCTCGCCACGTGGCCCACGGCCCGGCTCCGCCTCTGGCTTCGAGCGAAGCTGACGCACGCCGACGAAGGGGATGGAAGCCACCCACCGTCGGCTGGTGAGGTCGAGCGGGCCATCGCGGTGGTGCGCGGCGAGGCCGTCGCCACCGAGCTCAGCGGCGGGATTCGCCTCTCGCGAAGCGGACAACGGCTCACGCGCGAGTAGTCCTCAACTACGCTGGCGAACCATGGGCCACCACACTTCAGAGGACTTCACGGCACAGTGGGCAGCACACGATCTCGGCGATGTGGTGGTGTCGGCGAAGCAAGTCCTCAACCGTGTCCATGAGCTGGGTCGCCAGATAACCGAGGACTACGCCGACAACCCACCCCTGCTCGTCGGTGTCCTCAAGGGCGCCATCAACTTCATGGCGGACCTCATGCGCGCGATAGAGCTGCCGGTAGAAGTTGACTTCATGGCCGTCTCGTCCTACGGCGCCGCGACCAAGACGAGCGGCGTGGTGCGCATCGTGAAGGACCTCGACGTCGACCTCTTGGACCGCGACGTACTGATCGTTGAAGACGTCGTGGACTCGGGCCTCACGCTCAACTACCTGCGCCAGTACCTGGGCGCTCGAAATCCCAAGAGTCTTGAAGTCTGCGCCCTTTTACTGAAAGAGGGCGAACAGCGCGTCGAGCAGTCACTCAAGTACGTGGGTTTCACGATTCCCGCGGACTTCGTGGTTGGTTACGGGCTAGACGTCAACGAGCGCTACCGCAACCTTGACGCGATTTACACCTTCACCGGCGAGGTGTGAGCATGGTCGACCACGCGCGCGTGCAGGGGCTCATCCGAGAGCTTCTCGAAGCGATTGGCGAAGATCCCGCCCGTGACGGTCTTCTCGACACCCCGCGCCGGGTCGCCGACATGTACGTCGAGCTGTTCGAAGGTCTCGAAGCCGATCCGGGCGAGCACCTGCGCGTCACGTTCGAGTCGGATCATGACGAGATGGTCATGGTTCGAGATATCCCCTTCACGTCGCTCTGCGAGCATCACCTCGTTCCGTTCATGGGTCTCGCGCACGTGGCGTACCTGCCCGGTCCCGAGGGGCGCATCACCGGACTGTCGAAAATGGCCCGGCTCGTCGAGGGTTACGCCCGTCGCCTCCAGGTGCAAGAGCGCATGACCACCGAGATCGTGGAGGCGATGGAACGCGAGCTTCATCCCAAAGGCACCATCGTGGTCATCGAGGCTGAGCACTTCTGCATGTCGATGCGCGGCGTGAAAAAGGCCGGCGCGTCGACCGTGACGTCGGCGGTTCGCGGCGTGTTTCGCGACGACGCCTCGTACCGCGCCGAGGCGCTGCAGTACATCCACCAACGAAGGTCGACGTGGCGCTGAGCCCGATGGTCATGGGCATCGTGAACGTGACGCCCGATTCGTTTTTCCCAGCCTCGCGGACCGAAGTCACCGAGCAAGCCGTCCTGCGGGGCCTCGAGCTCTTCGCCCAGGGCTGCGACGTCGTGGACGTCGGGGGCGAGTCCACGCGGCCGGGAGCGACCCCGGTGGGTGTGGACGAAGAGTTGGCCCGGGTCGTTCCCGTCGTCGCGGCCCTCTCCCAGGCGGGTCCCGTTTCGGTCGATACGAAGAAGGACCCGATCGCGCGCGCGGCCGTGAGGGCCGGGGCGAGCATCATCAACGACGTCTCGTGCACGCTGGTGGAACTGGCGGGCGAGTTGGGCGTTGGCTACGTGGCGATGCACAGTCAGGGCGACTCGTCGACAATGCAGCTGAATCCGGTGTACGGCGACGTGGTCGGCGAGGTCGCTGAATTCCTGCGCGCCGCGGCGAGGCGCGCGATCGCCGCGAACGTGTCGCCGCTGTGGCTCGATCCCGGTATTGGCTTTGGCAAGACCGTCGAGCACAATCTCGCGCTGCTGGCGAACTGCGCGCAGTTCGTCGAACTCGCCGACGAGTACGGAGCCGGCGTGTTGATTGGCACGAGCCGCAAGCGCTTCTTGGAACACCTCGGCAGCGAAACGCTCGACGTGAACCAGCGTCTCGAGGGGTCAATAGCCACCGAAGCGTGGGCCATGGCCCAAGGTGTCAGTATGGTTCGTGTACATGACGCCGTGGCCGCCGTGCAGCTACGTGAGTTGCTCGTTCGTCCCGTCGAGGAGGTAATCGCGTGAGGGGCAAGTGGGCAGCCGGTATCGAGCCGAGAAATTTCACCTGGGTGTACAAGGGGATTCTGGCCGTGTCCGAGCGGCCTGGCGGGTCGACGACGGTGCACCGGCGAGTACGCCGGGACGAGGAGCTCCTGTGGCTGAAGCACCAAGGCTTCGGCCGGGTGATTTCAATCCTTCCCGTGATGCAGAACCTCAGCGCGTACTTCGAGCACGGCCTCACCGCGAGCCACTACGCCCTGCGTGGCGGACCCCAGCAGCGTGAAGTCCTCGAGGCCTGTTACAAGGACATAGCGAACTGCATGAACAACAAGACCGTCGTGCTATTGCACAGTGACGAGGTCTCGGATCGTCTGCTCGGCGTCATCGCCGGCTACTTGGTGTGGACGAAAAAGGCCCCGACGGTGCCCACGGCGGTCGCTCTCGTCGAGCGGCTGTTCAAGCGTTCGATCGGACCCGACGGTCGAACGGTGCTGTTCGACCTTCCCGAGGCCCCGGAGTGAGCGACGTGATCGAGCTGCGTCGGCTTCGCTGCAGCGCGGTCGTCGGGGTGCTCGCCGAGGAGCGTGATCGTCCTCAGCCGCTCGAGTTCGACATCGATGTCGAGCGCCCTTTCGTGGTGGCGGCGCTGAACGATGACGTCAGCGAGACGACGAACTACGCCGAGGTGCTGTCGCTGACGGCCGCGGTTGCCGTAGAGGGCAGGTTCTTGTTGCTGGAGTCCCTGGCGTACCGCGTCGGGCGCGAGATTCTGGCTCTCGACGCGGAGATTCAATCGGTCACCGTAGCGGTGCGCAAGCTCCGCCCCCCGGTTCGCGAAGACGTCGCCACGGTGGGCGTGCGCTGCACTCTTCATCGTCCGTAGTGCGCCGCGCGTACCTCTCGCTCGGCTCGAACCTTGGTAATCGGGCCGAGCACCTCGCGAGGGGACTGGAAATAGTCGTCGCCAACGACGAGTACCGCGTGTCGCAGGTCTACGAGACCGAGCCCGTCGGCGGCGTTCGCCAGGACGACTTCTGGAACTTGGTGGTGGAACTGACCACGGACGCCACTCCGCGTGAGCTCTTGGAACGATGCCGCCTGGCCGAAGGCGCCCGTGGGCGCACTCGCGACGTCCACTGGGGACCGAGAACCCTGGACGTTGACGTGCTGTTGGTGGGAACCGAGACCAGCGACGACCCTGAGATTCTGGTGCCTCACCCGAGGATGTACGAACGGCGCTTCGTCCTGGATCCCTTGGCGGAGCTGGCTCCGCAGCTCGTGAACGAGGGTCAACTGAAGGATTGCGCCGGACGGGTCGTCGTACTCGGTACACTCAACATGTTGCGCTAACACCGAACGGCACCCGCGGGGCTGGAACGGATAGGAGCATTTATGAAGATTTCAATCGTGGGCACGGGTCGTGCCGGCACATCCTTCGAGCGAGCCCTGCGCTCGGTCGGCCATGACGTACTGCTCGTTCGACACTTCGACTTGCGCCGACTCGGCTCGCCCGGACTCGTTCTTCTGTGCGTGCCCGACGACGAGATCTCGTCAGTCGCTGGAGATATTCCCGAGAGCGACTCGTACGTGGTTGCCCACGTTGCGGGTTCGCGCAACCTCAGCGTGCTGGAGCCGCATCGGCGCGTCGCCTCGATACATCCCTTGGCCGCGCTGCCGTCGAAGGAGATCGGCGCGCAGCGTCTCGTGGGTGCCACGTACTGCGTCGCCGGCGACGAGATCGCTCGCGACGTCGTGGCTTCGCTGCGCGGGCGCGCTATCACCCTGAGCGACGACCAGCGTACGCGCTATCACGCCACCGCGACCGTCGCGGCCAATCACCTCGTCGCCCTGATGGGCCACGTCAAGAATCTGGCCGAAGCAGCCGGTCTCAGCCTCGAGGACTTCTCGCCGCTCGCCGAGCAGGCGCTCGCCGACGTTCGACGCGTGGGACCCGAGGCGGCGCTGACGGGTCCCGCCTCGAGGGGCGACATGGCGACCATCGATGCGCACCTCGCCGCGATCCCGGAGGCCGAGCGCTCCACCTACGTCGCCTTGGCGAACACCGCATTCGAGCTCTCTGAACACCGCCGCTCGCAAACCCCGGCGTGACGTGGAGCGGCTGAGCACCCTCGGGGCGTGGCGTGAGTACGCGGGGTCCCAGCGCGCCGCCGGGCGTCGCGTCGGGCTGGTGCCGACCATGGGTGCGCTGCACGCCGGCCACTCGTCGTTGTTCGAGGCCGCCAAGCAGAACGGCGACGTCGTGCTCGCGACAATTTTTGTCAATCCTCGCCAGTTCAACGACGTCGGCGACCTGAACGCCTACCCGCGCACGCCGCAACTCGATCACCACACCGCCGAGCAGCACGGCGTTGACTGCCTGGTCGAACCGACCCTCGCTGAGATGTGGCCGGACTATCCGGCTCCGACGTCCACGACCGTGTCCGTGCGAGGCATCAGCGACACCCTCGAGGGCGCGGGCCGCCCCGGCCATTTCGACGGCGTCGCCAGCGTGGTGGCGAAGTTGTTCGCCGTCACCGGGCCGTGCCGCGCGTACTTCGGGGAGAAGGACTTCCAGCAGATCGTCGTGGTTCGCCAGATGGTTCGCGACCTGGCCCTTGACGTCGAGGTGGTCAGTTGTCCGATCGTGCGCGACGGCGACGGCCTCGCGCTTTCGAGCCGCAACCTGCTCTTGAGCCCCCCGGCACGAACTCGCGGTCTCGCGCTGTCGCGCGCGTTGCGCGACGTGCAGTCGAGCCGCGGTCCCGCGAGCGCTCAGCGGGCTCGAATGCGCCAGATCCTGGAAGAGTCCGATATCGACGTCGCCTACGCCGAGGTCGTCGACCCGGTCACGCTGGTGCCCACGGTAGATGATGAGGTCGGCGAAAGGCGCGCCCTCCTCGCCGGAATCATCGACGGCGTGCGCCTGATAGATAACGCGGCAGTTTTTGTTGAGGCGGGGAGAACCTGATGCTTTTGGCGATGGACGTTGGCAACACCGAGACACTCATCGGGCTCTTCGGCCCCCAGGCCCCCGACGCCCCCGACGCGATGGGTTTCGCGAGAGCGACGGACGAGCGGGGGCTGGCCTTTCACTGGCGAATCTCCACGATCGCCGAGCGCACCCCCGACGAGCACGCCATGGTGCTCACCCAGTTGCTCGACCTCGAGGGGATCGACCTGAGGACCGCCATCAGCGCGATGGCCATCTCGTCGTCCGCGCCCGCAGTTACCACGCAACTTCGTCGCATGGCCAATCGCTGGTTTTCCGAGCTGGAGCTCACGGTCATCGGCCCGGGCACCAAATCGGGCATGCCGATCCTCTACGACAATCCCCGAGAAGTTGGCGCCGACCGCATCGCCGACGCGGTGGGGGCGTACGATCTCTACCCCGGAGCGTCGATCGTGGTGGACATGGGCACGGCCACGGTCTTTGACGTGGTCAGCGCCAAGGGCGAGTATCTCGGCGGGGCGATCGCCCCGGGCGTAGCGATTTCGCTCGAGGCGCTCTACTCCCAGGCGTCGGCGCTTCGCTCGGTGGAGTTGGTTCGCCCACGCTCCGTCATTGGCCGCTCGACCGTGGAGTCAATCCAGTCCGGCGTGCTCTACGGTTTCGCCGCCCAGGTCGATGGTGTGGTCGAGCGGATCCTCGAGGAGCTGGGCGAGGCGACGGTCATCGCGACCGGCGGCCTCGCTGGCCTGATCGCGCCCCACACCAAGCACGTCCAGCACGTGGAGCCGTGGCTGACCCTCCACGGATTGCGTATCGTTCATGAACGGAATCATTCGGGAGACACTTCGTGACCACGCCTTACACATTCGCCCATAACGCCTACTGCGCCGCGCTGCAGCGCACGTACGCCCACCTCACCGACGGCGAGGAGTCGGGCCACACGGTGAACGTGGCGGGTCGCGTGATGCTGCTGCGCGCCCAGGGAAAGCTCGCCTTCGCGACGATGCGCGACTCCACCGGCGAGATCCAGCTCTTCGCCCTCGCGGCGCTGTGCGAGGGCTTCGACGAGTTCTCGAAGCTCCACCTCGGCGACTGGGTGGGGGTCACCGGCGAGGTCGTGCGCACGAAGCGCGGCGAGCTTTCGGTGAAGGTGACGTCGTGGGTCCGGCTCGCCGAGGCCCTGCACAACTTCGGCGACAAGTGGGCGGGCATCAACGACTACGACCTCAGGTACCGCCACCGTGAGGCCGACCTCTGGGCCAATCCGACTTCGCGCCGGTCGCTCACCCGTCGCAGTGAGATGCTTCGCAGCGTCCGCGAGCGCTGCTGGGCGGCGAACTTCATGGAAGTCGAAACGCCGATACTCAACGCCATCGCGACGGGGGCGGCGGCGCGTCCCTTCAAGACGTACCACCACGCCCTGGACAGCGAGCTTTTCCTGCGCATCGCGCCGGAACTCTGGCTGAAGCGCCTCGTGGTCGGTGGCTACGAGCGCGTCTTCGAGCTCGGGCGCGTCTTTCGCAACGAAGGACTGAGTCCGCGCCACAATCCCGAGTTCACCATGCTCGAGCTCTACGCCGCGTACTGGGACTACCGCGACATGATGTCGTTCGTCGAAGAGCTCGTATCGGGCGTCGCTCAGGACGTGCTCGGCACCACCGAGACCGAGTACCAGGGTCGGCCCTTCTCGTTCGCGGCGCCGTGGCCTCGCCGCACGATGGCCTCGCTCGCCAGCGAGGCGGTCGGCGAAGACGTGTCCGTGCACACCCCGCGCGAGCACCTCGCGAAGTTGCTCGCCGAGCGTGACGTGGCGGTGCACGCGTCGTGGGGCGCGGGGCGGTGCCTCGCCGAACTCTTTGAGGCGACCTGCGAGGAGAATCTCTGGGAGCCAATATTCGTCACCGAGTATCCCGTCGAAGTGTCGCCGCTCGCCAGGCGTCACCAGACGGACCCGGAACTCACCGAGCGATTCGAGTCCTACGCGGCGGGCCGCGAGCTCTCCAACGGCTTCAGCGAACTGAACGACCCCGTTGACCAGCGCGCCCGGTTCGAGGAGCAGGCTCGCCTCGCCGCGGCCGGTGACGACGAAGCAATGCAGATCGACGAGGACTACATCAAGGCGCTCGAGTGGGGACTACCGCCGACCGCCGGACTCGGCATTGGCATGGACCGGCTCGCGATGCTCATCGCCGACGAGCCGAGCATTCGAGAGGTCATCGCCTTTCCGACCCTGAAGCCGCTTCGCGACTAGTGCGAGGGAAGGTCCTCGAGTAGCGACTCGATGAGCGAACCGAAGCCATTGCGCAACGCCTCGCTCGGCAACGTTGCAAGGGTTTCGAGGGCCTGGCCGAGAAACGACTGGGCCGCGAGGATCGTCCGATCGATTCCGTCGGTCGCGACGACGAGCTTTCGGGCGCGCTCGCGATCGGCGTCGTTGAGCGCCGTGCCAAGGATGCTTCGAAGTTCGTCCCCGACGATGGGGTCGCGCAGGGCGAAAAGGGTGGGCAGGTTGTAAATGCCCTCCGCGAGGTCCTGACCCGCGGGCTTTCCCAGCTCGTTGTCGACCGCGGTCACGTCCAAGATGTCGTCACGCAGTTGGTAGATCATGCCAAAGCAACGGCCGAACTCGGTGAGGGCGTCGGTCTCCTCGGCGCTGAGGCCGGCGGTGATCGCGCCCGCGCGACAACTGGTCGCCATCAGCGACGCGGTCTTGCCCTGGATGGCCTCGTAGTAGTCGGCTTCGGTGCGTTCGACCGAGAACGCGGTTCGAACCTCCGAGACCTGACCGCGGGTGAGCCAGGCGAGGGTGCGCGCGAGCAGTCCGGCCATCTCGACGCCCAGGTCCGCGGCGATCGCGGCCGAGCGTGCCATCAGGTAGTCGCCCGCGACGATCGCGATGAGGTTGCCGTAGCGAGCGTTGACGCTGTCGACGTTGCGGCGTACCTCGGCTTCGTCCATGACGTCGTCGTGGTACAGCGACGCCAGGTGCAGCAGCTCGAGAGCGACGCCGCCCAGGAGGTCCTCCCTGGTCGCTTCCCGGGCGCCGCTGGTCGCGGAGGCGATCGCGAGCATCGGGCGCAGGCGCTTGCCGCCGGCGTAGATAAGGTGGGTTGTCACCCCGTCGAGGTACTCGTCGCCAAAAATGACCGATTCGGCCAATAAGGTCTCTAGGCGCCGGAGATCGGCCTCAACCGAAGCAAGCTGAAGTCGCTTAAGGGGGTTCACACCCTCCACCTTAGATGAGCATTCTGGGTGGTCCGAAGGGGAGGAACGGAATGTCGCTTCGCACCGGTACACTTGTAATTGTTGACGCGTAAAGGATGAACTTTGTTCGAACGATTTACAGACCGTGCCCGCCGAGTACTTGTGCTAGCGCAGGAAGAAGCACGCGACCTCAACCACGCCTTCATCGGCACCGAGCACATTCTGCTGGGTCTGATTCGAGAAGGTGAAGGGGTCGCCGCCAAGGCTCTCGATGCCCTAGGCGTCACTTTTGACGTCGTCCGTGAAAAAGTCGAAGAGGCCATAGGGGCCAACACCAATCCTTCACCGGGCTCGCCACCCTTCACGCCACGCGCGAAGAAGGTTCTCGAACTCTCGCTTCGCGAGGCCCTGCAGCTCGGTCACTCGTACATCGGCACCGAACACATGCTGCTTGGACTGGTGCGAGAGGGCGACGGCGTCGCCGCCCAGGTGCTCAGCGACCTCGGAGCCGACATGGCTCGGGTGCGTACGCAGGTTATACAAATGATGTCGGGCCAGGCCGGCAAAGAGTCCGGTCCTACGGGAGCGGGCGGCGGACAGAAGAGTGACCCCGAGGCCTCGGGTGGCTCGGCGGTACTCGATCAATTCGGGCGCAACCTCACCCAGCTGGCTCGCGAGGGCAAGTTGGACCCGCTGGTGGGTCGCGACAAGGAAGTCGAGCGCGTGATGCAGGTCCTGTCACGTCGCACCAAGAACAACCCGGTCCTTATCGGTGAACCCGGCGTGGGCAAGACCGCCATTGTTGAAGGTCTCGCCCAGAAGATCGTCGCCAACCAGGTTCCCGTCACGCTGGCGGACAAGCAGCTCTATACCCTCGACCTCGGCGCGCTCGTGGCCGGTAGCCGTTACCGCGGTGACTTCGAAGAGCGCCTGAAGAAGGTGCTGAAGGAGATTCGCACCCGTGGCGACATCATCCTCTTCATTGACGAGATTCACACGCTGGTTGGCGCGGGTGCCGCCGAAGGCGCGATTGACGCCGCTTCGATACTGAAGCCCATGCTCGCTCGCGGTGAGTTGCAGACCGTGGGGGCTACCACGATCGACGAGTACCGCAAGCACATCGAAAAGGACGCCGCACTCGAGCGCCGCTTCCAGCCCGTCAAGGTGGAACAGCCCTCGGTGGCGATGACCATAGAAATCTTGAAGGGTCTTCGCGAGGTCTACGAGGAGTTCCACGCCGTCAAGATCACCGACCAGGCGCTTATCGCCGCCGCGAATCTGGCCGACCGCTACATTGCCGACCGTTTCTTGCCCGACAAGGCAATCGACCTCATCGACGAGGCCGGTAGTCGACTGCGCATCCGTCGTATGGCGGCACCGCCGGCGGCGAAGAGGTTCGACGAGGACATTGCGCGCGTTCGCGCCGACAAAGAGTCAGCCATGGAGAGCGGCGCCCTCGAACAGGCGAAGGCCCTCGAAGAGCAGGAGCGCGAGCTCATTGCGAAGAAGGACAACTTGGACGCGAGCGTGAAGGCCTCCGGGGGCGAGACGTTCGATCTCGTCGACGAGGACACCATCGCCGAGGTGTTGGCGGTCTGGACCGGAATTCCGGTGTACCGCTTGACCGAGGAAGAGACGTCGAAGTTGCTGCGCATGGAAGACGAACTCCACAAGCGCATCATTGGCCAGGACGAAGCCATCATCGCGCTGAGCCGAGCCATTCGCCGTACCCGTGCCGGCCTGAAGGACCCCAAGCGTCCGGGTGGATCGTTCATCTTCCTCGGGCCCACCGGTGTTGGCAAGACCGAACTCGCCAAGACCTTGGCGCAGTTCCTCTTCGACGACGAAGACGCGCTGATCCAGCTCGACATGAGCGAGTACATGGAGAAGCACTCGGTGAGCCGACTCGTGGGCTCCCCTCCGGGCTACGTCGGGTACGACGAGGGTGGTCAGTTGACCGAAGCCGTGCGTCGCAAGCCCTTCTCGGTCGTCTTGTTCGACGAGGTTGAAAAGGCTCACCCCGACGTCTTCAACACGCTGCTTCAGATTCTCGAGGACGGGCGCCTGACGGACTCGCAGGGTCGCGCGGTTGACTTCAAGAACACGATCCTCATCATGACCTCGAACCTCGGCACCGCGGACCTTCGAAAGGCCGCCATTGGCTTCACGAAGTCGTCGGACGTCGCGTCGCACGAGCGGATGAAGGAGAAGGTGCACCAGGCCCTCAAGGCCCACTTCCGTCCCGAGTTCTTGAACCGTATCGACGACACCATTGTCTTCCACGAACTGACCAGGGCCGAGGTCGTCTTGATCGCCGACCTGTTCATCACCCGTCTGCGTGACCAGTTGGCCGTGCAGGGTCTGGGGCTGGAGCTTTCGGCCGCCGCCCAGGAGTTCTTGGCGGTGAAGGGCTACGACCCCGAACTGGGTGCACGACCTCTGCGTCGCGCCATTCAGACCTACGTCGAGGACGTGCTCAGCGAGAAGATTCTGTTCAAGGAGTTCCACTCCGGCCAGACGATCGTCATCGACACCGAGGGTGAACCCGACGAGGTCCACCTGACATTCGAAGGGGTCGAGGGCTTGCCGCCGTCGGTTGACTTCGAAGACCTTTCCACCAACGACTAGACGTCACAGCACACTTCTAGTGTCGTCAGGGTGAAGACGCGCTCCATTCATGTCTGTCGCGAATGCGGCACGAACTCGCCCCGGTGGGTCGGACGCTGTCCGGGCTGTGGCGAGTGGAACACCCTTGACGAGGAGCGTACGAACGCCCGGGTTTCATCGGCTCCGGCGGTAGTGACGAGGTCGCTGCACGAAGTCGGTGAAGGACCCGAGAAGATGACGTCGACGGGCGTCGGCGAGTTCGATCGCGTGCTCGGGGGCGGCTTCATCGCGGGTTCGACGACGCTGCTGTTCGGCGAACCCGGAGTCGGAAAGTCCACCCTCGCGCTCATGGCCCTTCGCCAGCTGGCTCTCGCGGGCGCGCCGGTCCTCCTGATCGCCGCCGAGGAGTCTGCGTCCCAGGTCGCTCAGCGGGCCCGTCGCCTGGGTGACGTGCCGTGCGGCTTGGAGGTGGGCGCGACGACGAGTGTCGACGCCGCCGAAGAGTTGCTTCGCGCCCGACGGCCGACGCTGTGCGTCATCGACTCGATCTCGGCGATGAGCGATGATTCGCTTTCGAGCGTGGCCGGCTCCGTGTCCCAGGTACGTCACGCCGCCGAGCGTCTCTGCTCGGCCGCGAAATCAACCGGCACGTCATTGATGCTCGTTGGTCACGTGACCAAGGACGGTGAGCTCGCAGGGCCGCGCACGCTCGAGCATCTCGTTGACACGGTCATCCGCATTGAGGGCGATCGCTACGGGACGCTTCGCTTCATCCGGGCGCTGAAGCACCGCTTCGGTCCCACGGGCGAGGTTGGACTGCTCGAGATGGTCAACGAGGGCCTTCGCGAGCTCCCCGACGTCGCCTTCGCCCTTCGCGGCCCCCAGCTCGATGTCCCCGGCGTGGTCTTTGCCGTCACCAACGACGGTTCCAGGTCCCTGCTGGTTGAAGTGCAGGCCCTCGTGGCTTCGAGCTCGGGATCGCCACGACGCGTCGCTCACCAGGTTTCGTCCCAGCGGCTCGCACTTCTGCTGGCCGTTCTAGAGGCGCGATGCAACATTGACACCAGCGCCGCCGACGTTTTCGCCGCGACCGCCGGGGGGCTACCCGCGAACGAGCCGGGCGTCGACGTTGCCCTGGCGCTGGCGGTGGCGTCAGCGGCGTTGAACTTCGCGGTTCCGAGGAGCCTGGCGGCGATGGGCGAAGTGGGCCTCGCCGGCGAGCTTCGAGGCGTCGCCGGACTCACTCGTCGGGTTCGAGAGGCCCAACGTCTTGGCGCCACGGCGGTGATTGTTCCCGCGCAGGGTGAGCTCGAAGAGGTACCCGGCGTGCGCGTGTTCCGGTGCCATTCCTTGGCTGAAGCCATAGAAGTGGCGCGGCGCGACACGTTGTGAACAAAGTGCGGTAGAATTACTAATCCCCCTAACGCCCCATTTGGGCGGAGTTTCTTTGAGGAGAACCTGATTTATGACCTCTCGTAAGTACAAAAAGGGAGATCGTCTCGTCTACCCCCATCATGGTGCCTGCACCGTGGAGAAGATCGAGAAGATGACCGCCTTCGATGTGAAGCAGGACTACCTCAAGTTGAAGGTGGCCTACACGGACCTCGTCCTGATGGTTCCAGTCGCCAACGCCGAGTCGGTGGGTCTTCGTGACGTCATCAATGACGAAGAGGTCGAGGAAGTCTTCGCCGTGCTGCGAAAGAAGGAAGCGCGCATGCCCACCAACTGGTCGCGCCGCTTCAAGAACCACTCCGAGAAGCTCCGTTCGGGCGACATCTACCAAGTCGCCGAAGTGGTCCGCAACCTTTCGATCCGCGACAAGGACAAGGGTCTCTCCGCGGGCGAGAAGCGCATGCTGACGCGCGCTCGCCAAATTCTCGTGTCCGAGTTGACCTTCGCGCTGAACGTCGACACTGAAGCGGCTGAAGAAAAGCTCGCCTCGGTTCTTCCGTAGTCATGTCCGTGGCCGCCATTGTCGTGGCCGGCGGCCAGGGAGTTCGTTTCGGCGGACCGAAGCAGTTCGCCCACATCGAGGACGAATCGGTCGCCACGCGCAGCGTTCGAGTCGCTAGGTCGGTCGCGTCGCGCGTCATCCTCGTGGTTCCAGAGGGTTACCTCGGCAACGGCGAAGGCGCCGATGCCGTCGTAACCGGTGGTGCCAATCGCGCCGCGTCAGTCCGCGCCGGACTGGTTGAATGTGCCGACGCCGACATTGTGGTCGTGCACGATGCGGCCCGTCCCCTCGCAACGGCCGCGCTCTTTCACGCCGTTGTCGACGCCGTTGTCGATGGCACCGACGGCGCTATCCCCGGGCTCGCCATCACCGACACGGTAAAACGCGTCGAACGAAGCGCCGCGGAGGCCGTGGTGTTGGAGACGGTGCCGCGCGGCGATCTGGTGACCGTGCAAACTCCTCAGGCATTTCGCCGCGACGTCCTGGTGCGCTCGCATGCGACGTCGCATGACGCCACCGATGACGCCGCACTCGTTGAGGCGCTCGGCGGACGAGTAGTGGTTGTCGCCGGTGAGATCGACAATATTAAGATCACCCGACTTGACGATCTCGAGAGGGTCGCATCGTTCGTGAGGAGTGGTCAGTGAGAATCGGTCATGGCATTGACGTCCATCGGACCAGCCACGAAGTAACCCGTGAACTCTGGCTGGGTCTGGTATTGATCCCCGACGGCCGTGGCCTCGTTGGTCACTCTGATGCGGACGTGGCGACCCACGCGCTCTGCGATGCGCTGTTGGGCGCAGCGAATCTCGGTGATATTGGCCGCCACTTTCCCGATACTGATCCTGAGTTCGCCGATGCTCCCTCAAGGAAACTCCTTGAGGCCACGCTCGATCTCGTCAAGTCCGCCGGTTACGTCGCGATTTCTGCGGATATCACGATCATCGCCGAGCGACCCAAACTGGCTGACTTCATGCCAGCCATGTCCAATGAGCTTTCGTCTGTTGTCGGCACGGTCGTGTCGGTGAAGGCCACGACCGCCGAGGGACTTGGGTCATTGGGACGCGTCGAAGGCATCGCCGCAACCGCCGTTGTACTGCTAGAGGAGAAATCATGAGCCCGCGTCCCGCACCTCGTCGAGGAGTACCTAAGGGACGTCCGCCGCGTCAAGGGGGTCGCCCCATGATCGGCGGCCAGGTCGGCGGACCCCGTCGCGCCCCTAGTCGTGAGAAGGAAGGGCTCGGCGGCGAGCAAGTTGAGGGACGCCACGCAGTTCTGGAGCTTCTGAAGGCTCGTCGTCGCTCGATTCAAAAGATTTACGTCGCCGAGGCGCAAGACCCCTCGGACATCCTGGACGCGATTGAACTTGAGGCACAGCGCCAGCGCGTTCCCGTCCAAGTCATCTCGATGGCCCGTCTGGACCGCGAGGCCCGCACGGAAGGGCACCAAGGCGTTATGGCTATTGCGGCCCGCCTTGAAACTGTGAGTCTTGAATCGTTGCTTCAGAAGAAGCACCCTTTCCTACTCGTGTGCGACGGGGTCACGGATCCCCGCAACCTCGGCGCGATGTTGCGCAGTGCCGACGGCGCGGGCGTGACGGGGGTCGTGGTGCCACGTCACCGCTCTGCTCGAATCTCACCAACGGTCACAAAGACGGCTGCGGGGGCCATTGAGTACCTGACGTTCTGTGACGTAGGCGGAGTTCCCGCCGCGATCGACCAGTTGAATAAAGCTGGTGTTCTGACCGTGGGGCTCGCGGGGGAATCCAAGGACTCCCTCTACGACCTTGATCTCGGTTCGGTCCCCGTTGCACTCATAGTTGGTGGAGAAGAGAAGGGCCTGTCCACGTTGACGCGCAAGCGTTGCGCCGCAGTCGTTTCGATTCCGCAACTCGGCAAGATCAGTTCGCTGAACGCTGGCGTCGCTGTGTCGGTTGCCGCTTTCGAAGTTGCACGTCAGCGCAGTCTGCACTCCGGTAATTAATTTCGATTGACATTTTCGTGCGACCGATGTGGTTATGATTCGCTTTGATATTGAATCGTCTTCCGCCCGTGGCACGAAAGCTAAACGCGGTTTTGGAGAAGTTGTAAGTACGGCTGTTTGCCCAGACGCACATTCCTCTATACAAAGGAACGTTAATGCGTCATTGGTTAAGCGCTGCTGCGCGTCATTTCACGACCGTGCTTCT